>Ga0123355_10007008_pt1 | contig 16791 bp, 11 predicted proteins | sample TergutEmb28metaG_3_FD_89872 | JGI IMG/M metagenome (GOLD analysis project Ga0123355, IMG submission 89872) | Embiratermes neotenicus P1 segment gut microbial communities from Petit-Saut dam, French Guiana - Emb289 P1 | ecosystem: Host-associated > Arthropoda: Insects > Digestive system > Gut ...
GCAATCTGACTGAGGGTGAGAACTCTAAGGAAAACAGTGGTGAGGGCCCCTCTGTTCCGGATAGTGGAGATGAATCTGCAGAGGGAAGCAGAGTACCCATACCTCACAATTCTCCAAAGACTGGAGACGAAAGCAACGCAGGTCTTTGGCTTGCATTGGCAGTAGCAGCAGCCTGTGCAGCCATTTTCACCCTAATCGAACTTAGCATTAGAAAAAGAGAGGATAGGTCATGAATCACAGAGACAGAAACACATCAAGAGAGTCAGTGCGTCCTTCCCCTGTTCTCAAGAAGCTTGCCATGATGGCCTGCCTAATGGCTATCTTATTAACTTCTGCATTTGCAATCTTTCACACTCAATCCACGGTGAGCCAGGCAAGTTTAAGCTCGGAACAAAAACAGGAGGACTTGCCGTCGCCTGGCGATGTGAATCTTGAAGGAATTCCTCTTGTGCAAGCAGGCAGAGATGAATCCAGCCAGCTAAAAGCGCGGTCCGCTGCTACGAAAATGGAAGAGACCGCAAACCTAAGCTTGGCCGAAATTCTCTCGCAAACCTTTAGGTCAGAGAGCACTGTGGAGGGCAGCGTCCACTATGACTTTCCTAGCACGACAGAACCCGATTCTTCGTCTGAATTGCGTGTTGAGGCCTATATCAAGCTGAGTTTTCAAACTGATGAAGAAGTAGATAACTTCAATCCTGCAAAGTTTGACGATTTCTATGACCGCCTGCACAAAGCAGGTATTGCATATTCAGGAGAAAGACTGTCGCTTTTGTTCTCTGGTCCACAATCAGCACGCCTTTTTGCCTGCCTTGGTAACGAGGGCGATAGTGAGGGTAACCCTCAGATAGAGGAGCTTACCCTATAGTAGAGCTAAACAAAGAAGTGTGAAATGTTGGGATGTGTTCGTCTGCGCAAGACCAGAGCGGGGAAATTAGTTATTGTAATTCTGCTGCGGATAACCGTAGTAGAAGCCCGTTCCCTGCGGACGTGGCGTTTGGGCGCAGAGCTCTTCAACATAGAGCTTTGCGTCTTCCCCATCTAGCACCGCACGGTAAGCTGAAATGACGGTAGAAATATAGTTCACACCCTTTGTACGGCCTTCAATTTTGAAGCTATTAATGCCAGCGTCAATAAGGTCATCAAGATGCTCAATCATATTGAGGTCATAGGGACTAAAAATTGAAGTATAACCGTCTTCTTCAATGACGGGCAAATGCTCATCGGGACGCTTTTTCTCTACTAGCTGATACGACCAGCGACAACTGTGAGCACACTGACCCTTATTAGCATCACGATGGGCAAGGTAATTGCTGATAATGCAGCGTCCGCTTACTGCCATACATTGGGCCCCATGGACAAAGGCTTCAAGTTCCATATCTTCAGGCATATTCTTACGAAGTTCGCTAAGCTCACGCAGCGAGAGTTCGCGGGCAGCAACGATGCGCTTTGCCCCTAGCTCAAACCACATTCGTGCGCTCTGCGAATTGGCGACACTCGCCTGCGTACTCACGTGCAAAGCAATCTCAGGTGAAATTTCTCTAACCAAGGCTGCCGCGCCAAGGTCAGAAACAATCAGAGCATCAACCCCTGTATCACGCACAGCACTCAAGTAGCCACGCAAGGAAGATAGGTCTGACTCATGAACCAAGGCATTTACAGTTAGGTACAGGCGCTTATCTTGAGCATGGACATACTCAACAGCTTGTTTTAACTCTTCAATTGAAAAGTTTTTTGCGTTGTAGCGCAGACCAAAACTCTTGCCTGCACAATAGACAGCATCCGCCCCACATTCAAGGGCGAGCTTAAGGGCTTCCATGCCACCAGCAGGAGCTAAAAGTTCAGGTTTTTTCGCATGTAACATAACACCCTATAGACTAACATACGCTACAATTTGAGTAGGTCTTAGCGGATAACACTTTCAAAAGAGTCGTCGTGATTTTGCACTGATTGATTTTGTACCGATATGTTCTAATCGAGAAAGTGAGCACCAACAATGTCTTCATCAATTAAAGTTGGCATCATTTCTGACACGCATGGCTACTTACCCGAAGTTGCCTCGGACATATTTCAAGAACACGGAGTCAGCACCATAGTCCATGCTGGAGATAGCGAATCTGAACGGACTCTAGGGGAATTGGAGCTCGTTGCTCCTGTCATTGCAGTACGGGGAAATTGCGACTATCAACCATCTCTCCAAAGCTTGCCTAGCGTAGCAAAGTGCGCAATAGGAAATTCGTTAATTGTTGTTGCACACAAGCCTGATGACCTTGACTGCGCTTTACGCCGCCTAAGTCAACAAGAGCGCACAGCGGTCAAGTACCTTGTGGGGGTACATGGACATACTCACATACCTAGGTTTGAAGAGGAGCGTTGCAACGATAGTGTCTGCGACGAAAGCAGCAGTGATGCCAGTACCATAGTTCTCTGTCCAGGCTCCCCCGTAGAACCACGCAGTGAATCTGCACCTAGCATCGCGATTCTAACGATTGCGCCTGCAGATTCCTCACTGCCACCTCAAGCAGAGCTTGTTGAACTAATCGCTTAGTGACTGGAAGAACTCTCTTCCTGACATAGTCATGCTATCATCCATCAAATATTCAACTATCAACTGGATAGCACGCTCTTCGCCCTCAGCACGAATCAAATCTGCCATCATATCGATCATGGGCATATGTTGATGCACTGAATTGTCTTGGATGAGATAACTGAACAGAGTCTCGTAAACATCTCTCTTCTCACAAGTACGCACAATATCTTGCATCGCCAGCGCAAGGGCAAAATCAACTTGCATGTGCTCATCTACTAAAATGTAGCCATCCAAGTATATAGGGGCACGATACAAGTTACTGCGAGTTGGGAATTCTGGCACCATAACAAAGCTTGTAGAATTAAGTTCGTGCGAATTCTCTAAGCCCATCATTTCTCTAATTTCATAGGCTCTTTCCCGTATTTGTTGACGGACGGCTCTATCGCTCACATTAGGAAGGTATTCTAATTCGAGGTCTTCGAAAAAACGTAAACCCCTAATCCCGCTGTAGAAAATTAAGTTATCCTCATCCCCTATCCTTTGAACCTGTCCCGCAATAAGAGTCAGAGCCTCTGCAGGGATGGATATGAACTCATCTGACTGAGCCAGGATGATTTCCTGCGAGCCGTGAGGAACAAGGATTTCAGAATGTGAGGATGTAACCCTTATATCAAACCCCCGCACATCACCAATCCTCGAAAAGTGAACAGGCATCCAAGCATTAAAACGAGAGTCTTCCCAATAATATCGCTGCTTACCTGGCCAGGGATACCAAGGAAAAGAGCCTGGCAAAAATATTCCCTGCTGGTTAGCATAGTGTCCCCAGCCACTGCCTGCATATTCAAAGATGAACCCCATCGTTTCTTCCTGGCCTGGTGTCAAAATAGTGATATGGTCACCTTCTTGCAAGAAGTCAAGCTGCTTGCCTTCAGAGGTACTTACGGAACTTAGCCTATAACCTCTGAAGAGAGTAAAGTCAGGAGTTCGCAAAAAAGGTTCATCTAAGCTTATCGTGACCTTGCCTGACAGCTTACTTCTTATCTCCAAGTCAATCGCATAGTTTGCAACAGCGGGAATGGAGTACTCATAATCCCAAACCAGCGGATTGTACACACGGTCAGAAGAAAAGACTTCTGGCATCAATGACCTCTCATTAATGCTGTGTGGTGCTGCCGAATAACGAGGAAGCGCAATTTGCGAGCCATACACTGCCCAAGGTGTCACCATCAATCCAAAGGCCAACATGAACACAAAGAAGGATGAATCTTTCTTCCAGCGCAAAGATGCTGCTATGCCCAGCAGAATCGACACAATCCATATTCCAGGCAGCAGCCACTGGTGCGGCTCATTTGGAAACAAGTATATTGAGTCAAATTGAGCTGTCATACTTGTTATTGTTAAAAGTTCAAAGGGTGCCAGGAAAACCCAGTGGATAATCAGGCGCAAAGTATAGCTTGAATCAAATCCTAGGGCGCCATCTACCAATTGAGCCCCAATAAAACTGGAAAGAAATACTATCACCGCAAGTAGACTGTAAGCAGCAAGCCTGTCTTCAACTCTTCCCAAGAAAAGACCCAGAAGAGTCGCTATAAGCGTTGCTCCACCTAATCTTAATATCGCAACTGACACTATATTTACAATCTCTGCAGAAAAAGGGTCTGCTATCACAGCAGAGATAGAGAGTATTGCTAGAGCAAGCGTCAAAACAATAGCCCATAGAGCCAACAGCACCACAAGCGCTGAACCTACGATTTCCTGTGGTGCAAAGTTCCCCACATGAAAAAGGGTATCTCTCTCTTTCTTATGTATCTTTCTAGAAAATTCAAAAGCAACAATGAAAAGAGTAACAAGGAGAATGCGAATAACAAAGGGTGCATGGAATATGAATATCTCCTGATGCCCCACTGTCTGCCCAAGCAGTGCTTCAGGGAAAAGCATAAGACCCAACAAAAATAGGGCAATGAACGCACTCACAGAATACAAAATCAGAAGCGCCCTGCTGCGCAAGAAGCTCTTAAAAGCTAAGGAAATGGGTTTTACTTGCTCCATGAGACCTCCCTACCTCAAGATAACAAAGTGCCTAAAGTGTCCAAACCCTCTTATACAGGTCAGACAACTACATTACTTATGTAATGTAGTATAGTTGAGATAAGAGCGCAGGTCAAGGTTATGCAGCGTATATCACTGCATGAAGCCACGGATTAAATCGTATAACTCTGTCTGAAAAGGGCTTATTTGAGCTGATTGAGGGCTGGTACCAATGTGCGTAGGTCTGAAATTATTGGCTGCGCATAGAGCATGCCACCTGTCGTGAGGACAATCAAGGTGCCACTTACTGGCTTGTCGTTGGCCAGTGCCTTGTCTATGTTCTTTGCATAGGCATTAAGCCATACGAGCTCAATATCGTCAAAGCTTAGCGCAATTTCATCAATCAAATCTTCTTCATCCCAAATGTCATCTGGGTCAAGTCTTTTTGAATTTATCCAAGTGACCTTACTCGAGCCCTGAAACTTTAAAATCTTCTTCCGCAAGCCTTTGTTTTTCACCTGCATAGGTTTAGCTAAAACTATTCCTGAGCCTGTCTGCAAAACAATATCACGAGGCATTTTTCGAATATAGAAAACAGCATCTATCAGATATCCCAGAACTACAAAATAAAAGAAGCCACCAGTCCAAGTGATAGTGCCTAGCCAGTAAATCGCATCTGGCATGAAATCAAGATTCCCCAGAAGCTCCTCCGCAAAGCCCATTATCTGTTCTTCAAAAAGCCAAAGAGGAGCCGAGGTAAGAACCCAAATCACAAAAGGTCTAAGCAAGCCTACAAAGGGAGAGTGCAGTGTAGCAATAGTTTTATTGAAGTCAGTCATTCTTCCCTCTCAGAAGCATCTGCACGTATGTACTCTTACTGGCCAAACAATTGATGTCCAATGTAGAAGAAAGTCTCACGAGCAAGAAGGGATAATCATAAAAGTAGCCAGGATAACTACGGATCTTATTCCATTGTCAGTTGCCACTTGATGCCAAATCTATCATCAAACATGCAGTAAAGTTCGCTGAAAAAAGTCTGTCCAAGTGGATGAAGAATTTCTCCATCTTCACTCAATTCGTTATAGATTCGCTTGATTTCCTCTTTGTCTTTAAGGGCAAGGCAAATAGCAACATTATTGCCCTTGGCAACTACAAAGCCTGGTGGACCATCAGAAAACATTATCTGACCTCCCGCAATTGGGAGTGTGGCATGCAGAACGCGATCCGCATACTCTGTAGGCATATCGGGAATTGTGCTATAGGGCACAGTTTCTGGAACCTCTAGGCGAAATACCGAAGCGTAGAACTCCAGAACCTCTTTGCAATTTCCATCGAAAAAAATGTATGGGCTACAGGTCATATCGAGTCTCCTAAAGATTATCTTACGCTTAAAAATCTATCAGCCTTAGAGTTTACCCAAGATTTTGGGTCATTTCATTTGTTAAAATCAGCCATTTTGCACTAGTCAACCAATTCTGATTCGTAACTCATCACTTCTCCATTTGTGGCATTAACGTAGATATTATATTCTCTTCCATTGGCAATGAATGAAATGTCATATGCCTGAACACCATGTTCTGACTTTAGGGTGAAGTGATATTCTTGCATAGCAAATACATCAGCACCAACATACTCTGCAGCTATTCTCTTTGCCGTATCTTCTTCGATAATACCTTCGGCATTTAGCACTATTTCCTCTTTAGTAGCCAAATCTGTGATTTCATCATCCACGATAGGTGCACTCACGCTAGGTGCATCATCTGCTTCGTCAGCAGCGTCGCTTCCGTTACAGGCAGAGAAAACAAACATCATCATTAGTGTCATCAAAACAATTAGTATCTTCTTCATGCTTTGCTCCTTGTGAAATTGGATTTAGCGAATCAGGTTACCTTTATAGGGCTCAGTCCTACAGACTATCGTATATTTGAAAATCTATCAACTTAAGAATTTATCCAAGATTAGTGGGTCAGGTCAGTATTGTATGTGGTCAAGTAGTTGGCTAGCTGCTTGAAGGTTATCTAGGCTAACTGAAATGTACTCTGTGATGGCCTCTACATCAGCTTGAGCAGAAGTAGAGAGAATAACCTCATAGGCCATGTTTAGCTCTTATTTCTTGCATTGCTTCACTAAGGGGCATTGTGCGTCCCTCTGAAATATCTTGAAGTCCTGCCTCTAGCTTTTCTTTCAAGGCATCCATAGAGGTAAAGCGTGGAAAGCTATCTGGGGAGCTGTGCTCCGAAGCAAGATTTTGATGAGTGATTAGCTCATCATATTCCTCAACACCCAGCAATACATATCTACCGCGACCATGCTTAGTAAGAACTACTGGTGCTTGCCCCTCATCAACAAATGCAGTTATATTTCACCAATGCGTGTTCTTAGGTCAGAAAGTGGTCTAATTTTTGGAAACGCATGTGTAGTCATCTCTAATTCCTCCTAGTTTTATGTACTCTAATTGTTACGAAATAATATACAAAACCCATGAATGCTCGAGCATGTGAGCTTAGGCAATGTGGTCTCACTACATAACTTGCTACATGGGTGTACATAATCTGTACCTTACTTAAAACATGCTTGCATCCAATATGGCTTACCTTTGTCAGAGAGTGCGGAGCATGCCGTGGCAAATTTTCTGCTATTTCTGAGAATTCGTGTGCTGCCTTGCTCATAGAAGCCCTGACATTGATGTCTAAGATTTTTGGGTCATTTCACTACCCTCTCCTGTTACAGAAAGGAAGCAGCGGAGTAGGTAACTAACGTACCTTTCGGCTGCCTCGCTAATACCAGTTTAGCAGACACACATTAAGCTACCACTGACATAACGTAGCATCCGTCTGTGGGCAGGTGCAAGTGTTAGGCATCCTAGTACATGCCGTGCTTGCAGCTGTCCATAGGTCGGATGCAATGAGATAAGTTAGATTGCTACAGCTTCCGTACTGCTTCCAAAGCTAATATGGTTCACGCCATAGGCAGACAGCACCTTGCACACTGTTGAGTAGCGTGGGTCACCCTTTTCTGACAGCGAGCGATATAAGGCTTCGCGAGATAGCCCTGTTTTTCTGGCAAGCTCTGTCATACCACGTGCACGAGCTACGTTACCTAGGGCTACAGGAAGCAATGTAGGGTCTTCTTCCATAATCGCCTCAAGGTAGTAGGCAATGTCTTCTTCGTCTCTTAGGTGTTCTGATGTATCGTATGGAGCAATGCTTACTGTCATGATTGTTCCTCTTCCTTTATCCTTGCAAGTAGTTTTCTAGCAACTTCAATGTCTTTGCTCTGGGTAGATTTATTGCCACCGCCTAGCAGTAGGTAGATGCGCTCACCACGCCTAGCATAGTAAACACGCATACCTTTGTCGTAATCAATACGCAACTCTGATATGTCACCAAAGTTTTATGGTCACCAGGGTTGCCCTGCTCAAAGCGTGTAACCCGTGCCATGATTCTTGCACGTGCTCGCCTGTCTCTAAGACCGTCTAGCCAATCTTTATATTCATTGGTTCTCTGTATATCAAACATGCATCAATTGTAACTTATAAGTCACATCAATGCAATGGACTACATTGCATGACTTGTTACATAGGTGTACATGGTCTGTACCATGCCTGTCGCATGTCTACACCCAATATGGCTTACCTTTCTTCCCTTGCTACAAAGGCTAACAGGTGTTAAATCTTTGGTGGGCAGCAGTAGTAGCTGACATTACAAGTGAGCCAGCTCAACCTAGTTCTGACGTACTTGCCAATGACATCAGATGACATCCCTTTACATGTCTACAATGTGCCATGTTTGCAGTGGGCTTACTGGCGCGATTAGCACCATCCTTACCCACCTATTTAGATGTGGGGCGGGGGGAGGGTATATGTTAGATATGGACATCAGGGGCACGGAACATACCCTGATAAATTTTCTGCTATTTTGGAGAATCCGTGTGCTGTTTTGAGTCTGGAAGTCTATGTGACTTTGATGTCCAAGAAGTGCCAGAAAGACAGCAAAACAGGCTCACAAGAATTGTCAATCACCCCCTACTAACTTTTTAATCCACCGCTCTCAATGCGAGATAGATGATGTGCCACGCCATGTGACCTGACGTGACATTGCATCTACTTCCACCACAGTAATAATCTGTATCGCTAGTAGCACCATTTGGTATGCTTGTACCTGCCAAATACATCTGAGATCTCAGTAGAAGTCTTACGAATATGTACTGCAAAGGGTATCTTCTGCCCTTGTTTGCGTATTCGTATGCTTCGGGTGTATTTGGCGATACAAAATAGGAGATGCCCTTTACTGTATTGCTAATGACCTCCCAAGAGCATCCATCTTACACATAGACAACAAGGAAGGATGCTAACATGAGCAAGTTCTGTGGTGAGTGCGGAACACCGATTCAAAAGCAGCAACGGTTCTGTCATGAGTGTGGCACGGTTAACAGTTGGGGTGCTGATAGCAATTTCATACCTGTTCCAACAAACACAAAAGACAATGAAGCATCGTCAGCATCACAAGCACAATCCCAACAAAAGCAATCTCTGCAAGAGAAGGCAAGTGCTTCCATAAAAGACGGGATTAAAAAGGCAAAGGCAAAACAGGAGCAATTGTTGGAAACATATAATCCCTTTGACTCAGTGGCAGAAAAACCTCAATCAAAGCGCAAGCAATCAGAGCAACCTAAACAAGAGCAGCTTCCAAAAGTAAGCAGCCCTACTTACTCTAAAGTGAAGAAGCATCAACCTAAGCCCAAGCAACCAATACAACGCGAGCTACAGTTGGTGCGGAAAGATTGGTGGAACACTACTATCACTAGCACTGTATTGGGGATTGACCTAGGCACTACCAACAGTGCAATGGCATTGCTCAAAGGCGGGAAGCCTACGATTATTGCTAACGCTGAGGGGTATCGTACAACTCCTAGTATTGTGGCACTTGGCAAAGAGGGCAATTTGTTAGTTGGAAAAACCGCAGAAAATCAAGCTGCCATTAACCCTGTAAACACTGTTGGGTTAATCAAGCGCTTCATGGGTCGCAAATGCTCAGAAGTAAGTGATGAGATTAAAGCTGTCAGTTGCAAGGTGATTTCTGGCAAGGGTGGTCGTGTTGAGGTAAAGATTGGTGGCAAGAATTATGTACCAGAAGAGATCAGTGCAGCAATCCTACAAAAGCTGAAAGCTGATGCTGAAAAGTATATAGGTGAGGAAATCAGCGAAGCCATTATAACCGTTCCTGCCTACTTTAATGATTCGCAGCGTCAGGCAACAAAAGACGCAGCTAAGATTGCTGGCCTTAATGTTCTGCGCATTATAAACGAACCAACCGCTGCCGCACTTGCTTACGGACTTGGGAAGAGTCTTGACGAGCATAAAGTCCTTGTTATTGACTTTGGTGGTGGCACCTTTGATGTGACAGTTATCCAACTGGGTGATAACGTTGTTGAAGTGCTTGCCACCAATGGGGATAACCAGTTAGGTGGTGATGATTGGAATCAAAGGATAATCGACTGGCTTGTAGATAAGTTTAGGGCTGACCAAGGCATTGACCTTCACAATGACAAGATAGCTTTGCAGCGTATAAGGGATGCTGCCGAGCATGCAAAGATTGAGCTTTCATCAACTCAAAGCACACATATCAATTTGCCCTATATTGTCACTGATGCCTCAGCATCTAAGCACCTTGATTGCACTCTATCTCGTGCAGACTTTGAAGAAATGACGAATGACTTATTGGAGCGAACAAAGAGACCTATTCGACAGGCTCTAAAAGATGCAGGGATTAAGATTGATAAAGTTATCCTAACAGGAGGTTCTAGTCGTATGCCCGCTGTGCAAGAATTGATTAAGAGCCTTACAGGCAAAGACTTCTTAATGAGTGTTAATCCTGATGAGATAGTTGCAATGGGTGCAGCTGTACAAGGTGGCGTATTGAGTGGTGAGTTTGGCAAAGGTGATATCTTGCTGCTAGACGTAACCCCCATGACTCTAGGCTTTGAAACCGATGGTGGCATCATGAAAAAGATGATTGAGCGCAATACAACTATTCCAACTCGCAGTACAGAGATTTTTACAACAACTGCTGATGGTCAGACTGGCGTTAGTGTTCATATCTTGCAAGGTGAGTGTGAGAAGGCAGCCACTAATAAAACTTTGGGTCGTTTCACTCTGACTAACATACCGCCTGCCCCACGTGGTGTACCACAGATTGAGGTAACTTTTGACATTGACGCAAATGGCATTGTTAATGTGTCTGCAAAAGACCAAGGAACTGGTAGAGGGCAAAAGATTACGGCTGCTAGCTCAGCAGGATTGTCTAACAAGGAATTTGATTTAATGGAAGCCAATCTCAAGGAACAGCTTAAATTGCAACAGGATAACCTTTGCAACAACTGCCAGACATCAACCGTAGGCGGACAGTTATACTGCTACAAATGTGGTGGAAAGATTTCATAGCGCATAAAAGAATCCCTTATTGGAGCTAATTTCCAACGAGTACTGTACACTTAAAAATCTATCAGCCTTAGAGTTTACCCAAGATTTTTGGGTCAGTTCAAGAATATGGTGCGCCCACAGGGATTCGAACCCCGGGCCTACGGATTAGAAGTCCGTCGCTCTATCCAGCTGAGCTATGGGCGCAAAGAAAAAACTCAACGTGAAACCTGCTAAGTACATAAATACTTCAACAGAATTTTCGCAAGTGGATAGGCGTCGTATCGGAAAGCGAAACGTAGTAACTACGTGAATCTTTCGATACGGCGGCTAGATACCGCGAAAATGGAGCGGACGACGAGACTCGAACTCGCAACAATCAGCTTGGAAGGCTGATGCTCTACCAATTGAACTACGTCCGCCCTTAACAAGTGGTGGCTCCAAATCCTAAGAAAACTATTCAGAATTATTGCTATTTTGAAGGGTGGCTGAGTGTCGCATTTTAAGGCGAAGCGTGCCAAAGCACGTGAGTCTTGAAATGCGGCGGTTAGACGCCTTCAAAATGGTCGGGGTGGCAGGATTTGAACCTGCGACCCTCTGCTCCCAAAGCAGATGCGCTGCCAAACTGCGCTACACCCCGATAACCACGACGAAATAGTATAACAGACACTTAGCCTACGCCGCAATACTGCATATTGTAATGCCCTACCCCACATCGCAACGCAAGCAAAGTGAGCGAATGATGCAGGGCAATCATTCTAGCGAGCGGCGCGCAGTGTAGTGTCCTATCCTAGGTCGCAACGTAGTAAATCTTCATAAGTTTCGCGACGTACGACCCAGCGCCAGTTACCCTCTTTTACCCAAATAACTCCTGGCCTTACTTGCTTATTGTAATTGCTGCTCAGTGACTGGCAGTAGGCACCTGTTGCAGGCACACAGAGGATGTCTCCTACTTCTGCTGCCTGCAGAGGACCATCGCTTACTACAATGTCTCCACTCTCACAATGCTTACCTGCAATCGTAGCAGTAGTGCTACGCGGCTGGTCAGCCTTGTTGGCAATAAAGGCCTCGTAGTGAGCCTGATACAAGCTGGTACGAATATTGTCTGTCATTCCCCCATCAATGCTGATGTAGGTTCTGATGTTGGGGATTTCCTTAATGGTGCCCACTGTGTACAGAGTGACACCAGAGCTAGCAACGATTGACCTACCTGGCTCTACCACGATGCAAGGAATAGCTAGGCCACGAGCCTCACAGGCCTCTTTGATGCCGCGCACTACGACCTCTGCGTACTCTTCGATTGTCGCTGGCTCATCTGGCACACCATAGGCAACGCCGAGTCCACCACCAGTGTTTAGGGTTCCTGTGTCTGCGCCAAGCTCTGTCTTAATTTGATGGATAAACTCCACCATCTTTTCGATGGCAGCTGAAAACGAATTAAGCGCGTAGATTTGCGAGCCAATGTGCATATGCAGGCCTTCATAGCTGACTCCTGGGGCTGCGATAGCACGCTTGACTGCCTCAAGTGCCAGTCCTTCGTTTAGGCCAAAACCAAACTTTGAGTCCTCTGCGCCTGTAGTGATGTAGTCATGGGTATCGGCCTTAATGCCTGGGGTCACGCGCAGCAATACCGACTGCTCTGTTCCGCGTGCAGCGGCAAGGGCTGAGATACGGTCCAGTTCTTCAAAGCTATCGACAACGATGCGTCCAACGCCGCTTTCGATGCACTCAATTATTTCTTTCTCTGTTTTGTTGTTTCCGTGAGAGTAGATGCGGTCTGCAGGAAATCCTGCTGCAAGGGCTATGGCTAGCTCGCCACCACTTGAAACGTCGAGGCTACAATTCTCTTCCTCGACCAGCTTCACCATTGACTTTGACAGAAATGCCTTACCTGCATAAGCGACACCGATACGTTCCCAGTGACTACTCATCAGCTTGCGATAATCACGAAGCTGCTTACGAATCTGTTCTTCGTCCATGACGTAAACAGCTGTCCCTGCCTCGCGGGCAAGCTCTACCATGTCAACACCTGCGATATGCAGGTGGCCATCAATGATTTCTGCTGACTGAGGCAAAACGCCCAACAGGTCTGCTCCTGTTTTATGATCTGGCTGTGCTACTGCCGCACTAAGACTACCCATGTATACTAACCCTTTCGCTTAAGTTTCTATATCTCATACAATTTCACTATATCTTACAGCTAATTCAGCGACTAACTATCTTCAAATCGCCATCTTTGCGCGATTTCAAGCCCTGCACTCATCCCCGTAACTAGTCTGACGAGTGCATGGGCGTCGAACTCCAAACCCTACACTTTGCGTGGTTTTGATGAGTGCATAGGCGTTGAAGCGAGGGGTGAAGCGTGCAACGCACGTGAGCCCTTCGATTTAGCGGCTAGGCACCACCAAAACCACGCAGAGTTGCGCCCGCTGATTTCTGCAGACCCACCAACAGCTTTTCATGTTGGGGCTCTACCTCATCCATGCTTAGGGTTCTGTCGGCACGGTAACTCAAGCTAAAGGCAAGTGATTTCTTGCCCTCTGGAACACCCTTGCCTTCATAGACATCAAAGAGGCGCACAGTGCTCAGATAAGTCTTCTTCCCAAGGCTCTCAATGCGCTGCGTAATGCTCTCTGCACTCACATCACGATCTACCAGTAGGGCAATGTCAAATTCAATGCCTGGATACCTTGAAGGCATCTGCACCTCGTCCAGGTCCCTAGCGGCCTTGTACAGAGCCTTGCACTGTAGCTCAAAGCAAACAACAGGCTCCCCGATATCAAAGGTAGCTGTCTCACGGGGGTGGAGCTCGCCCACTACTCCCCTAACATGTCCACCTATGTGCAGCTCTGCTATACGCCCAGGCTGCAGGTAAGGATAGTCCTCATCATTTGCCGCAACAAAGCGAGCCTTGGCAATGCCCAGTTCACGCAGAAGTGTCTCTATGATGCCCTTAGCATCGTAGAAGTCTATCTCTGATTCTGGCATATTCCAGCCGCGCTTGTTCCAAGACCCACATAGCACCGCTGCAATATGTTCAGCCTCTTTTGGCTGCTTGCGTCCCTCTACTGCCTCAAACACCGTGCCATTTTCATAGAGCTGCACATTTCGTGTGCCGCGCTTCAGGTTCAGAGCCACAGAATGCAGCAAGTTCGGCAGCAACTGCGCGCGCAAAACCGACTGATCCTGCGACAGCGGGTTGTGCAATTGCACTAGGCTAGGCTGAACGCCTAGCTTTTCATAGTCTGCAGGATTCCCAAAGGGCAAAGTCAAAGTTTCAAAAAGTCCCTGTGCACGAAGGACGCGCTCCACCTTACGACGCAGCTTCTGCTGAGGAGTCAGACCCCCAATACGCTTACGTCCACCAGGAAGTGTTGTCGGAGTGTTCTCCATGCCATACAGACGCAAAATCTCTTCTATAAGGTCTACGTCACGTCTAACCTCATCTCTAAAGCCTGGCACAGTAACAGAAAGCAGCTCTGCGCCTTCATCAGCCACAACAGCAAACTGCAAGTCGTTCAAAATCTTCTCACAAGTATCTAGCGTAAGGTCTGTACCTAGCAGGGCATTTACCTTTGCTAGGGGCAAATCAATAGTGCGTCGCTCGTAGACATTCGGGTAATGGTCGATGCTTCCTGTTGCCAGCTTGCCCTCGCCCAATCGCGCAATAAGCTCTGCACAAATATCCAAGGCCGCAGTAGCACTTTCAATGTCAACACCACGCTCAAAGCGCAAGGAAGATTCTGATATCAGCTGGAATCCGCGACTGGTGCGACTCGTCACAACCTGGTCAAACACGGCTGCCTCAAGCAAAATGTTTTTCGTTGTAGCAGAGACCTCAGTATTTGCTGCACCCATTACGCCAGCCAGGGTAATAGGTCCTGAGGGGTCAGTTATCAGCAAGTTCCCCGAAGTTAGCTTACGCTCGACTTCATCTAGGGTCGTGATGGTCTCGCCAGGCTCACCATCATAGGCACGCCTCACGATAACAGCAGCACGACCTGCGTCATTCTTCGCAATGGCGTCAAGGTCAAAGGCATGGAAGGGCTGCCCCGTCTCGAACATAACCAGATTAGTAATGTCTACAATGTTGTTAATGGAGCGCGCCCCAGCAGCCTCAACGCGCTCAACCAGCCAATCAGGTGAGGGGCCCACCGTAATATCGCTAATCACGCGTGCAGCATAACGCGGACAATCTTCACTATTCTCTATCGTGATGTCTACTAGTGACTGGACATCCTCTGCCGCTGGCTGAAGCTCAGCCTTGACCTTGTCAGCAAAGCTAGGCTCACTGAAGTCGGGGCTTGGCAGACCAAATACTGCTGCCATTTCACGGGCGACACCCTGCATCGAAAGACAGTCGGGACGATTGGGAGTAATCTCCAAATCCAGAATCGTATCTGCCATGTCGTAATAGCTTGCAAAAGGCATGCCAATAGGGGCATCTGCGGGCAAAATCAAGAGGCCATCGGCGTCTGAGCCAATGCCTAGCTCACGGGCAGAGCAGTTCATGCCCATACTAACTTCCCCGCGCAGCTTTGACTTTTTAATCTTGAAGTCTCCCGGCAAGACAGAGCCCACTGTTGCCACGGGAACCTTGTCACCCGCCTCAAAGTTGTCGGCACCACACACAATCTGCACAGGCTCCCCTGCGCCAATATCAACCTGTGTCACCCAGAGGGTATCTGCGTTCGGGTGCTTGTCCTTTGCAGTAATATGACCCACGACGATGCCTTCAAGGGCCTCGCCTGCAGTTTCAACTGCCTCAACAGCAGTACCGGTCATGTCTAGAGTGTAGACAAAATTATCCATATCAGCATAGTGCTCTTCGATGCCAGGAAGCATCTCTTTTAGCCACTTTAAAGATACGCGCATTAGTAATGCTCTCTTTCAATCATAAGGTCAAAGACAAAATCTAGAACAAGGCAAATGGCGAGGACTGGAAATGGGGACTTCAGTCAGTAGAAGGGACAGCCTTCCTTGCGCTCCCATTCCAAGTCCTTCGCAGTCAAGCTCTCGCGGCCAAGTCTTCTAAAACTGGCGCAAAAAGCGCATGTCGCCATCAATCAATATACGAATATCAGGAATGTCATAACGCAAAGCTGCAATACGGTCAACGCCCATGCCAAAAGCAAAGCCCGTATACACATCAGGGTCAACTCCTGCATGCTTGAAGACCTCTGGGTCTACCATGCCGCAGCCCAATATCTCAATCCAGCCCGTGTTTCCGCAGAAGCGACAGCCACTACCATCGCAAATACCGCAGCTGACATCTACCTCTGCGCTCGGCTCAGTAAAGGGAAAGAAGTGCGGACGAAAGCGCGTCTTGCGGTCCTTGCCAAACATCTCTTTGACAAAGTAGTCCAAGGTTCCGCGCAAGTCAGCAAAAGTAATGTCTCGGTCGACAACAAGACCTTCCATCTGAGTAAACTGTGGCAAGTGCGTAGGGTCTGCCGCGTCGCGACGATACACCTTCCCCGGAGCCAAGATGTAAATAGGAGGCTCCTGGCGCTGCATTGTGCGCACCTGTACAGGGCTTGTATGTGTGCGCAGGACAAGCTCACTCGGCTCTGGACCAGAATGCTCCTCTCCACTGAGATCATGCAGATAAAAGGTATCGCTGGCACTGCGGGCAGGATGTTGGATGCTGTGATTAAGCGCCGTGAAGTTAAAGAATTCTAGTTCCGCCTCAGGGCCCTCTGCCACAGAATAGCCAATGCCTGCGAAGATATCGACAATCTCATCGCGAATACGACTAATCAGGTGCTGAGCACCCAGAGGAGTAGTACGTCCCGGCAGAGTAACATCCAACCTGCCC
>Ga0123355_10007009_pt1 | contig 16787 bp, 10 predicted proteins | sample TergutEmb28metaG_3_FD_89872 | JGI IMG/M metagenome (GOLD analysis project Ga0123355, IMG submission 89872) | Embiratermes neotenicus P1 segment gut microbial communities from Petit-Saut dam, French Guiana - Emb289 P1 | ecosystem: Host-associated > Arthropoda: Insects > Digestive system > Gut ...
AGAGACCAACTTGATGCCACTTGTTTTATTATTACTTCATTCAGTGCTCAACATGTTTCGGATGTTAATACATCCATCCTCAGGAGCTTGCGACTAATTCGTTGAGTTACTTCATGGGTTGTAGTGCTTCAGCCTTCATACGGATACCACACCACCATAGCCACACTGCAACGTAACACCAACACACATCGAACCAGATACAACCCATGAAGTAACTCAGTGAATTAGTCGCAAGCTCCTGAGGATGGATGTATTAACATCCGAAACATGTTGAGCACTGAATAAAGCAATAATAAAATAAGTGGCATCTCTCTTTTTACTCAGCTGTTTCAGATGTCTTTACAACAGTGTGTGTTGACAGGCTGGACCTTGGCCAGGGTTGAATTGAAAAAGTGGGCTGTGATCACTACACATAAGCTAGCAGAGGAAGAATTTTGGTCAGGGCTGTGTTGCCAGTACATATTCTGTTGTGACATTAATACTTTTGGGTTCAATCATGAGTCTGAGTAGATCATTTAAACACGAGCGTTATCAGAAGGGAGCTACTTTTTCTTCTGTTGTGAAGTAACATCATCATCATCATCATCATCATCATCATCATGTGTTAATTCCTGTCATGGTTCGTTGTTCTCAGTTCACCACACAGGTGGCAGTGGAAGGCATAGAAATATTGTTCTGTTGCAATACTTGTAGTTAAGTTTTGGCATCACATTGTAAAGTGGCATGACCATTTGACATTATATGAGCTATCCAAGAAGGGCAGTATGGTTGGGTGGAAAAAAGATAAATTGGTTTTGTGTCGCAGCAGATATTTTTGGATACTACTATATACAGCTGTTTCTAAAAGTTGCTGCATGTTTTGTAACTGTTAGTAGCCCTTGCTTTGGTTGTGCATTGACATGTGTACCAAGTACTGCAGAATGACTGTTAACACAAATCCTATGAATTGGTGGAAAACACTAGAAATTTCACTGGCATTAAGTGAAGCTTTATTCAGTATGTTGAATTTTAGATTGGGGGATCAGAACAAGCCTACCTAAATATTATGGCATAGGGTTAGAAACCATATGTGACCTTAAGAACAGAGAGATTAAGCTGATAAAATTGTAGTGAACTGCAGTAGTAGTGCTGGACCTTCTAAGTGTAAGCACATATAGACAGCATACAAAGAGGTTAGTGGTGGGTGCAGTCAGGAATGGGCAGGTGTAGTACACCCTTCTGGGCCTGTATGTGCACAAAATGCTGAATTATTTCATTCTGTTCTGGAAGTGTGGCTCCAGGCCTCGTCTGTGTGGTTGACCAGATATTAGCAATGCTCCAATATTCATTAAACTTTGTGTATAGGGATCTCAGTGCCATTGCTGCTGCAGCTGATTTCTTTTACAAGGAAATAAGCAATCCTTACGTTAAGAAAATCTGAAACCTGGCCCAACGTAAAATGCTAGTGAGTGCAGATTGTATTGGAAATAATGCTAGAGAAATGCTTGCTTTTAAAAAGGAAGAATGTGCATGTGGGCATAAGTCATCAAGATAATATTTATTGTGCAGATGCATGAGGAAACCACAAAAGGAAACTGATTGTAATTAGTTAAACCAAAAATTCTGTATGTTTATAGGCACCACAGCAAATGGCATTTTTTCCATCAGTGAAACATAACTGGGTTGCCTTCTGTGAACTCCTTGTCACTGACAATGACATTATGAAATTCTGGAAAAACTGGCAGTTCTGGATATTATAGTTAGCATGCCTCATTTCTGGTGTAATGTGAAACCTGTAATACATGTTTAATTATGAAGGAAATATCTTGAAGACCTCTATGAAAGCGATTTTCAGGGCTTTTCTGTTGAAGACATAAGCGTCTGAAATTACTAATATGATGAATGTTTAGAAAAGGTTTGAAACATTGACTCTTGTAAATGACTATACAGTGATGCATGTGAACATGGCCTCCACAACATGACTGGTACGATTATTAATGCTACCTCAGAATGAGAAAGGGGAGTGTAAGAATTGCAAAGAAAGAAACAGATGATGTTAGTCATAGTATGGCCCTATATTTGGTTGACACTGGGTAAGACTACATGGATCAGTGGAAGTTTTGATTTTGTAACTACAAGTAAAATTTAGACTTTTCTGATCACTAGGCTAATTCTCTAATTCCTTTAGGATCTGCATTCTTAATGTATATGTGAATTATAAACAGCAGAAAACTGGCCACTGGGTACATGCAAGATTGAAGAATTTTAAGACAGCATGCATCACTGTCTGACTGTCACGGAAGAGGTTAGTATATGTACTAAGTTTAAAACCTTTTAATTTCACTTTAATATCAAAATTTTAAAGGGAGTTTGTGTTTCATGGATCAAATTATTTTTGTGTGGTTGTGATTTATCATATTGTGAAATGGAAGTTTTGTAACACGTATTGAGTATATTCATTTCTTGTCGTTATTTTTTCAGCAAATGCTGAAGGAACGAATGATTTGCCATGCATCAGGTGATGTATCACATCCATTTATTGTGGGATTCTACCTGTACCACATAGTACAGCAAGAGAAAGATCAGAAAGGTTATTTTTCTTTTATTTTGTTGTGATCTCTGATTTCATAAACTTGCTATTCCTTGATAGGAAGTCTAATTGCAGTATTTGCATGGAGGTGTTATGTACATTTAGTATTCCCTTGATTTTTGCAACTAGGTGATACCTCTGACTTTAAATATGTTATTAAGTAAATTAGTTGTTACTCTGTATGTGTCACATTAGAGGTGATTTTTTAGGTTCTTTATATGCACTATGCAAAATAAATAACTTTTACTGGGATATGTGTTTCATTATTGTTACTAAAATCAAGCTGCCAACCTCATTGTACCAAGAGTTTGAAAGTATCTTGTTCCCAGATAGTAAAAGGTTAACTAGGCTAGATTTGAAAAATGTAGCCCACAAGATTGTGACTTTTTTAGTTCTAGTGTTTGGAGTGTCAGGTAAAGTCTGTGACGTGTAGCACAGTTGATACTTGGCAGTAGAGGGTCGCCTGTCAAGTTCTTAGTATCTCTGTCATTTTATTTGTACTTGTACACAGATGAGAGGACAGCAGGCATTCTGTACCATGTAACTAGCTTGATGCACTGTTTCTTATCTATATGTTGTTTATGTATGTTTATATCATATGATTTCCAAGAAAGTGCCAGGTTGGAAGGGCCATACCACAAATTTCAGGGCCATTGTGAGAGGTTAATTGAACCTAAAATTGCACACTATGCCAAGCCAGTTTCTTCCCCTGATCTCCTTTGTAACATATGTATCTCTCAGGTTGGTCCTTTTTGTTTATTAATAGATGGAGAGTTCTTGCAGCCCTTGGGCGATCTTCAGAGTTTTGAGAATGAATGGTTGGAAGTTGAAGTGAAACATCCAACAGGCTGGAGACAGAGTATCCCAACATCACCCTCATCTGAACTTCCTTCTTCACCAAAAGTTACACCTAAGTTCCTGTGCCCTGTTTTAGAAGAAATGTGCCAAGAAGCTGGTGAAGGTGATGGGGAGTGGAGAGGTTAGATCAACATACAATCTCTTAAAAGTACTTTTTCACTCAGATGACACAGCTTTGTCAAGAAATTTATTTTTGTTTCCAGTAACTAGCTGCATGTTTTGGCTTGTCACTGAATCCATCATCCAGTTGTTATAAGGTGTGAGATCACACTACCTTATTGAATTGATATATGCTGTACAGTTACTTTACTCCTTTACCATTGTATAATGGTTTAGCCTGATGATGGCTGCAGTAAAAACCAAATTATATAGCTAGTCATTGAACAAAAAGGGATTTACAAATAAAGTTGTGTTGACTGAGTGTAAAAGTACTTTTGAGTCATATTAGAAAACACAATGGGATGCTACACATCAAGATTTTATGGATTGTCCTCTGTTTATTAACAGAGCAACACATTTAGGTTTCACCCTTTCACAGGCACAACATCACTATATATATCTTAGTGTGATGTTCCTTCAAAGTTACATGAGATTTCTTTGTTTGTTGGTATCAGAATGTTTGGTCACATCCTACCTAAGACACATGTTGAAGTGATAAATAGGTGACATCTTTCAGATACCCTTTGCACTTCTAGATGTCTATATATGCAGATAATGCTGATCTTATCCCATTTTGAAGGCAGAATTAATGAATTTAAGACAATCTATGAAAGGTAATATGTAGTGTAATCGAATAGTGTCTGAACTGAAGTGGTATAGGGTCAACATGAAGATGGTCACAACATTTTTATGCTTCTGCAGGATAGCGCAATGAGACACAAGTATTTATGAAGAATCAGGATGGATCCACTACAGCTAGGCACTAGTTTTTGGTAAGATCAGTCAAGGCCCTCAGTCTGACTTCAAACCGTTAGCATAAGCAGATCGCCTTTTAGAGTTAAGGTGTCTGTTATAGAGCCCAGCGATGCAGTCAAATGCAGGAATGGCTAACAGACAGGGGGATGTCAACTTGTGCTTCACGCAAGTCTCCGCCCCCAGTTAGCACTTTGGCTTTGGCTTGGCTTGGCCCACTACAGAGTTTAAAAAGAAGTTGTTTTTAACATGAATCTTTGAGATTTTCAACTTGCACTGTTGGTTTTTACAAACTTTTTTGAAGCATTATGTTTCAAGCTGAATATTTTCAAATAGTTACATAATTCATAGGTATGGATAACTCCGCTTCCAGTGCAATGAAGCATGCAATCTTGTAACAGTAGGGCCTGAATTTCATCTCCACTCTTATACGAACCCCCAGTTCAGATACTACCTGTGTTTTAACCAATGAAAACTATGCTGAAGTTGCAAGATGGATGTATGTATATAAAATACAATTTTTAATCATCATTGACATTATTTTATTTTTGTTCCTTAAATTTTCACTGTTTATATATGTTTCAGTTCCACTTTATAAACATACCCACCTGGAAATTGATATAAATACAAAGAGCGACCGAATAGAATGGGGACATGCACGCTACCAGTCAGTGTACAGAGCTGATAGAGCTTTTGAGCTGGTTGTACAGTGGGTGACAGCATCAGGAACCATTGTAGCTGATCTGGTAAGCACACTCTCTCACATTGTTCCTTGCTAAATTTTTAGTTTAAAAACACTCAGTGATTTACATCGTTATGTTGAGTTGGTGCTGTGGCAGCATGTCTTGTGTAATGTGTGAGTCATATACTGTTCAGAATGAACCTGTTTATGGATGTGCATTGTGCGATGTATAGCGTGAGACTGGCTATTTAGATCATTAAATGAATATATGTGCATTAGTTGGTGTATTAATTAAATAAACTACAGAATGCACGGTGCAACGATAAAGATAGCTTTGCAAATGTATTTATTTGTTGAAGGACTGTTTAATTTTCACCCTGTTGTGATCATTCTTCATACGTAGCTGACACTTCTGAATTTCAGTTTTGCATTGTAATAGGAGGAAAATACCCTTAATGATTGAGTTTTAACTCAATTCTTATTTTACAGATTAGTGTAAAAGAGAATTATATGATGCCTTGACACCTGAATAGTTTTTTAACATCCAACGAAGAAAGTTATCACTCTGCTGCTGTAATTGTCTCTCCTATAATTGTCATAGGAGAAGGGAATATTTTGAATCCTGATCGGAAGCTAGCTTAACTGTGACTGGAGAGATTGTGAAGAGGCAAACTTTTAATGCCAAATATTATGTACAGACTTTGAAAGAACTGCCATGCCACTTCATGATACAGATATTCTTGATGGGTGTTCCATCTTTTAAGATATACATGAATTATAGTAATTGTTAAATATACCATCAGATATGTATGTGTGTGTGTGTGTGTATAACTAAACATGTAGTTTCATTTTTTAATAACTGTTGTTATTGAGTGCAACATTAAAAGGGGAACTACAGAATTAGGATTTACACATAACAGAGAATCTGTCTACATGAATCTGTGTTCAGAGCAAACCAGCTTCATTCACTCGGCCAATGTACAGATAGGAAGAGAGATGTCATCATATTTGGTAATCTGATGTACTGTTAACTGTTTTTTTTTCTTTTCTTTCTTATTTCGTAGATTATGGGTTGGTCAAGAAAGGCTCAGACATGTGGCCTTCAGATGATACCCATTCCAGCTGATCCATTGGCATTACCTTTCACTCACAAGACACCTTTCGCCCACAAATCAGATCCATTAAGAGGTCCAATATTTGTACCGCTGGATACGGAGTGTCTGATGGGTAACAAGAGTTATTTGTTTGAAGGCAAGTACCGTTACGTCTTTATTAAGGACTCTTTGCTTTCCATATGTGACATGGGTGTATGATGAAAAATAGTTAAATTAGGAATGAAAGACCCCTGGAACTTCTGTATAGGAACATAAATTTCTTTCTCCTTGTATTCCACTGTTTGAGGAAATAAAAAATATCTTTCAAGTAAGGGTGTTAATTGACATTATTGCTTCACCTATCACAGATGCTGAATTCCGTAGAACTCAATGACAACTGTACTCTGCTGCAGTGGAGTGTAAATTATCTGATGTCACTTCTTGGACATTTGATAGGCATTGAATGAAATGTCCCTTGGATTTGTACATGTCTTTCATTGAATTGTGTTTGAATTGCAGTAACACCATGTTGCTGCAGTGTACAGTTGTTAAGAGAGTTCTGCAGTTACATGTAAGTTTGTTCTAAAATATTTTCAATTATATTATACTAAAACAACATTATCAGATTTATGCTTGTGTATTGTACTCTTATAATACTCATTTTTTGTTTTTTGCACTCTATTTGCCTCATTTACACATAACTTTAAATGTATTTCCGTGTATCCATATGATTACATTTGATCATACAGTTTAATAGTTTCCTATATGCTTATTCCATATTTATGATGAGGAAAATACTGGAAAAATGTAATTTGTGTAATCTGTGGGTTAAAAACTTGGACACTGATAATGGAAGAAATGAACATGCTCAGAATATTTGAAAGGAGGTTTGTAAGAAAAAGAGAAACCTCTTAAAGAAGGGGAATGCTGGAGAATAAGAACAAACAGGGTCATTAAGGACATATTACAAGGGGAAGATAATGAAAATTTATAAAATCCCTCTAAGATGATATGGTCATGTTGAAAGAATGCAAAACCAAAGAAAGTCAAAACAAATTGCAATGGCTGCAGTGGAAGGAATTATAAAAAGAGGCTGATGATGAAAAATATGGAGGGGTGAGGTAGAAGAGCACTTAAATATAATGGGAATAAGAAACAGGCAGGCACTGGTCAAGGCTCATAACAAACTCTTCGTGCTTGAGAAAAATATACTTATTCCAAATTGACTACAAGCCATTACCTAGCAAATCCCTGCTCCAATTTTTCATTTCAGTGGACTTGTAACAAGATGTGCTTGCTTCACTTTCCACATTTCTCCACTGATACCTCTTATTTTCCACGTTTTTAGTCTCTACCATTCTGTGTTTTTCATTGAGTTAATTCTTCCAACCACATTATGGCCCAGGGATTGACTCAGCCTCTAACAGAAGTGGGCACCAGGAGTGTCTTCTGGGCTGGTACCTGACAACATTATCACCTACACGTGCTGAGTGTCCAGAAATTCTTGGAACCTCAACGTTCAGGATCCCTAAGGGTCTGCCCAGGCCTGTAATGGGATAGCTTTACTGTGCTCTGTCTTTTCTTGTTCCTACCACTATGTGTCAGATATCCTTTACCCCATATCTGCTTCATATCAATATACACGCGGGGGTGCTGATAAGTCTTTAGCCCGACCTACTTCCCGATGTTGGAGAACGGAATCGATAGTGTCATTGGAAAGAGGGGTCTGTTCGTGTGCTGAATTGCAAGTCTTTTCTTGTTACAGAGGCTGAAAGGAAGCATGTCAGGTGATGCGTGTGATTTCAACAACATGAGCTGTCATCAAGTTTTTTTTTCTGCAAGGCAAGGCGCCGTAGGAAATTCATGCCATTCTAACAGAAACATTAGGGGAGCATGCACCATCGTATGCCACCGTCAAAAACTGGGTGGCCCAGTTTAAACGTGGTGATTTTTCTACCTGTGATGCGCCTCGTCCTGGATGACCCAAAACAGTGACCACCCCGGAGATTATTGATCAAATTCACGAGCTAATCTTGGAAGACCACTGGATTTCAGCTAAATCAATAGCTGAGTAGCTGGGCGTCTCACGTGAGTGGGTTGGTTCCATTATTCATGAAGATTTGAACATGCGGGAGCTCTCTGCAAAGTGGGTCCCAAAATGCCTGAACGCGGATCAAAAACGTCAATGGTGCCAGTCGTCTGAGCAATTTTTGGAATTTTTTCGGTGCGATTCAAATGATTTCCTGTCGCAATTGGTGACCATGGACAAAACCTGGTTATATCACTATGACCTGGAGACAAAGCAACAATCAATGGAGTGGTGGCATAGCGGCTCACCCCGCCCCAAAAAATTTGGAGTGCAAATATCCACTAGAAAATTTCTCACCTTAATTTTTTGGGATCAAGATTGCATCCTCCTCATTGATTATCTTCCAAAGGGCCAAACTATCAACATGGAGTATTACTGATGTCTGCTGGTGCAACTGAAGGACATTTTGAAGGAAAAACGCTGCAGGAATGTCGCCAAGGGGGTCTTGTTCGTGCACAACAATGCCCTCACTCACCGGGCACTTGCAACCCAGAAGAAACTGGCCTACCTGGGCTTCCATTGTCTTGATCACCCACCCTATTCTCTGGATCTGGCCCTGTTGGACTACTGCCTTTTCCCTGGACTGAAAAAACAATTGAAAGGATGCCATTTTTCGTCCAATGCGGAGGTCATTGCTGCTGCAGAGACCTGGTTGGATGGACATCCTTCTGAATTTTTTTTGAGTGGCTTGCAGAAGTTAGAGCAATGGGCTAAGAAGTGTATTGAGCTTCATGGGGAGTATGTTGAATAAATCCCGAGTTTGTTCGCTGTAGCTTATTTCCTTCCTGGTTGGGCTAAGGATTTATAGGCACCCTCTCATATCACAAATGACAACTTTCTTTGTCTTCTGGTGACTCTGAACGGTTTTGAAATTGGTTGTACCATTTACACACAGTGGATTTCTCACCATCTCCATATTCTGCATTGAGGCTTACAAGTGTTTCCACTGCTGATGTCTGTAGTTGGCACAAGAACTTGGTGATCACCTGCTGGTCTCTGAAAGATATTGTGGCTAGCACTAGAAACACTTCTGCTTCGCAGATGGCTGCAGCATACTAACATGTCTCAACCTGTTCCAACTTGCGTAAGAGATAAAGCACAGTCTGCATCTGCAACATATGTGTCCCATGCTTTAACAGCACAGTCTGCATCTGCAACATTTGTGTCCCATGCTTTAACAGGAAGGAATTTAGTTTACACAAGCAACATAATTGTTCCAAGTGGTGGCAGCAAAGCTGTTTAATAGGTGGCTCTGATAATTTAATGTACTCTTGTTAACTAACTGTGCATTCTTGTTTCAGAATTTCCAGAAGAGACATGGGACCAGCGTTTATTCTTATTCCAGGAGGCAATTATTGAGAGTTTTGGATTTATCCGTTGCATTGTGGAGAGCTCTGATGTGAGCTCTCCCACATCCAACATTAACAGCAGCAGCAGCAGCATCCTGGCCCATCAGCACCAGTATGTGCACCTCACTGGCAACATGTTCATTCTTATACCATCACAACCCTGCCAGGTTTCTGTCACTGCATTTACATTATCTGTTCTGTGAGAGAATTAGCAGAAGTGTGTGTACTTTTCTGTAGTTAGGTTTTTAATTGTTAATGTACTAATTCTTTTCATACCTGGAAGAACCATGATAAATTTCAGTAAAGAGAGTAACTGTGGATTGGATGTCCATGGTTTAGTTTCCATCTGGCACATTTCAAATTTTTTTATATCATTATGTCTAGAATAGATTTAGATCCTTACCATTCTCATATGTAATAGTATGAATGTTTCATTCGTTCGGGATAGTTTATTTTATGCAATCATTGGACTTTTTGTTGTCCACAGCAGCTCTGAATCTCTTTCCCAAGTACAAATGTGTATTTTGGAGCATGAATATAACCATTCACTTTTCCAGCATGGCTTTTGGGCCAAACCATACTTATGTCTATTGTGCACAGGGGTCTGTTTCCCAAGTATAGATGAAATATATTAATGGAGTGGTGGGGAGGATGTGACATTGAAAAGAGTACTGGTTGGTATGACCAGTAGGAAATGGATGGAAGAAGAGTAGGGTAGCGACACGATGGCTTGGAACAGTAGGGAAACAGAGGGGATAGAATGGGGCAGATCAGGAAAATGGGCTGAAGGGGATGGAGTATGACATCATGTGTTGGACAGGAAGGAATGGGGTGGGAAGTACAGTAAATATGGGAAGGGGCAGGACCAGATAGTGGGATAGAATGAGGGAGGAATAAGTGGTGGGATGATATATGGGACAGGGTGGTAAGGAAAAGGACAGAGTTGTATAAGTTGGTGGAGATGGAATGAATCAGAATGTATAGATGATGGATGTATGATGGAATATGTTGAGAGGATTAACAGGGGGCTAAATAACATGATGGGCATCTGACTGAGATATTTGTTAGGTTGGGTTTTTGCAAAAGGTATGGAATGGCACAAAATGCACGAGATATGAAACGGGAGAGCAGTATATGGATTAGATTGGATTGTAGTGAAGGGAAGAAATTCATGTGTTATGATACATGATAGGGAAGGAAATGGAATAGATAGCATGGGACATTGTGGTGAAGTGAGAGTAAGATTGAGTTAGAGGTGGAAGTGGATAGTAATTACTTGTAAGCTATACCAGTCTGGCCTACAAATGTATACTATTGCTACTTAACAATTCAGGATTAAATGCTGCTGGTCTGTGGCTCTGTGAAAGGGAGGGAATTTCAACATCCATGAGAGATATGACACTTCTCAGTTTAGTTCAAAGCAGTGTCTACAACACTGCAATGTACATACTTACAAAATGTTGGATGTGATCTCCTCTTCTGCTTTTGACCACAGATGTAGCTATACTTCAGATGTCACTCATTTAAGTCTTGAATAAAGATATTTTGAAACATTTTTTGTAATTTGTATTTACAATCTATAGCGGCCGCACCACCGCAGTAATTCTTGGTCACACGATGGAAGATTTGGATTCGGGAACAGGCAGTTAGGAATCCAGAGTTCTCGGAGATACCCTGTTCATTCAGATGCCTTGTCCAGTCCCCATGAGGAATATATCACAAGACATGTTAGTGGCAAGAACAAGGATGACGACAGTGCAGATGTGAGGGTACGTTTTTAAGATTTCCAGCAATATTAAAACCATTTAATACAGCTATTTTTGTATGATATAATCTCATAAAGTCATACAACTACAAAAAAAGCCAACATGTTTCAACACATTTGTGTCATTTTCTGGGGTGCATTTGCACTTAAGTAATATGGTTAAAAGTTGAACATGACATTACTAAATATAGTAAATTAATTAGTGACCCCTCATTAATTTTATCTATTTATTCTTACATGTACATTTATATGAAGCTTTGAGACTGTTATATTTAAGGTCTCTGTGGTGTAAAGTTGAAATTTTGATATTGGCTTGCCCCAGTATGTTCTGGTGTCTGTACTTTTGTGGTGTCCATTGTTAGTTTGAGCATTACGGGGACCTTACTTATAGTAGTGTATGCTTGGTTTGAGTTTATTGTAACTATACAGTTATGTGGATTTTGTTCACACTCTTCCATCTGGCATTTGACTGAATAGAGGAATTCTAGTGGTATGTCCTACAAGCTACTGCAGACTTTGTTTTTATTCTCTTAATTGAGTTTTTACAATTTTATATATACGGTGAAATCTGTGTTGAACGAATCTCTAGGGTAATGTCTGCTGCTATGTAGGCCGTAGCATTATCATGTAGAATGATACTTTTCTGCTAACTGTGTAACATAGGTGGTCTTATAGAAATGACTTGCAATAGTGTGCATATACACTCTGGCGCTGTGGAGTGGGGTGACACAAGAACACCTTGGATGTTTATGATAATCAGCTTTGTGCATCATGGATTTTGTTAAACCATGCATTTTGGTAGTGACTGTGGATGATGCCATTCAGGGGACTGTTTTGAGTTTCACTTCCTAAGCTTTAGTCCATGTTTCTTCAATTGATTTTTTTCCAATTAACAAGTTATTCCCTTTGCAATGAACTTGTTTCAGATTGATACAATGTGTCATGTTGTATTTCCACCAGTTGCACCTCACTGACATGATGTGGCACCCACTTAACATCAGTCTTGTGGGTTTTTAAGTCCTGTTTTAAGATTTGGAGCAGTGTGGACCCAAGGATCTGTGTGTGCTCAGCTGATTTCCTAACAGTCACGCATCTGTCTTCATACACTGTTCAGTTATGCCCATTGACATGTCTGTGTGAATGGACATGGAATCACCATGATGATGAATATCAGCACTGGACACTCTTCCACTTTAGAGATGAGAGAGATAAACCAGCCAACCTACTTTTGATGTGCATGTAGGATTCATATACAGGTGTTATGTTTGAGATTGGAGCCCTGCTTGTATGGGACAAATTTGCATTCCAATGAAGCTTTTCTTACACTTACAACAGGCGGTGAAATGAGGTACAGTGTCTGAGAGCCCTATATTTTTGCAGACTGTAATGGCCAGCCACACATATGGTTAGAAGGCAGTATAATGTTATGATGTGTAACAGTGTTCTGCATACATTAGTACGGTGGATGTAATGACTGGGCTACTGGCTGAATGACCAAGGAATCATGGTTTGATGACTGACATGCACAAGTGATTTTTCATTGCTTCAGAGCATCTGCACTGCCTCTGGAACCCACCCAGCTTCCTGTTCAGTGACACCAGGGGCCCTCCTTGGGAGTCTTAGCAACTGGGGGGGGGGTCTGTAACTCACCCCACCTTCATCTAATGCCAAAATTAAGAATATTTGGAGCCATATATCCACTTCCCATATACTTCCATGGTGCATTAATTAATTAAGCACAGAGACAACTTTTCTGTACATTTTTTGAGAGAATTTCAATTCAGATGCAATGTTTCTGACACAGAGCAATTAATTTGAAGTCATCCTTCAGGACATCTCATTTGCTATATAACTTTTGCAGCTGACATATCATTGTTAAATAACCCAACACTAATTATTATTTACCCATCTGCACTCATTCACTCTAAATTGTATATTAACATTTTGTACTTTAACTGAATTAACATGATCGTGGACTTGAATTTACTTTCACTAGGTGGGATTCCTTTGGTCATGGAACCACATGGTGAGTCGACGCTGGAAGTCTGCATCAACTTCTGCCACTGGAGATGAAATGTTTCAAACCAAAGTCCTAAGAGATTTCCGTGAGTTCTGTGCCAATAGTGACAACCGCCTGAAATTGTTTTGGGATTCTTGTTGGGCCTTGAGGGAACAGCTTAATTTGTTATGAATCCTAAGATTTTATGTTAATACAGTGATTTCTGCCTTTTCTCAGTTTTTGTGGTGTGACTGGTGTTTTGAAAATCTTTCACTTTTATGGACAGATGAGATCAAAATTATTGAGTACCTTATGGATAAATATAGATTGATATAATATCTTGTGCTGAGAAAAACTAAATACATTTAATTAGTGTCCTCAAGACAAATTGAATTTTAAAAGAAAGGTACCTGAACACTTTATTTTGCTTGATTGTAATTCATTAAGAAAACAGTTTTTATCAATATAAAACCAGTAATTATAAATAAGACTTTTGAGAGAAAACTCACAAAATGGCTAGTTCTGATAAATACAGTACACAACAAACAGCACAGTAAGTACAGTAAAATTCCTTTAATCCGGCTACTGACAATCTGGAAATCCTAATAGTTTAGCACCTAAGGAAAATAGTTCCAAGACTGGACATCTGTTGTCTGTAACAGAAAGTTTCATCATCTGTAACTGATTCTGTAATGTTATCTTGTGATATCTGGACATAATTGAGTCCATCGTGCTATTTTAAAGGCTTCTAAAGGTCGAAAGATGAGTAAACAAGGTACTGCTTGTAAGAGGAAATGTGTAATATTAATGACTCCTCAGAAGCTTGAAGTAATTAAGAGGCTTGAAAGTGGCATAAGCCAAAGGTGTTACGACTTCATACAACATTGAATTGTCCACTGTTTATGATATAACATAACAGAAGGACAAATTGTGATGGATTGTATCATCAAGTGAATGTGTGAAGCATCTTCCCAATGGACAGACATTGCTATGGCCTAAATTATTGCAATTGGACAATGTGCTGCTTACATGGTTTACAATACTGCATTCTAAAGGAAAACCTGTGATTGGGCGTATGATAATTTAAAAAGTTAAGCCTTTTTATGATGAAATGAAGTAACTGACAAGCACATCCTCTGAGTGCTGGATGCAAAATTTAGGTACTCCTTGACAATCCAGAATGTTTGATAATCCAGCACCTATCCAGTCCTGTGTTTGTCAGATTAGAGGAAATCTACTGTATATGGTAATGGGTTGTACAGAAGGTGGAAGATATTATGGATAGGCCAGCAAGATGGTGGTTTCCTGTGTCTTCATTTTAGAGGACGTTCTTTATAAAATTAAGTTACTCATGTAGATTCCTTTGATCTTTGAAAAGATTGAAACTGTACCTTGTTTCAGCTTACAGATATGACTGTTTCAAATGTTACATAGGGCACTGCAATTAATGGCAGTTAGATGTTAATCAGTTTTATAGTGAGAATCATATGCTAGTCTATAGATTGATTTCATCATTTTCATCACCTTTGCCAGTACTGGGACCTGTTCTGGATATTGTAATACAGAAATATTCCATTGTTCAAAGGTGTTCTGACTTCTGTTTCCTTTTGCTGGATTCTTTAGAATCCATTTTAGAAACCTGTCAGAATTAAGGCACAGTGTGTTCTTTCCAATATCTTGTACTCTTCTATAAATGTTGGAGACAGTTCTTTTATCATTTATTTCACAATCCAGCTGGATGCTTTCCATAAGCCCATTCATGAAATGTTACCCCTTTTTTATTGTCAGTAAGACAGTGGCCTGGCAAATATTTACCAACTTGTATCCTTGTATGCCTGATGAGAGTTTGATAGAAATTGATGTGATTTATGTATAGAAATTGTGCTTGCTAAGTAAAAAATAATTTAATGTAGAAGGTAGTCTTAGAAGTGCTCTCATTTCACATAAAACTCATTGCCATGACAGGAAGCTGGTGCATGTAATATACCACTTCTCATATCTAGCAGAAATTTGCATATAGATATGTGTTACATATTTGTACTAAATAATAAATGATAAAGCAAAACTCTGAGTATAGTGACAGTTCAATTATATATTTAAGTATACTTAAAGAATTGGTACACAATGCACATTGTGACATTCTAACATTTATTATTGTTTTTCATTTTTAGTTTAAACTTGTCTCTTCTTCACCCTTGGTAACACAGAAGCTGTCATGTAAGCAAACAATTTAATTTCAAGTCCATATTTCACTGTTTAATAGAATACTTCCTGCCTCTTTCTGTCACACACACACACACACACACACAAAAGACCACTGATACTTTCCAACACATGTGAGGGCTCTTTGGGTCTATCTTTTTTGGTTTCTATAATTCGTAGTCATGGTAATGATTATTTTCAATCATATAGTGTTCTTCAATGTTAAGGTTTCTTTGTTTTCTGATTTTTTTAACCCCTTTATGTTTTTTTTCTTGGTCTTGGTGAATAGTTTGTTCATTAATGTTTTTTGTTTGTTTTGTATTTTTGTTTTTCTTTCCTTATTTTTTTTGTTGAAGAAGTCTGGGATATATTTTTGGGTGTGACTTAATTTCTTACGGTCTTATCTTTCTTAGTTTATGAATTTGTGTTCTTATGATTATGGCTAGAGAGTCTGTTTTTCGGTTTAATTATTTTTCTGGTTTCTTTGTCTTTGTGGTTGTTGCTCTTACAGTTATATTGTACTGTACTTTTAGAAGAATTAGTCTACTTTCATTTTATATTTTTTTTGAAAGTAGACTAATTCCTACTTTATTTTTGATTTTGGGTTGGGGATACCAGCCTGAGCAGGTTCAGGCTGGTATCTATTTGTTGTTTTATACTTTATTGGCCTCTCTTCCTTTATTGGTTGGTATTTTGTTTGTTCAATAGTGTACCCATATTTGAGGATATTTATTTTCTATCAGTGTATTTCAAGATACTTTTGTAAGTGTTAATTAATGTTTTTTTAAGAATGGTACCAGTACTGAGGTGTCAGAAAGACTGGGGGATACTTTTTATAAAGTTCTTGGCCAAAAAATTACCTGAAATTAGGAATACAAGATTTCTGGTCTTTGTCTGCCCTTCATTGTCAAGGAACAAAATAAAATGTCAGGAACTGGACCAGTTCCCAACCTTAATGCAAGTGTTGGGAGCCTTTCTTAGTCAGGTCTGACACAAGAACTGTTCTGAACTAATTTATGTACGTAGCTATGGTGATATTTTGATAGTGGGAGGTAATAGAAAATATACAGTAAAAATTGTGGGTGTATCCATGAAGACCTAGAACTTAGACAGACCAAATTAACCTTTATCCGACGAACACACCTGATCCTTTTAATTCCGCATCGTACGAACGCACCAAATGGGTGCGCTGCGGCCATTTAAATGCTCCGCACAGTCATGTACAGGCTTAGAATTATAGCGCTACACGTTATCTCCACATTATATAA
>Ga0123355_10007011_pt1 | contig 16786 bp, 12 predicted proteins | sample TergutEmb28metaG_3_FD_89872 | JGI IMG/M metagenome (GOLD analysis project Ga0123355, IMG submission 89872) | Embiratermes neotenicus P1 segment gut microbial communities from Petit-Saut dam, French Guiana - Emb289 P1 | ecosystem: Host-associated > Arthropoda: Insects > Digestive system > Gut ...
CGAAGGCTCCGTGAATTAATCAGGTATCAAGTGGCTCAGTTGCAATGTGACTACTCGACAACATGGTCAGCATCAGGCTGATTTGTCCGATCCCGCGAACGACCACTTCTTCACCTCCCGCATCGAGGGCGTGTAGGTGATACCGATCAACAGGCCTTCCGGCGAGATGAACCGGCTAACGATTTGGCCCCATGGTTCTTTCTTGTTCTTAATGAGCATGCGATATCCGTCTGATTCGAGGGCCGCTGTTGCCTTCTCAACGCTGTCCACATCGAACTCAAGCCATGCCTGCGGGGCAGTCATAGTTTCAGGCCAGGAATCCTTTCCAAAGCAAGACTGCGCCGCCTGCGGAAGCGGCCAAAGGGCAAAACTGTTGGCGCCCGGAACGGCTTCGGTGTGAAGATAGCCGCCACCTTCCTCTTTAAAGGGAATGGCGAGGGCATCCCCGTAGAGCTGGCGACTTTCTTGGCTGTCACCGACGATGGGACCAAAGCCGGCGATGAAAAGAACCTTCACATTCGCGATGCTCTGCATTGCGTCTCCTTTTCGTGAAAGGAAGGAAGCAATGCCCAAAGCCCCCATCCCGATGAGTAGCCCCCTTCGAGTTACAAACCCATGCTTCACGGTTTCAAATTAGTCCGAAACAGGGTGGCCGGTCTTGAACAAATCGGACATTTTCAGAGTGCACCCCGCCGATTGGATCAGAGCCTTCGGTGTGCAGCCGGAAAAGCGCCGAATTTCCCGCGTCATGTGCGCCTGATCGGCATATCCGGCAATTGCGGCCAAATCTGCGAGCGGTACGGGCCTCCCTGCCCTGCTGGCGCAATTCAGGAGGCGCTGAAAGCGCAACACACACTGAAACATTTTCGGACCATAACCGACGGCGGCAGAAAATCGCCGTTGCAGCTGTCGCTGGCTGATTCCGATCCAGCGGCTTAGCTGGTCCACGGTGGCACCTTGGTGGCGGGCAAGCCATCGGATGCCTGCGACAATCGCGCCGTCCGGTGGCGCAGCCGAGGCGCTCGCCCGAGCCAGGGTCAGGGCCAATGCCGACTGCGAAACAGCCGTTGGCACATCCAGGGCGGATCTGGATCGCGCACAGCTTGCGCTCCAGACGTCGTACAGGGGCACCGACCGGTTGAGCAGCTCCGCAGCGGGGATGCCGAGGATGCCGGGCGCCCGGCCGGGTTCAAAGCGCACGCCAATGATCCTCGTGCCGGCCGGGAATCGAACCACAAACGGATCCGTCCAGGGTCCAACTACCACCGGCGGGGCGTCATTGATGAACACAATGTCCACGCAGGCGTCAGGCAGGACGCGATGGTCATAGTTGCCGGAGCCGACAATGACCTGCTCCCAAAAACACAAAAAGTGATTCGCCAGGGAGATAGGGACGGGTGACTCGCGATACTGCGAAGAGCTAACATGGCGGTGTGGGTCAAGGTTCATCACGTTATATTCAGACCGCTTTCAGCATTTTACTGTTGATCCGGAGCCGATGACGGCATTCGGGAAATCAACTGACGAAATCGGATGCCTGATCCGCCCGCTGAGAGAGGTTGAGTGCAACATGAAACGGTGGCCCGGAAAAGCACTGGCCGCTCCGTCATGACAACTCGCATGGAATTGACCGCATCCTATTTCGACACTGTGCGAGCAGTGGCCCTTTGCCAACCCGTGGGGTTCCCGTAGCGAACTGCAATCGCTGCCTGCTCGGAGCGAAACCCGGTGTGTAACTATGCGCTTGTCGGTTTTCCTCTGCTGCGTCATTTTTTCCGCAACTGTGGGCGCACAGCTGGCAGCACAATCCACCCCATCGGGTTTTGACGGGCAAAATGTGAGCGGAGTCTCGCTCATCGCGAATCCTCATCGCGATCTCAAACCCTATCTTTCGGTGGTTACGCAAAAGGCGAATACCCCCTATTCCACCGACGAAATCCGCGCCAGTGTCGAGGCGCTGAAAAAAGCGGGCGGCTTTCCCGACATTCAGGTCAGGGTCGTTCCCGACATCGCCGGGCTCAGGGTGAGCTTCATGCTGGAGCCGGCATACTACCTGGGCATTGTGAAATTCCCGGGTGCGGAGAGTCGCTTTAGCTATACCCGGCTGCTGCAGATCTCCAATCTGTCAGACGAAGACCCCTTCGACGCTTCGCTCATTCCATTAGCACAAACTGCTTTGATCGATTTTCTGCACAGGAATGGATTTTTTCAGTCGCAGGTTCGCGCCGAAACGCAGATCGATGATCCGCATCAACTCGTGAATATTTCGTTTGTTGTGGATACCGGGCAGCAAGCTCGAATCTCATCGGTTCAAGTGGACGGGCCGGACGAGAGCCAGCGCAACCGCTTACTTCGTTCCACCCGCTCGATACGCGCGCGACTATCAGGAGGCTTTCTCAAGCCGGGCAGACCATATTCTGCTCAGCGTATAAACTCGGCGACAAGACTGATGAGGCGCAGTCTTACGCAGCAGCATCGCCTGACGAGCAGTGTACGCGAGAATCCACCGCAATACGACGCTGCGACCAACCGCGTGGGAGTCTCATTCGCCGTGAGAGTAGGCCCGACCGTCACCGTGCGGGTCGTCGGTGCGAGCCTGGGCTGGCTTCCCTTCCTGCACGGACGACAGATGAGGAGGCTCATTCCCATCTTTTCAGAGGCAACGGTGGACCGCGATCTGGTAGACGAAGGACAGCGGAACTTGACGGATTTCTTCCAGAAAAGAGGATTCTACGATGTGAAAGTGACCCCCGATTTCCAGAGAGGGCCGAGTCAGATTACCGTGGCGTACACGATTGACCGAGGCACGAAATACAGAGTGAGCGGCGTTGTGTTTCATGGCAACAACAACCTGGCCAGCAGAGACCTGATGGCGCAAGTAACCGTCAGGAGGTCGCGTATTTGGTCGCACGGAAGCCTCAGTCAGCAATTGCTCCAACGAAGTGCCGACAATATCGCGGCGCTCTACCGCGACCACGGCTACGAGCAGGTCAAGGTGACCTGGCAGCTGCCCCGTCAAGATCGACGAATCGGAGTCGCCTTCGATATCGAGGAAGGCGCGCAAACGCTGGTTGCTGACGTGTCGGTCACCGGAAACGAGAATGTGCATGAGGCGGAACTGACCGCCCCCAGGGGATTCCAACTGCGAGCCGGAGTTCCTTTTTCTCCGCGCAGGCTTGCGGATGACCGCAATCGCATCTCGGCGACATATTTGAATCGCGGCTATCTGAACGCCGAGGTGAGAACTGTCGTCGATCGCGACCCTGACAACGCACAGCGCGTTCACGTCACCTATGCGATCACCGAACACCAGCTCGTCAGCGTAAGCGGGGTGGTTTTTCTTGGACAGGAAGACACGCGGCTCTCGCTGATCGCGAAGACGGCACGCCTTCCTTCGGAAAGCCCGATGCGGCGACAACAACTTCTGGAGGCCGAGAGCCGGCTTTTCGATTTGAATATTTTTGACTGGGCGAGCGTCGGACCAAGAAAATCGATCAGCGATCAAAGCGACGAGCTGGCTTTGGTCAAAGTGCATGAAGCACCACGCAACGAAATTACCTACGGCTTTGGTTTCGAGGTTTCGCACCGCGGCGGCAATGCGCCGAGTGGAACCATCGCTCTTCCGGGTGGAGGGACGATTGGCCTGGGCCCCTATAAAATCGCCCCAAGCCAGAACACTTTTGCCAGCCCGCGGGGCACATTTCAGTTTTCCCGGCGCAATCTTCGCGGCCTGGCGGAAACCGCAAACCTGACTCTGCTTCTCGCCTACCTCGATCAAAAGTTTTCGGCCAGCTACTCTCAGCCCCACTTCAACGGGTCGCAGTGGCAGTCGCTGAGCAGCTTTTCTGTCGAACGCAACAGCGAGAATCCCCTCTTTACGGCAGGGTTAGGAGACCTTTCGTTTCAGTTGGAGAGAGTGGTGAGCCACAAGACCAATACTCGCGTACAGCTTCGCTACGACTTCAACCTTACCTACCTGTCCCACCTTTTCGTGCCCGACCTCGTCCTGCCACAGGACCGCCGCGTACATTTGTCGACATTCTCGGGGTCCCTCATTCGCGATACGCGAGACAAGCCGCTCGACGCCCATCGAGGGGTGTTCGCGACCCTCAATCTCGGAGTCACTCCGACGGCCCTCGGCTCCAGCGCGAGTTTCATAAGAGTCTTCGGACAGTACGCGCGCTACAAGCAAGTTGGCTCAGTTGTGTTTGCCAACAGCATCCGTCTCGGTCTGGCCGCGCCCTATTCGAACAGTTTCGTACCGACGAGTCAGCTTTTCTTCACCGGTGGCGGTACAACCCTGCGCGGCTTCCCCATCAATCAGGCAGGGCCGCAGCGCCTGGTTCCCTTTTGCAACGTATTGCAGGGAACAACCGAACCGTGCGTAAACATAACAGTGCCCGTGGGCGGACGACAGCTCGTACTTTTGAATTCCGAAGTGCGCTTCCCCACGCGCATCAGCAAGGCGCTTGGCGGAGTGCTCTTTTATGATGGGGGCAACGTGTTCAGCGCCATCAGTCTGAATGAACTCGTCAACAACTCCGCGAGGTGCAGGCCCTATGTTTGCTATACGAATACGCTTGGATTGGGACTGCGCTACCAGACCCCGATCGGTCCGGTCCGCTTCGATGTCGGAAGGAATCTGAGTCCGGTGCCTGGAATCACTGCGACACAGTACTTCATTACCATCGGCCAGGCTTTCTAGAGGGATCATGGCAGTGAAACGCAAGCTCGGTTGGGCCCTCGCAGCGATCGCCCTGCTGCTGATCATTGGAGTTATAGCCGGATACCTTTATCTGAGGAGTGAGAGCTTTCGAGGGTATGTGCTCGGAAGAGTCGTCGAGCAGGTAAATCGGGCTACAGGCGCCAAGACTGCGATCGGCAGACTGGACCTCGATCTGTCAACACTGACGGCGACACTCTATGACATCACCCTTCGGGGTACAGAGAGTCCAGATCAACCCCCTCTTCTCCATGCTGAGCGACTCGCCGTTGGGATCAAGATCGTGTCGATCTGGCATCGACAGGTTGCGTTGCGGGAGCTGCTGCTCGATCACCCGGTCGTACACATCGAAGTCGATCGACTGGGAAAAAGCAATCTTCCGACACCTCCACCCGGGCAAAACACCAGCCATACCAGCGTCTTTGACCTCGCGGTAGAGCACACCCGGCTTACGAATGGAGAGGTCGACTACCGCGATCAGAAGCTTCCGCTCGACGCCGACCTCTATCATCTCGTCACCGATATCCGATTCGAGGCCGTGGACGAACGCTACGAAGGGGAGCTTTCCTATGCCAACGGCCACCTCCGCTATGCCGGCCTCGCGCCCCACGAGCACAACCTGGATCTCAAGTTCAGCGCTGATCCCCGGCGCTTTGACCTGAAGCCCGCCGTTTTCAATATCGGATCCTCACAAATTGTTCTTCGGGCCGGGCTCACCAATTACGGTGACCCGGTTGTCGATGGTGACTATGAGATTCGCATTCATACCCAGGATTTCGCCGGAATGGCTCCGTCTCTATCGCCGGCAGGCGACTTGGCTCTCAACGGACGATTCGATTATCACGCGAGCGACAATCAGCCGCTCCTGCGAAGCATTTCGACCGATGGTCAAATTGCGAGCGACCGGTTTGCCGCCATGGTTTCGCGCAGGCGCCTCGAGGTCCGGCGGGTGCGGGGAGCATATCGCCTTGATCAAGGCAATCTCGAAATAAGAGATCTCAGCCTGGAGTCGTTCGGCGGGCGCATCGTGGCCGCGGTCGATATGAAGCATCTTGATCGGACACCGGATTCGGCAGTCCGGGCCTCATTGGAAAGAGTCGCGCTGAACCCGCTTCAACAATTCTTTGCTCCACAAACCCGCGAAACCGCGGCGTTGTCAGGCACGGTTCGCGGAAGGGCTGAGGCAACGTGGACGGGCAGCATGAACGGTCTGCGTGCTCGTGCTGACCTGATGGTTGAGGCCTCGGCCAAGAGCCGATCCAATCCCGCGGCGGGCGAGGTTCCAGTCGACGGAACTCTCCATGCCACCTACGACGGTCGCCGGCAAACCCTTGAACTGCACGATACGACCCTCAAAGTGGCCTCGGCCACTCTGACTGCGCAAGGAACGGTCAGCGAGCATTCCGCCTTGCAGGTGCACGCTGTTGCCGACGATTTGCACCAGGTTGCCGGATTGGTGTTCGCGTTCAGCTCGACAGGAACGACTCCACCAGCGGTTTCCGGATCGGCCAGTGTAAATGCGACCGTCGAAGGATCGTTGACGATGCCTGCCATTGCCGCCCAACTCAGTGCCCGGAACCTGGAAGTCGAGGGCAGCGAATGGAAGACCGCCAAGATTGCAATTCACGCAAGTCCATCGCAGTTTTCGATTGATTCTGCATCGCTGGTCCATGCCCATCGAGGACAGGTGAATTTGAGTGCGAGCGCCGGCTTGCGAGACTGGGTGTATCAACCGTCCTATCCGATTCAGGCGCATGTTGATGCGCAACAACTGAGCATCTCGGATTTGCAGGCACTCGCGGAACAGCACTATCCGGTCTCGGGAGACTTATCCGCAAATGTGAGTCTCGGAGGTTCACAACTTCAGCCGGTGGGCTCGGGGTCGTTAAAAATCGACAATGCCCAGGCCTTTGGCGAAGCACTCGAAAAGCTCACGGCGAAATTCCACGCCGAGAACGGGTCGATCTCTTCCACTTTGAACGCACAGGCAGAGGCGGGAACCATCGATGCCACGCTCGCTTATAACCCCGGGGCGAAAACCTACAAACTCCAGCTCGATGCGCCCTCCATCGTCATTCAAAAACTAGAAACAGCAAAAGAAAGGAATCTGCCGGTCCAGGGGACGGTCTCGCTTTCCGCGAACGGCGAAGGGACGGTCGATGATCCCGGTCTGGTGGCCAAGCTGAAGTCGTCCGAGATTCTCATACGGAAAAATTCAATCTCGGGCATCGAGGCCGATATCCAGGTTTCTCAACGCCGCGCGACTCTGGATTTTGTTTCTGAAATATCCCAGGCCCCGGTTCGCGCCCACGGAACAGTTTCGCTCACCGGGAACTACGACGCCGAAGCCGTGATCAATACCGGCACAATTCCTCTCGAACCCCTGATTGCCACTTACGCCCCAGGTATTCCACAAGGTTTTGAGGGTCAAACCGAGTTGCACGCAAACCTGAAGGGTCCGCTTCGAGACAAGTCGCGAATCGAGGCACATCTCTCCTTGCCAACCCTGAAGGCGTCTTATCAAGCGCTCCAGATCGGTATCACGCAACCGATTCGTCTGGACTACGCCAATTCGATCCTCACCCTCCAGCCTATGGAGATTCAAGGCACCGACACGATTCTGCGCGCCCAAGGACAAATTCCAATCGGAGGAACGGCGCCTCCGACTCTGACGGCGCAAGGATCGATCAACCTCGGCATTCTTCGGCTTTTTGCGCCGGACTTGCGGAGTTCCGGTACTGCCGCGCTCGATCTTCGATCGTCGGGGCCACCCGGGACAATGTCGATTCAGGGTCAGCTTGAGTTTAAGAATGTTGCTCTAAGTACGTCGGCATCTCCGGTAGGCGTCGACAGATTAAACGGCACACTGGATATTGCGCGCGATCGCATCCAGATCTCAAGGATGACGGGGCAAATGGGCGGAGGGGAGATCTCGCTGGGAGGATCGGTCGCCTTGAGACCGGCACTCCAATTCAATCTTGTGGTGCAAGGCAGATCGGTTCGCATTCGTTATCCCGAAGGACTGCGCACGGTGCTCGACGCGAACCTCACGTTTAACGGCACGACTCAGGCATCAACGGTGGGCGGACGCGTTCTGGTCGAGAGTCTTTCGTTCACCCCCGATTTTGATCTGTCGAGATTTGCCGATCAATTCGGCCCTGGAAACCAACTCTCGCAACCAGGCTTTGCCGATACGGTGAGCCTCGCAATCGCTTTGCAGTCTCAACAAGACCTGAATGCGGCGAGCTCCCAGGTCAGTATTGCCGGCCAGGCAGCGCTCCGGATCGGTGGAACCGCGGCAAATCCCGTGATTACGGGCCGCGCGACCCTGACTTCGGGCGAACTCTTCTATCGAAACGTGCGTTATCAGCTGGATCGAGGCATCATCACATTCAATGATCCGAACCAGACCAATCCCGTGCTCAATGTCGCGGTAACCACGACGGTGCAACAATACAATCTGACTCTTACCCTGCGCGGCCCGCTCGACAGACTCACAACCTCCTATTCATCCGATCCGCCGTTGGCTACCGCTGACATTATCAATCTGTTGGCGCAAGGACAAACCACCGAACAGCAAGCTGCGAGCAGTCAATCCACCGACTCGATGATTGCGTCGCAAGTTGTCAGTCAGCTCAGCAGCAGCGTGCAGAGGCTGGTCGGGATCTCAAGCCTGCAAATCGATCCCACACTCGGCGGCAACAATCAGAGCCCTTCCGCGAATATTGCGATTCAACAGAGAGTTACCCGGGATCTCTTGTTCTCGTTCTCCACCGACGTTTCACAACCCGGAAGTGAAATCATTCAAGGCGAGTACCGAATCAACCAGCGCTGGTCGGTCAGTGTGGCACGCGATGAGCTGGGTGGATTCTCGGTGGATGGGCGATATCACAAGAGATTCTGATTCGTCGAGTGTCAGGTCTAGCCGTTTGCGCGATGGTTAGTGATTAGGGCCGCTCGGTTCCGGGGGCTTTTTTTTTCGGGGCGCTGGCTATCTGCGGCCTTGCGTATAGCGTCCGCATCGGCGAGGTCTTGCGGCCGCCCGGATGCCAGCTTTGACGCGATCAAGTCTTCGGCTGAAATGAAGTGCACTTTCAGGCCAGTGGCGGGGTCAACCTCGACTTCAACACGCCTTTTCCATGCCGCGTCAAAATCGACGCCGGGAATGGACGACAGAATATCGAAGCCCTTTGGCTCGCGCCCGAAGCGAAAGAAGCTGTCGCGGTCGGCGAAGTCTTCCGGGCGGATACCTTGGAGCGCTGCGCCAAATTCCGCAAGCGCGGCATGGGTTGCCCGCGCGTTGGCCGGGTCGCCCGAATGAAACAAGTCCTTCGTAAAACGCGGCTGCGAGTGATGGATAACCGCAAAGCCGCCCACAACGAGGTACTTAACGCCATGGGACTGGAAGGCGGACAAAAGGTCTTTGTAGTCTTGGTACATCAGGTTCAATCTTCCATCCCTTGAGCGCATAGGCCGCTTCGACCATTTCCTCAACCGCGTCCAGCCGTTCATGGGCGGGGCGGCTTTGCCAATAGCGGTATTCGTCCGCCTTCATCTCGTCGAAGTCGGTATATTTGCGAACGGGGATTTTTGCATCGTCCATGGCCTTCTGCTTTTAGCATACATATCGGGGCATGGGCAACGCTAATACCCGCATGGTCAACAGGACCGTCCGGAGGGCTCTAGCCTTCACTTGGTTCTATCTGCCGCTTCCCTTCCTGCTCCGAGAATGTGACCCGCCACTCCCAATCCGCGTTGCTTCAGAGAATTCAGCACGGCATGGCGATCAGAAGAGGTAAGGCACCAGGGCTGCGGTCTGATGGGCATAAGTGGTGTATGTTTCCCCGAACTGGGAGCGCATCCACTGCTCCTCCATGCGGAGCTTGAGCCAGAATATGAGGAAGATAAGCACGAAAGCGATAAATCCGCGCACCTGGGATAGGGCGATCGCGCTGCCGAGCATCCCGGCCAGAATGCCGGTGTAGATGGGGTGACGGACCACTCGATAGGGCCCTGTGGTGATTAGCTCGTGGCCCTGCTTAATCGTGACGGAGCGGCTCCAGTTGCTGCCCAAGTGCTCTCGTGCCCAGACGGCGAAGAGAAGGCCGGCGACCATGACGGTAGCTCCCAGCCAGAAGGGCCAAAGCCCAGCGGGCCAAGGCTGAAGATAGAGCCAGCGCAGCGGAATGCGAGTTGTCAACAACAGGACGATCGCGATCAGGAAGGTGAGGGAGCGCAGGATGCGCGAGGCGACGGGCTCGAGACGCCGGGTGGTTTTCGTATTGACGGCTTTGACCTGCCAGTAGATGAGAAAGGCAATCCAGAGAACGGGAAAGAAAGATTCGTAGAACCAGAGCACGCAGGACCTCCAGGCGCTGAGGATGTTACGCAGGCGGGCCGGATGGAGTTCCAATGCCAGCGAGCTTTCGCCGCGAACCGAAGCTGCGCCGTATCTGGATGCTTCGACGCTGGGTGCTGCTTGTTCGTTGGCCGCCTGATTGGCCAAAATCGCCAGGTGCGTCGATCCAAGTGTCCCGCTTCCTTGTCGATCGCGGCACACCGCCTTTGGGCTTAAACAGCTTGGCCTGAAGTTCGCGGTGCGCCCGACTGTTGGCGAAGCCTATTGGAGGGCAAAGGCAAATCTGGTGCGGGCGGAGGGAGTCGAACCCTCACAGGCCTTTTGAGCCCTGCGGATTTTCTTACCGTCTACGGCTTTCGCCGCCCGGAGCTGCATGTTCTCGAAATCCCGCGTCCGGTTTGCGGTCTGGACTATCCCTTCACCCTCCCTCGGTTCATCTGAGGCTTAGGTGCCGCCCGTCTAGTCTCTACACCTTCCCGGCGTGATTGCTTGGCCGGGCTTGGCTCGGGATTACCACGGTGAGGAGGCTTCCCCGAATTTGGGCAGTTCTGCATCGCCGGTTTCCCGGGCGAGCACTCAAGTTTTTCTCAAGTCCGCTGCGTCTGCCATTCCGCCACGCCCGCGTGGCTTTCTAACCGCTTTTCTATCATAGGGCACGTCTGCACGAATTTCACGCCCGTTTCATCAGCAGGCCGTGCTACCGGTCTCGATTGCTTTGCCAGCACTTTGCCATGAATAGGCCATTCCCGGCACCGGAATCTTCTACCCTGCCGCCTGCGGTGGGGGCAACTTCAATCCGTGATGGCGGGCCTGGCTCTCTGCATAGAGCTGAACCCTCGCTGCAGGATTCTCCCCGTTGTCGGATTGTGAGTGGCTTGAGCACCAACCCATGGTCAGAGTATCGGCATGAGACATTTTTATTGGACCCTGCTTACTCTGTGGCTTCTGGGCCTGCCCACCTTTGGACAGTTCGATCCACACACGGTTCTTCACTCTGCCCTGGTGCTGGAGAACCGCGGAAATTTCGAGACTGCGGTCAAAGCTGCGAAAGCCGCAATCGATTCTGGCCAGCTGAGTGGCAATGAGCTGGGCCGGGGCTACATCATTCTGGCGGTGGCTTGCCACGGGGCGGGAGATTTGGCCAGCGCCCAACGCGCTTTTGAGCACGCACTCGAGGTTCTCAAGCACGATCGCGAGCACCCTGAGGACTATGCGTCGGCTCTGGATAACTACGCCGGATTCTATACCGATTTGGGGCAAGTTGATATGGCTGCGCCGATGTGGCGAAAGGCTTTTCAGCTGCGCCAAGAAATTGGGGACCATACGGGAAGCACTCTATCCCTGCTGCACATGGCGGAATTCGCTCTCGCCCGAAATCGAGTCCGGGAAGCCGAGAAGTGCTTCGAAAAGGCATCGAACGAGGCGGAGGCCTCGCCCGATCTTGATGATGATGACAGGGCCTTTCTCTTTGAAACCCAGGGGTTGATAGCCATCGCTGAGCATCGTGCCCCCGCGGCTGTGGCTGCCTTTGAACACGCGTTGAAACTGGTGGAGCGATCCCGCGGCGAACAACATTGGCTCGCCGGCTGGGAACACACGTTTCTGGGCAAAGCCTACGCAGAGTCGGGCGATTTCAGGAGCGCGTCGGCAAATATGCAAACCGGGATCACAATCCTGGATCATGCCCTCGGGCAGAGGAATCCGAAGTACTTCGCCGCAGAACTGGCCTATTCCCGGGTGTTGGATCAGTTTGGCTTGCACTCCGAGGCCGCGCAAATGCGCGCATCTGCCGAAAAGGCCGGCAAACATTACTATGGCGGCCAGTGTGTTGGATGTACGATTAACGTAGCTGCATTCCGGTAGGCGTGCATGACTGCTGATTGCGATAATCTGTGCGGAGTCCGGGGCTCTGCCCAAAGGCCATCCGGTGAGCTCTTGCGGCGCGCAAGAGTGATTCCTCTTACCATTGCCGCGATCCTGGCCGTGGCCACCGCAATCGAGTGCCATGCTCGAGCCAGCGGATTCGGCTCCTTTCTGTCGTGGGGATTGTCGCTGCTCTACGGCTTTGTTCAGTGGTTTTGGTGGGCCCTCGTCGTCTATCTGCTGTGGCGGTCAACCAGACGCTGGCCATCGTCTTTGAGCGTGTCGTCCCGTACTTTGGCTGTGCATGCATTCATTGCCGTCGGAGTTGTCACGCTTCATCTCGCTCTCCTGCAAGGGCTGACCGAGTTGATCGTCAGATTCGGCGCGGTAGCCCTCGGCGGGGACACGACTACCCGAGCGTGGATGCATGTGGCGGCTGAGTATCGAGAGTTGAGTTTCTTCCACCTGCCGCGCTTCGGCCTGGAGCTTCTCATGTACGGCCTATGTTGGCTCGCCTGTGCTGCGGTGAAGACTCAATTGCAGGCGCAGCGCGATTCGATGCGCTCTTTGGAACTAGAACGGCAGCTGTCGAGCGCTCACTTGCGAGCCTTGCAGATGCAGCTCGAGCCCCACTTTCTCTTCAACACTCTCAACGCAGTCACCACCCTGGTCGAACTTGGCCGCAGAGAACAAGCTCTCGAAACCCTCGAGCACCTGAATACAGTCCTGAAGATGGTCCTTAAGAGAAACACTCCCAGCAAGATTCCGCTGGCGCAAGAGCTGGAAGTCCTCGAGTGCTACTTGGCCATTGAGCAAGTACGCTTTGCCGACCGCCTTCGCGTGGACATCAATCTCGATCCCAATACGCTCGATGGCCTCGTACCCTGTTTTCTACTACAACCCCTCGTCGAAAACGCGATCCGGCACGGAATCGCACACTGCGAAGACAGCGGCTGGATCGAAACGTCCGTCCAGCGAGTTGGGACTCGCATGCGCTTGCAGGTGCGTGACAACGGTCCGGGAACCAATGGCAGGTCCGCAAGTGGCTTTGGGCTCGGCTTCAGCAACACGAAGGAACGGTTGGCTCACTTCTATCCGAATGATTACGAGTTCCGTACATTCCAACCCGAGTCGGGCGGGTTTCAGGTCTCGATTACCATCCCGTATGAGAAGGCGGCTTCATGACCTTGAGAACCATGATCGCCGACGATGAACCCCTCGCCCGCGAGCGCCTGAAAATGCTGCTCGCTCCCGATCCGGACATTGATATTGTGGCCCAGTGCCGAAATGGCAGCGAAGTCGTGAGGTCGCTGAAAACGGCCAAAACGGATCTGCTTTTCCTTGATATTCAAATGCCTGGCAGAGATGGCTTCCAGGTAATCGAAGAGGTCGGGCCAGCCCATATGCCGATCACGGTTTTTGTCACCGCGCATAACGAGCATGCGGTGAATGCGTTCGAAGTGCACGCCCTGGACTATCTGGTAAAGCCAATTGAGAGAAAACGGCTTGAGCAGACTCTGGCCAGAGTCAAGGAAAGAGTTCAGTGGGAAGAGGCGTTTGCTGCCCGTGAGCAGATCTCCTCCGCCGTGCAAGCGTTGAGACAAATAGCATCTGCCCCGGAGCGGCCGCAGCGATTCCTGACTAGAAGCGGAAACACCGCTGCGGTCGTATCGGTGAGTGACATCGAGTGGATCGAGGCCGCCGATTATTACGTGTGTCTGCACGCTGGCGGCAAGCGGCACCTGCTGCGCGAGAGTATTCGCGCGCTTGAAACGAAACTGGATCCAAACAAGTTTATTCGCCTGCACAGGTCGGCGATCGTAAACCTCGACCATGTGCGCGAGATTCACCGCGACGGACAGGCGGAAGGCTGGGTTCTCTTATCCACGGGAGCCCGGGTTCGCCTGAATCGGAATGGTTGGCGGAAGCTGATTGGTGCAACCGGCGCTTCGAAAAATCCGGTTGTCTAAGAATCCGCAGGTGCGCCATTCAATCCCGACTGACTTTCAGGTAACAGTTGCCATGGTACCGGCGACTTGAAGTTTGCCGACGATCCGACGCTTGCCCCCGGCAGTTCTCCAATTGAGTGGCAGTTTCCGTGGAATTGACGTTCGAGCGCTTTAACGCATCTTCGGTTTTCTTGCTCCCTGTCCATCCCACTGTGAAGACTACGTCATGGGATCCCCCTGAACACGAGGGCTGATTGATCGGCCAGGCCTGGGTGGATGGGAATGGGGATGGGGCTTTGGCTGCCGGTTGCAGGATGGCTCGCTGCCTGCCTGAAGCGTCCTGCTGTGACGGCCTTTTAGTGCGCAACCAGCAACCCTTCCCGAATCAGGCGCCGAACAAGCGTGAGTTTGCCCGCAGCGTCCAGATCTCCGGGGAGATCCTGGACAGCAAACCGCTCGCTACTCAGAGCAAACTGAATGGCGGGAGCGACAACCGGCGGGAATGTGATTCTGCGCCCGAAACAACGCACTGAGACGGAGTTCGGGCCGGTCTCGATGCGCGCGAGGAGAGGGGGTCTGATCCCCACGATACTGTCGGTTGCCAATTGATCCAACTTCGCCAGTTGCGCCATTTGTCCCCGCAGTAAAGGCGGGCAGGAAGAGAGGAATTCGTCTATAAAGCGATCCAGCATTTTGTCGGGAGCGCCGCGCTCTGAAAGATGCTGGAGCAACCGATCAAAGACGGCACGCGCCTGTTCCCTGGGAAATTCCTTCCGGGCAAATCCCGGCGGAAGCGACTTTCGAAACGCTCGATCGTTCAAACAGGCATCTGCAACACATTCCAGCAGCAGATCCGTCCACGTGTAGACTAAAACGCCTACTGTGATGTGCAACGAGACATTGTCGGACGAACGAGCCTCGTGCACCCACCCCCGCGGAATGTAGGCAGCATCGCCGGCGCACAGCTCGAACTCGTGCGTGGGACTGCCTGCGGCGTGCTCTGAAGGATCGAAGTCCTGGTTCCGGAGGGGCAGCTCGACGGGTGTTCCAAAGATGGTCCAGCGTTTGGAACCAGTTACCTGCAACACGAAAACATCGTGCGTATCGTAGTGAACTTTTGCTCCCTGGCTTCCCGGCGGTGTCAGATAAACATTTGCCTGAAACGGATGACTGAATTCGGCTTCGAGGCCGCGGCAGAGAGCCGTCAGCGCCGGAATTGCTGTGTCCAGATATGCCAGCGTCACAGTCGACCCTTCCGCGAAAAGTTCATAGACCCTGGCGACGTCCAAACTGCCGCCACGAACCGTGTAATCTTCGGGGGAGACATCGCGCGCCGCGTTCTTCAGCACAACATTCGGGTAGCGGAGATCGAGGGTCGCCAGGACGCGGTCGACCTCATCGAGTGTCAACAGGGAGCGATAGTATTCCACGCACTCGCGCTGGACTACCAGTGGCTTCTTTTCCCAGTTTTCCTCGAAGAATCTCTCGGTTGTGATTGGCTGGATCAGCCATTCAAGCGTGGGCTGCGCTCGATCTCTCACTGGCTCGATGGAATCACCTGCCTGCTTGCCCTGAGGTGGGGTGGCGCTCACAAAACGCCCTGCGTCGCGACGTTAGACATATTTCGACTGGCTTGGCCTGGGCGCCCGGCCAACAATGTCATGTGTTTTACGGCTTCACCGGGCTGACCATCCCGCGTGCCGACATGGAACCACGCCCTATCTGTGGGAGTGGGGATCGTCGGCCTTCTTCTGGTCCGGGTCGGTCGCCTTCTTGGCCGGGTCACCGCTTTTTTTGGCGGCCGGATCGCTCGACTTCTTCGCGTCCGGATCACCGGCGTTGGTCTTGGTGCTGGTCGTCTTCTTCTTCTTTGCATCCGGATCGCTCGGCTTTTTTGCAGCCTTCGAATCCGGGTCGGTGGCCTTCTTTGCATCTGGATCGCTCTGCTGCGCAGCCGCTTCCAGCCTGTCGCCCAGCACAAGTGCCGCCGCCCCCCCGACGACCATGGAACCCACAGCGGTCAGAAACGACCGCCTGGGCAATGTGCGTTCGGTGACGATCTCATCTTCCCTCAGAGTTCGCTTTGAGTCCTGCGCGCTCCGGGATTTCTCTTCACTCATGGCTTCCTCCGTTTGCACACTCTTGGGTGGGCGGTTCGTCATTTAGGATGCGACTCGAGCTAGGATGCGGGTCGAGCGCCGAGACTCCCATCGGCAACTCGCACAACTTCTAGCACGCGACAGTTTGCTAGTCAAGTCGCGAATGGTCATGGGCAGGGATACGTGGGAGTGGGAGCGTAAGCAAGGCGTTGTGGGTGAAATCTGTCTGAGCCACTCGGGCAATTTCAGCGTAATTTCGGATGAAGCTTCGAGGAAGCGCAGTCCTTTGGAGCCTTCCCACGCAAATTGAGCGTAAAAGCGAGGTCAGCCCCGGTGGCGCGCTCGCGATGCGGGCATGGCGACCGCCATTCCGCCTTCGCTCAAGTCGAGGGTTGTGACCTTGATGCTCCCAGAGTGAACTATGGGATTCCGTTTGTTCATAATGAAGACTCAGACTCGCCGTCCCTATGTCCTCGTTATGCTTCCCGGGGAGGGGATCACCAATAAGCCCCGATGCGGTCGCACTGAGTACCGCACCACTCCACCGGTTAGGCATTCTGTTGGGCCGCCCTTAACGCAAGTTGTTTATTTGCAGTTATTTACGTTCTGACGAGGTACCCCGGGGCGGTGGAAATCCGTTGACTTTTCGGGTAAAATGACTGTAACATATTAGGTCTCCAAAATGAGCTTTGTGGTTCTTCCGTAGCGGTCCGACAGTCGCTCCGAAGTCTGCGTAGAGGTTCAGAACTCGATTGGGGAATCCCAAAGACGGTTCGGAGAATCTTATAGTTAA
>Ga0123355_10007012_pt1 | contig 16783 bp, 13 predicted proteins | sample TergutEmb28metaG_3_FD_89872 | JGI IMG/M metagenome (GOLD analysis project Ga0123355, IMG submission 89872) | Embiratermes neotenicus P1 segment gut microbial communities from Petit-Saut dam, French Guiana - Emb289 P1 | ecosystem: Host-associated > Arthropoda: Insects > Digestive system > Gut ...
ACAGAGTCTCCGCCAGGCCTGGACCAAGAGCCCAGAATCCCGCTGGCCAAGTAAACCAGTTTGACCCTTGGATACCGGCGAAGCCCGCCGTTCCGTCGAGCGTGACCGTCGGAAAGTACGCGGCTCGAGCGATACCGATTTGCTGATTGGCTTCCGCCATCCGCCGTTCTGCCGCGGCGATATCCGGCCGACGTTGCAAAAGCTCTGATGGAAGCCCAGTTGGGATGCTTGGAGGCTGAGTCTTGAGTGGCGCTGTCGCTAGGCTGAACTCTGCGGGCGGCTTACCAATGAGCACGGCGATAGCGTGTTCAAACTGTGCTCGTTGGACGGTGACATCAGTATCCTGGACGCGCGTGGTGTCCAGCTGCGTTTGCGCTTGAGCAACGTCTGCTCTCGGCGCAGCCCCTCCCCGGAACCGATGCGTGGTGAGCTGCACATTATCGGTATAGGCTTTCAGGGTATCGTCGAGGAGTTGTTTCTGAGCGTCAGCGCTACGCAACTCGAAATAGTCCACGGCGAGTTCGGCTTCCAGGCTCAGTTTTGCGGTTTCGTAATCGGCAGCGGTGGCTTGGGCCTCTTGGCGCGCTGCGGCTACCGTTCGGCGCACGCGGCCCCAAAGGTCTAACTCGTAGGAAAGATCAAAGGGTAGGACAAAATCGCCAGTGCTCGCCTGTTGGACCTTCGAAGGAGAGTTTGGCGAATAGTCGCTATTTTTGGTATATGCAGCACTCGGCGACGTGGAAATAGTTGGAAATTGCGAAGCCCGAGTGAAGCGTGTCGCTGCGCGAGCTTCGCGGAAGCGGGCTTGCTCTACTTTCAGGCTCTGGTTCGAAGTGGCGATTTGTCGTTCCAGCCCGTTCAGTTCCGGGTCGGCGAAGATTTCCCACCACTTGCCGCGGCTTGCCTGGTCGGCTGGATGTGCAGGCTGCCACTGGTCTGCTCCCTGGTAAGAGACAGGGGGTTGTTCTTTATAGGCCGTCGGCGTCGGGGTGCTCGACCTCACATATCTAGGTCCAACCGTGCAGCTCTCGAGTGCGAAAAACAGCAGGATCAAAAGCAGCGCGACGATGCTTGTCACGATATAGCGAAGCACAACCAATACGTATTTCATCGCGCCGGACCGCCTGCGGAGTTGTTGTTCACGCGCACCGGCGTCCCGTCGATGAGCGAATCCGATGGGTCGACAATCACCGCATCGGTCGGCTGAAGGCCGGAGACGATTTCTACGCTGTTGCCATAGTCGTGATTGATTTTTACTGAAACGAGCCGGGCCTTGCCGTCGCGAACCAGCGCAACTTGCAAGCCCTCCTTGCGGAAGATCAGCGCGTTCGCGGGAATGGTCACCGAGTGCGTCGCGTCCGGCAGCTTCAAGTGCACAAAGACATAGGCGCCCGGCAAGAGCCGGCCGGCAGGATTCTCGATATCGACTTCGACAAGTAGTGTTCGCGAAGCCAAGTCAATGGAACTGGTATTGCGAACGATAGTGCCTCGGAAGGTTTCGCCCGGGAATTCATCGAGCGTCAACGGTGCGGACTCACCCGACCGCACGCTGAGAGAGTACACCTCAGGAACCGCCACGTAGACTCGTAGAGTTCGGGTGGCCGCCATGTGAAACAGCTCCTTAGGTTGCGCGCTTGCGCCCGCGTCGATCAGCGCTCCTATATCTGTGCTACGGGCCGTAATGATTCCGTCAAAAGGAGCGTAGATTTTTTCGAAGGACTGCAACTGCTCGAGGCGCCGAACGTTGGCGGCCCTGGATTCCAAGCTCGCCTGCGTGGCCTTTAGGTTGATGACGGCCTGGTCTGTTTCCTGCTGGGAAACAGAGCCGTCACTCACCAGCCCTTGCCAGCGGTCGGAGGTGATTTTGGCGATGGCGACGTTCGCCTGGGCGGTGTCTAGGTCGGCGCGAGCTTGTTGCAGCGCTTGGTCAACTTCCGGTGTCTCGATCACCGCCAGCAATTGGTCCTTTTTCACATGGGCCCCGATATCGAAATACCATTGCTTCAGATAGCCGTCGGTGCGCGCGTAAATCGGAGCGTCGATGAAGGCCTGTGTAACGCCTGGCAGCACAATCTCATCGGTCGGTGCGCCTTCCTTCGGGAAAACCGCAGCGACGGTGGGAATGGCTGTCTCTTCGGTGCGTTGCTGGAGCCGTGATTCGGCGGCCGCCCGCGAATGAATTCCGGAGTAAATGACGCCGGCCACCAGGGCGAGGGCAATGGCGGCAAGCAACCATATCCCTCGAGGACGCCCCGGCCCGATCGCGAACCTATTCCGTGGAAAGTCGCGAGTTTGGGGTTTGATTGTTTCCGGTTTGGGAGTGATGGTCACATTTTCGTCCGTGGGCATCATTTGTTTTCCTTTCGCTTAAGCGGAAACAGGCTCATCGCCGTTGCTCTTCAATTTTTGCCCAGCTGAAGAATCATGACGGTGCAAGAAACTAAAAACCGTGGGGACGAAAAACAGGGTTGCCAGCGTCGCGCACAGCAGGCCCCCGATGACGGCACGGCCTAGGGGCGCATTTTGCTCTCCTCCGTCGCCGAGGCCGAGCGACATGGGAATCATGCCGATGATCATGGCCAAAGCAGTCATCAGCACCGGCCGGAGACGCGTGAAGCCGGCCTCGATGGCTGCTTCGACGGCATCTCCATGGTGCTGCAGACGTTCGCTTGCGAAGGACACCATGAGGATGCTGTTGGCCGTTCCGACGCCCATGCACATGATCGCGCCCATCAACGCCGGTACGCTGAGTGTTGTATGCGTCACAAACAAGAAACCGACGATACCGGCGAGGGCGCCGGGGAGAGCAGTGATGATGATGAACGGATCGAGCCAAGACTGAAAGTTCACGACGATCAAGAAATAGACGAGAACGACGGAGAAGACGAGGCCGCCAAGCAAGCCTACATAGGAACTACGCATGGCTTGCAGCTGACCCTTCACGCTCACGAAGCTGCCGCGGGGCAAGAACTTTCGATTGGCGTCTACGATGCGCGTGACTTCGCGGCCTACTTCTCCCAGATCGCGTCCTGGGACAGCCGCGTAAATGTCCACAACGCGACGGATGTTGTAATGCGAAATCTCTTCCATTTCGTTCGCTCGTTGGAGCGAAGCGACATCTGCGAGGATTTCCGGGCGCCTGGCGGCTGCAGCATTGAGAGGAGTGTTTTCGAGGTCTTGCAGAGACTGAACCGAATATTGGGGAGTTTGCGTCACTAGGTTGTAGCTCACTCCGTTCTGCCAATTGAGAAAGAACATCGGCGTAATTTGGAAGCTCCCACTCAGAGAGTTCAGGAGGCTGTTGGCGACGTCTCGTTCCGCGTAACCGGCCTGGGCTGCCTTGGTGCGATCGACGGTGATGTCAAATGCCGGATAATCGAAGGCTTGCTGGATGTGCGCGTCGGCCACGCCCGGAACATTGCTAATTTCCTGCAACATTCGTGCCGCGACTTCCCGATCGGCGTCTATATCGGATCCTTCGATTTGCACATCAATGGGTGCCGGCAGGCCAAAGTTCAACACCTGCGTGACGATATCGGCAGGCAGAAAATTGAACGTCGTACCCGGGAGTTCTCGCGGCAGCTTTTCGCGCAAGCGCTGAACATAGTCGTCGGTACGATGATGTTTCTCTTTGAGAGACACGAGAATGTCGGCGTCACCTGCCCCGATAACGCCCGAGGTATTGTGCATGTAATTGATCGAGCTGTAGGGCAACCCGATGTTGTCGAGGATGTTGTCGATTTCCTGGTGGGGAACTTCACGTCGAATTGAGCCCTCGACGAGATCGCATATCTTCGCAGTCTCCTCGATTCGCGTGCCGCTTTTGGCGCGAAGATGGAGGATAAATTGACCGTTGTCAGTGCTGGGGAAGAAATCCTGACCCAGGAATGGCACCAGGACGAACACCGCGAGACACCCGACAAGAAAAGCGGGGATAAAAGCAGCCCGCCGATGCACAAGCACGGTCAGCAGGGCACGGTAGCCATTCCGCAGCTGCTCAAATCTCCGTTCGAATGCCCGCTGAAATCCGACCAGGAGATTCCGTGACCTTCCGGCGTGCTCTTCTTTCTCTTTCAGCAGGTACATGGCCAGCGTAGGAACCAGCGTTCGCGAGAGAACGTACGAGGCAAGCATGGCGAAAACAACGGCCTCGGCGAACGGCACAAACAAGTAGCGCGGTACCCCAGCTAACATGAACATCGGCAGGAACACGATGCAGATGCAAAGCGTGGACACCAGCGCCGGAACAGCGATCTGCGCTGCTCCTTGCAGAATCGCGTCACGTTGAGTATGACCCTGTTCGAAATACCGCTCGATGTTTTCAATCGTCACGGTAGCGTCATCCACGAGAATTCCGACGGCCAGCGCCAATCCACCAAGTGTCATGACGTTGATAGTTTCGCCAAGAAAGCTCAGCATCATGACCGACGTCAAGATCGATAACGGAATCGACACAGCGATAATCAATGTGCTTCGCCAACTTCCCAGGAACAGCAGAATCATCAATCCGGTGAGGCACGCTGCGATCACCGCTTCGCGGACAACACCGCTCACCGCGCCGCGGACGAAGATCGACTGATCGGCCAGAGGAACGATTTTCAATTCCGGTGGCAGTGTCTGCGCAACGCGCGGAAGAAGGTCGCGAATACCTTTCACAACGTCGATGGTGGAGGCGTTGCCGGCCTTGAGAATGGTGACCAAAGCGCCGCGATGGCCATCCTGGCGGACGATGTTGGTCTGCGGCGCAAAACCGTCGCGGACGTTGGCCACGTCACGAAGATAGATGGTGGAATCGCCGACCACCCTGATCGGCAGATCGCTTAATTCCGGGACCGTTTTCGGACTGAAATTCGCGCGAACGTCGTACTCGAAGGGGCCAATTTTAGCGGTCCCCGAAGGCGAGATCAGGTTTTGCTGCTCTACGGCGTTGAGAATATCTTGCGGCGACAAGCCTTTGGACTGAATCAACGGCTCGTTCAAGTCGATCATGACTTGCCGTTGTTTCCCACCGTACGAATAGGGAATCACAGCGCCGGGAACGGTAACCAGTTGCGGCCTAAGAAAATTCTGTGAGAGGTCGTTCAATTGTTGCTCGGAAAGACCCTGTCCCGATATGCCCAATTGCAGAATCGGCACGCTGGAAGCGCTGTAGTTGATGATCAGGGGAGGCAGAGTGCCCGGCGGCAACTGGCGGAGGACAGTCTGGGATATCGCTGTTACCTGCGCGTTTGCGGTAGCCAGATCCGCACCAAGCTGCAGGTAGATCTTGACGATGGCTTGTCCGTTGACCGTAGTCGACTCGATGTGTTCGACGTTATCGACAGTAGTCGTCAAAAGTCGTTCGTACGTACTGGTCAGCCGCCCTTCCAGTTCTTCGGGGTTCATGCCGGTGTACTGCCATGCGACCGCGATCACAGGAATATTGATATTCGGAAAAATGTCGGTGGGCGTGCGCAAGATCATCACTGCGCTCAGAATTAGAATGAGCAGAGCAAGAACGATGAACGTATATGGCCGATCCAGCGCGAGTCGAACGATCCACATGGATGGAACTCCCCTTCTACGATTGTGGTTCCCTGGCGTACGCGCCAATTAACAGTTCGTGCTGAAGACCGCCGCGACTTTAGCAGGGTGGTGCAGATAGGTCCGCACCCGCACGTTATTCTTAGTCGCCGCCAAGTGCACGCCACGGCAGTACCGCACTAACTAAACCTCCGAAGATCCTTGCTCAATATCAATCGCGTCACTGGCGCACCTGAATCGTGACGCTGTTCGGTTGGCGGAATGTGGCCCGAGGGTCGTCTTCTCGATTCAGGTGCGTCAGTCACGCGACCGCCTTGCCGGTGAACCCAATCGTTCCAGCCTGGCAACGCAAATCGCTTGCCACAGCCAGCCATTAAGTCAGCTGCTGGCCCCGTGAGGGTCTTCGACCACGACACTTGCGCAATCAGGCAGGGCACGGACAATGTCAGTTACTCGAGAGTGCGGCATCTCCTGTCGAATTTGCGAAACCCAACGTCGATCTGGCAGCCTGCGAGACCGCATCCTGAGGGTGCTCCGCATCAACTTCTTCAGGCTCTCGCGAGCCCGTGTTGACTGGGCCTTCACAGTTCCTGTTGGTACTCCCAAGATCCGCGCGGTGTCGCGAATCGACAAACCATCAATATCGCGCAGTCGAAAAGTCTCACGCAGACGGGGAGAGAGCCGACTATACATATGAGTCAAGCGAGCACTTAGCTCGGACTGTCTGCATTCATCTTCGGGACTAGGCCGGTGATCTGGCAGCCGCTCGGCCGCGGAAATGGGCTGCATTTCCCCGGCCGATTCGTCAACAGACAAATGGACATATCTTGGCCGCTTGCGCAGTTGCATGCGAGCGCAGTTAAGCACGATAGAAGTCAGCCAACTAGAGATCTGGGCTTGTCCTCTGAATTGGTTCAGGTGGGCATAGGCAGCGAGAAGAGCATCCTGAACCGCGTCCTCGGCATCGGCTGTATTGCCCAGGATGCGGTACGCCCTTCTGTACAGAGGGGGCAGGCCGCTGGCGAGAATCTGCTCCAACTGTTGAGCCGCCCCCTCTTCACCTCCGATTTCTTCACTTTCGTTGGTCCCGCCGTATGTGTTTCTGCGTTGCATGCCCTTTTTCCCCATCCTGCGAAAGTCTTTGCAAACCCGCGCACCGATTGTTTCCTCTTCCGAACTTGAGTTGGGCCGGTTCAATCGCCAGCTCGGCTCACCCAATTCCGGCTTGCGCGGCGAGTTAGTTCTTTCACTAGATGCTTTGTAAACAGGCCTTCGCAGCGGAATTTGATTCCCTCATTTATCAATTCGAGAATTGCGTTCTCGCCCTCCTGGCTGATCCTCGTGATGTGTTTCATCTCGAGAACAAGTTCGCGGCCACCAAGGTCCGTTTTTGCCTTTCCGCAGGCGCTTCTAAGCTCGGCTGCCCAAGGTGCGATGAGTTTTCCTTCTACAATCACCCGACGCTGCCTAGGGGTATCGATAAGCGAGATCTTCAGCATTGCCTCGTCCCACTCGCAATAAGGCAATGGGAGCACCAAACCACCGAGTCGTAAGTCGTTGAATTTTCAGGAGACGAACGCAAGGACCCGAAAGGTCAAGGGTCAAAGAAGTTAAAAAGGTCGAAACTGTCGAAGCTATGGAGAGACTTAGGATAGGGAGGCGGGCCGCAGATCAAGCATACCGCTTCGCATAGATGCCCAATTTCTTCATTCGGGCAAGGAGCGTTGTGCGGTTCATTCCCAAATGGGCGGCAGCACCATCAACCCCACCCACTCGTCCGCTGCATGCGGTGAGCGCCCCTATGATCCGATTGCGCTGCCGCCTTTCATATTCGTCAAGAACACTGATTTTGTCGTTTTGGCAATTTGTTCTTTCTTCACCGAGTTGCGCGAGTTTACCATCCCCGGCGCGTGGTATCTCTGCGGTATTGGCCTTCCTGAGTTCTCCGAGCGGCGCCTCAAGCGACTTGCCGTGCGTCAGGATCACGGCCCGCTCGATGAAATTTTCCAGCTCGCGAATGTTGCCAGGCCATTCCCATGCCATCAGCCCTCTCATAACCGCCGGAGAAATCGAGTCAATCTTCTTCTGCATTTGCTTGGCAAACTTCTGAACAAAATACCTCACCAAAGGTGGAATGTCTTCCTTACGTTCGCGTAGGAGTGGGATCCGGATCGGAAACACGTGCAAGCGGTAATACAGATCACTGCGGAACTCGCGGTCGGCAATCATCTTTTCGAGGTCACGGTTGGTGGCCGCAACCAAGCGGATATTCACTCTCCGCGTGTGATTACTGCCCAGTCGTTCAAACTCGCGCTCTTGTAAGGCGCGCAACAACTTCGGCTGAATCTCAATTGGAATGTCTCCCACTTCGTCCAGGAACAATGTGCCTTGATCCGCCAGCTCCATTCGCCCGATTTTTTGAGTAATTGCGCCGGTGAAAGATCCCTTTTCATGGCCGAACAGTTCGCTCTCCAGTAGCCCCGTAGGAATCGCGGCACAATTCAGCTTCACAAAGGTGCGATCTTTGCGCCGGCTATGGTCGTGAATGGCACGAGCGATCAACTCCTTTCCGGTTCCGGTCTCCCCAAGCAAAAGGACAGTGGAATCGCTTGGAGCAACCGTTTCCACGAGTTCCAGAACATGCTTTAACCCCGAGCTATGCCCGACCACGTTCTCAAAGTTCATCTCGCTGCGGATTTCTTCTTCGAGGTAGAGCTTTTCTTGGGCGAGCTTGTCTCGTAATTTGCAGACTTCTTCGAACGTCAGCGCGTTTTCAATTGCGATCGCTATCTGCCCCGCTGCTTGGCTGAGAAATTCGGCGTCCTCTGGCGTGAAACCAGCCTGGCTGGTCCGTCCAATCATCAGGAATCCGAGAGCCCGACCGCGATTGACCAGGGGAATCAGATATCTCCACTTCAAGCCTTCGGCCGCGTACCTTTCGTATATTTCTGGAGGGACGTTGGCAGGCTCTAACGCGTCAACGATCGTCGGCCTCAATGTCTCAAGAACGCGCTTGCCGGCACTGGACAGAGTGAGGATTTCGTCTTCCTTAAGCAGCCCGTTGCCGTGGGGGAAATCGAGCGCGTATACCCTCCACCTCTCCGATGCCGGCTCCAAGAGCGAAACACTCACCGCGTCACACTGCATCAGTTCACGAATCTTTCCCGCAACGGTGCGCAACAAATCTCGAAGTTCCAGGTTCGAGGTGATTTGGTTACTGAGGTTGAGGAGCAACTTCAGCTGGTCATTTTGATGTTGCGAACGCCTCAGATTTAACCCATCATCCAGCGCGAACGCCACTACCCGCGCGATCAGTCCGAGAAAGCCTAGGTCTTCGTCGCTGAATGGAGACGCTTGGTCGCGGAGGATTCCTAAAACGCCTAAACGCCGATGCGGAGTCGTCAAGAGTATGCTGACCCCACACCCGATACCCATTTCCTTCATCCACTGCTTGAATCGCGAAGATCGCTCTTCCGCATTCCAGTGGACCACGGGTAGGGGATCTGGACTGCCGATAGCCTCCCAAATCGGGAGCTCTTCCATCGGCAAATCTGGAAAAGGCATACCACGCTTGCCGGAAGCCCGATATTCGATCTCTTTGGAATTCTCCCTCAACACCGCCAAGTGCAGGTGGTCGAAGTGCAGGAATTTCCCGAGTTCGTTCGCGAGACTCTCGGCTAGTTCCTCAGGTTCGCGGCACGCGCCGATTGCCTGGCTGATGCGCACAACGGCCTTGTACCGATGCGTGTCGTTTTGAGGCGCAAGGGTGGGGTTGGTAGCCATACAGTCCACAAACTCGGCACTGAGCCGGGTATTACTCACCCCAAATGATGACCCGCTCCTTCTGGAGGTCGCAAAAGAGTAGGCTAAGCGAAACGATTCTCAGATTCTCCGACACTTATCAGACTCGATCAGCACAGATATCGACAGAGCGCCGCAGAGCGCCACGGATGCGCGGCCATCAAAAAAGAGCGGCCGTTGGGTTCACAAATCTCGAGCACAGCTTCCTCGATAGTTGTGATGACTCAGGTCGTGAGAATGTTTCACGTATTGTGCGCCCCCTCCCATCCGTGCCACGCTCCTCCCGCATCAAGCGCCGGCTGTTTTATTCGATAATCTGAAATGTTGGTTCGTCACACTCGCCCGAGTATCCCCCGATCCGAGATTTTTGATCTTGCTCGCAGCAGAAGTCCGATTTGGTCGCATTTCCGCAGACGTTGTAGTGCCCACGGCACGGGCAACGCTTCATGGCCTCTTCTTCAGCACAACCGTATATCCGGGTCCTTTTTCGGGGATGATTCGATCCACAAGCCAGCCAGTTCCCGAAACGATCTCGTTCAGCTCCTTCCGCGATACCAATAGATAGTCAAACCATGGGCCGATGGTCCTTCCGTGGCGGATGCGAAGTCGCAACTGGCCAGACATGCGCCCGCGGCTCCGGTTGTACCGCTGATAAGCCAGATGCGAAGGTTCCTTGGTTTGATACGGATCCACGCACTCGGCGATGATTTGTCCATCATCGGCGATGATGCAGACGAACCCCTTCAGGAGCCTCCTGGCTTTCTGAAAACTGCCGAACAGGCCGAAGTTGTTGCCCATCATGATCGCGGTATCGAAGGATTTCGCTGGAAACTTGCCGATCTCGTCGATCGACCTGACGAGGGCTTTCTTGACGCCACGCGCTTTCGAGACCTTGATCGCGCCGGGCGAGTTATCGATTGCCGTCACCTGGTGTCCGCGCTTTTGCAGAAGAAGGGTAAAACGTCCGGCGCCGCAGCCGACGTCGAGCACTCGTCCCTTGACCAAGCGAACCGCCTGGCGTTCACGCCTTGACCAGTCGGGATAATCGGAGAAATATCGCCGCGGCCAGGGCGAAGCTGCAATGAAACCATCTTTGCGTTCGACGATCTCGGACAGAGCCACTCCCAGGGCCTGATACTGCGCCAACAGCTCGGCTCCGTACGCGTCTCGATCTTTCTTCATCGCCGCAGAATAGCAAACTGGAAGTGCCGTTGAGCCTCACGACGAAACGCAACTATATAGCTAGAATTTGGTTGAAGTGGAGGTTCGCGATGAGCCCCCCCCTCGATCTTTCTGCTTCTGTTCTTCCCGTTCCACAACCCTGCATTGGGCATCATCGCGATCGCGACCATCCTGCTGTTCTTCGCGCATTTTGTGCTCACCGATCTGGACAATCCCTTCGAAGGTACTTGGAATGTCGATTCCCGTCCGTTCGGCGACCTGGCGACAAAAATACGGTTAAGGGAAACTCTTTGAGCCGCAAGGCTGACAAGTCGGCTTTGCCGGTGTTATCGTTTCCGCCAGGTGAGTCTGCTATGACCGATCCCAACTGTCTCTTCTGCAGCATCATCCGCGGCAAAATTCCGTCCCAAAAAGTTTACGAAGACGACCACATCTTCGCCTTCGAAGACATCCACCCGCAGGCACCCACCCACGTTCTCATCATTCCAAAGCGACATTTTGCGGGATTGAAAGAAGCCGAGGCGGCCGATGCCGAAATCATCGGCCGCTGTCATCTGGCCGCAGCGCAGATCGCCCGCCAGCGCAAGATCGAGCACGGATACCGCACCGTCCTCAACGTCGGCCCCGGCGCCGGACAATCCGTCTTCCACCTCCATGTCCACCTGCTAGGTGGACGCCCGCTAACCTGGCCTCCGGGATAAGTTGGAACAAGTCTGTGGGTGGCCCATCGCCGGAATTCAGGCTCTTCATCGAGATAGGAAAGGATGGCCCGCCGGCAACACGCATAGCGAACGCCAGTCAAGCCCATGGCGGGGTGCATCATGAAGGGGCTCAACGCTTCTTACGTCAAGAGGGAAACGCCGTTCCCGTAGCCTTCGAAAGGCTCGCTCCCCGACGACGATTGAAGTGGATCCTTGGACCTTGATGACTGCTTCCAAACAGGAAGCAATTCTTTTTAACGGGCAGACAGGAGACTACTGCACCGTGGGCTCGGCGTCTTCCGGAGCGCCGTGCCGGCGGAGCAACTGCGGCAGGTTCTGCGAGAATGCCGAGCGCGGCAGCACCATATCGCACCCTACGTCGTGCGCCTTCTGCTTCAGATCGCCTTGCACGTGCGACAGGAATCCAATGATCGACGTCCCCTTCTTCAATTTGTTCTTGAGCTTGGGAATGAGCGACAACGGTCTCACGCTGGCATTGTTCAAATCGAAGATGATCAACGACGGCTTTTCTTCCCCGTTGTGCTGCATCTTGTCCATCATGTCCTTGTCGCTCTTCACGAACTCGACTTTTACGTTGAGCTTTCGCGCCGTTTCTTGAATCTTGGCCATGAAGAACAGATCTTCGATGAACGCGAAGATGCGCGAGTTCGCGTCTTCACTGCTGACGGGCAGAGGTTCGGGTTCCGGTTGCGGATACTGCGTCTGGAATCCCGGCCGTTGTCGCCCACCCTTGTGGCCGTTGTTGTTGTTGTTTCCCGCGGCCAGCGCAGCGCGATAGCTGTGATCCATGGGCGCTGTGTAGATGCCGTCCTTGTTCTCGCGGCTCATGCCTTGCCCGGGCCGCTGTCCGCGCTGATTCTGGTGCCGGCGTCCACGACGCCGACGTCTGCCTCCGCCACCGGAGTTTTTTCCTGGTCCTGCGTTCATAGTCCTCTCAGATGTCACACAAGTTGCAAAGTTTTACAGAAATCTCGAACACCCGCGAATGACGCCCCTCCGCGGCGATGGACACAGCTCCGCCTTCGGCACAGAATGCACGTCGGCGCAGTTGTGAAATACAGCGGAACACACGATGGAATGAACCCCAACTCTGAAACGAACCGCTCTCTTGCGTAAGAAAAACTTGTTCAGTATCGATTTTCCGTTATCGGATCCGTCAGGCGCCGCCTCGGATCGGCTGGCGCGGAAGGCCTGCGCGGGAACGAGGCCTTAAATAAGAACATGTTTATGGTACTCGTACTCGTGCTGGCGCGCAAGGCCCCCCTCCGCCCGCTTTTGCACAGGAAGCCATGCTCCGCAGAAGCCGAGCCGTTTCCATAAACCTCAGCGCCGGATCTGCTCAAACCCCCGTCCAAGTTCCCGCGCCCACTGACACCTGCCAATCGCCCCCGGCAAGCTCTTCCGCTGCAACTGCATCGCGGCGCTCAACTCCGCCGCCTGGTTAGTTTGATCCCGTGTATCTTTCGAGCAATGGCTCCGCGTCCTGTCCTCTGGCCACCGCCGTACCCGCCCGCCGCAGGTCACCTCGAAGGCATGCCACACCCAATGAATCTCCGGGCCAGCGGAGATATCTCTCAGCTATCGGTCGATCGGCAGCCGTCCAAAAAGTCTCACATTCGTTGGGTCCTGTTCAAGACGAAATGTTTAAAGTTTCTCAAGCGAGCCCTCAGTGAACCTTCGCTCCCCCTTTTGGTAAATCTTTCCACCGAGGTCGCGGGGCCCGAATCCCATTTAGAATGATCACCGCTCGAAGCACAGACCGATGTCCTCTCCGCACTCTGTTCCCAAACCGACCGCCCCCAGCCCGGGCATGCAGCGCCAGTTCGAGATCTACCAACTCGGGTTGGCAGCCAAGAAACTTTCCACTCCCATTTCCCTGTCGCAACTGGAGAAAAAAGCTGCCGAAGTGCTGACGCCGCAAGCCTACGACTACGTTGCCGGAAGCGCCTCAGGAGAACGCACCGCCCGCGCCAATCTCGCCGCTTTCGATCGTTGGCGCATCATTCCACGCATGTTGCGTGACGTCTCCGAGCGCGAGTTCTCGGTTGAGTTGCTCGGGGGCAAACTTTCTGCTCCGGTTCTGCTCGGTCCCATTGGCGTGCAGAACATCATTCACCCCGAAGCCGAACTCGCGGTCGCTCGTGCTGCCGCCTCGCTTGGCATTCCATTTGTGTTGAGCACCCTGTCGTCCCGGCCTATCGAAGAAATCGGACAGGCCATGGCAGCTGCGGCCCATTGGTTCCAGCTCTACTGGGGAAAAGATCACGAACTGACCTCGAGCCTCCTCCAGCGCGCGGAAAAGTCTGGCTTCACTGCGCTCGTGGTCACGCTCGATACCGCAATGCTGGGATGGCGCGAGCGCGACCTGCAGCATCCCTACCTGCCGTTTCTGCTGGGCCACGGCCTGGCCAACTATTTCACCGATCCCGTGTTCTGTTCGCGTCTCGAAAAGCCGCCGCAAGCCGATCCCGCCTCTGCCATCCGTCTGTGGGCAGGCCTGTTCTCGAATACTGCGCTGCGGTGGAGCGACCTTGCCTGGCTGCGCCGACACACGCGTCTCCCCATTTTGCTGAAAGGAATCCTCCACTCCGACGACGCCCGCCTGGCCGTCGACCATGGTGCCGACGGAATCATCGTCTCCAACCATGGCGGCCGCCAGGTCGACGGAGCCATCGCCGCGCTCGACGCGCTTCCCGCCGTAGGTGCCGCAGTCAAGCACCAGATTCCGGTCCTATTCGACAGCGGCATACGCTACGGCGCAGATGCGGTCAAAGCCTTAGCCCTGGGAGCCCAGGCCGTGCTTCTAGGCCGTCTCTATGCCTGGGGGCTGGCCGTCGCCGGCGAACAAGGAGTTCGCGACGTAGTCCAAAATTTCCTGGCAGATCTTGACCTGACGATGGGACTCAGCGGATTGCGCTCGATCAAAGAACTCGACACCTCAATCTTGGTCCCAGCACCCGAGAATCGCTAAGCGGGGAATCTGACTCAAGCCCTTTGCACTCCCCCGAGCGCCGCCAGCGCCGCCACTATCTTCCCCGACCACTGCGCCACCTCATCGTCGCGCAACGTTCTCTCATTGGATTGCAGACGAACCCGCAAGAGCAATGAATATTTCCCCGCAGGAATCGATCCCCCCCGGAAAACCTCTACCGGACGAAGTTCGTACAACTCTCTGATACCAGCGCCATTAACGGCGTCCCGCATTTGCTCAAACGTCACGCTATCGCCGAAGACAAACGAAAAATCCCTTTCGACCGCCGGATACTTCCCCAGTGGCATAAACTTCACGGTGCGCAGCCCGATCCGGTACAACTGCTCAAGATCGAACTCAGACAGAAATACCTCCTGCCGCAGCTTTCGTCCCGCGATGACGGAAGGGTGAACTTGCCCGAATTGCGCTACCACTGCTCCGTCCACCAGGGCCCGCGCTGACCGCCCGGGATGAAAATACTCCGCAGCGCCCCGTTCGTATCGTACCTTGCCAGCGAACGCTGCCAGCAGAGTCTCCACGTCCCCCTTGAACCCGCGGAACGCCTCCACCTCAGACGCTTGCTGGCCTTTGCTCATATCGAGGACGCCACTGGCGGGCAGCGCACCGCGCACCGCGTCCATCGTGGCACCAAGACACGCCCGCCGAGGCTCGACGCGCTCGCCCCTTGAAAATTCGTAAACGCTTCCCATCTCGAATAAGCGTGCCTGCGCGACCTCGCGATTCAAATTCCACGCCAGCATGTCGAGCATGCCCGGCACCAGCGACGTCCGCATCACTGACGCTTCCTCGCTGAGCGGATTCTCCAACTCCAGCGCCCGCATGGATGGTCTCTGAAAGGGCCCAGCTTCGCGATGTCCGGTATTCTCGCCCACGTCTTGCGCCGCTTCGGCCGCTAAGGGAATGGCGAAGCCCGACTCAAACTTCTTGCCATCGGCATGCGAAATGAAAGTCAGCGAGATGGCCTCGTTGTAGCCCAGCGCCAGAGCCCGGGTGCGAAGCGTGGCGTCGATGGCCGCATGCGGCAACTCGCTGACCGCTCCGCTGTAGGCCGGCAAAGTGTTCTCAAACTTGTCGTAGCCGTGCAGCCGTGCGATCTCTTCAAGCAAATCGATCTCGCGCTCCACGTCCCGGCGCCAGCTCGGAATCTGCACGCGAAACTGCTCATCAGTCTGCCCTTCGGGAATCAGGTTGAACCCCAGCCTGTTGAGCAAGCGGAAAATGAGCCCAGCGTCTAGCCCTCCGCCCAGGATGCGGTGCACCTCGCTCAGGCGCAGCAGCACCGGTGCCTGATCCATTCTTTTCGACGCGACATCGACCACGTCGCCAACCAGCTCTCCACCGCCCGATTCCAAAATCATCCGCGCGACCAGATCGCACGACAGCACGGTTGACTCGAAATCTGCCCCGCGCTCAAAGCGGTGCGAAGCATCCGTATGCAGCGCATGCCGCCGCGACATCTTGCGCACAATCCCCGGATCCCACCAGGCCGACTCGATCAGAATGTTCCGTGTCTTCTCGGTGATCATCGTGTCGTATCCGCCCATCACTCCGGCCAGGCCTACCGGCTTTTTCGCGTCGCACACCACCAGATCTTCCACCGTAAGCTTGCGCTCGACCCCGTCGAGAGTCTTGAGGGTCTCGCCATCGCGTGCCTTGCGTACGATGATCTTTCCGCCCTCGAGCAGATCCAGGTCGAACACATGCGTAGGCTTGCCGATCTCCCACAAAACGTAGTTGGTGGCGTCAACCGCGTTCGAAATCGGCCGCTGATCAAGCAGTTGCAAGCGATGCGCAATCTTCTCCGGCGAAGGCTTGATATGCGTATTGCGAATCACCCGAGCCGAAAACCGGGGACAGAGCGCCGGCTCCTCCACGGTGATAGGAAAAGGTTCGGCAGCAGCGGGAGCAGGAAGAGGAAAGCCCGAGGCCGCCTTCAGCGGCAGATCGTAAATCGCCGCCGCCTCCCGCGCCACGCCGTAATGATTCATTGCGTCCGGACGGTTGGTTCCGATCTCCATCTCGAAGACGGTGTCGGCGCCCCTACCCTCGATGCCTTCCACTCCAAGCCCGACGTCGGTCAAATCCCCGGCAAGCCGCCGATCATCGACCGTGAGATGAACATAGTCGCGAATCCATTGCGCAGATAGTTTCATGGACTTGGTGTCCTGCTCGGATCAAAACCCGATGTTTCCAATTTCATCTTGTGCGCGCGCAGAGATATCGAAACCAACCCCTGACCAGCAACGACCAATCTACCCGAACTGCCCGAGGAACCGCACATCCCCCTGAAAGAACAACTGAATGTCATCCACGCCATACTTCAGCAGCGCCAGTCGGTCGACGCCCATGCCGAACGCAAACCCCGAAACCTTCTTCGGGTCATAGCCGTTGTCCTTCACAAACTCAAACACATTCGGATCGACCATGCCGCAACCGAGCACCTCAATCCATCCGGTCTGCTTGCACGGACGGCATGGGTCCGCCCCGCGTCTCCCACTCCCGCCGCAGATGAAGCAGGTCACGTACAGTTCCGCACTCGGCTCGGTGAAGGGGAAGAACGACG
>Ga0123355_10007013_pt1 | contig 16782 bp, 6 predicted proteins | sample TergutEmb28metaG_3_FD_89872 | JGI IMG/M metagenome (GOLD analysis project Ga0123355, IMG submission 89872) | Embiratermes neotenicus P1 segment gut microbial communities from Petit-Saut dam, French Guiana - Emb289 P1 | ecosystem: Host-associated > Arthropoda: Insects > Digestive system > Gut ...
ATTAAGTTTTTTCAACTAAGAGCAACGTTTCTTAGCTATAAGCAATTATATTCAATTTTTAGGGTGCTATCCCATTATATATTGGAATAGCGAGGTCTCACGTCATTGTACTCACCTCCTACCACCTAATTCATATAAAATCATACAAAAAAGGCGTACAGGGGATCCGATCAAAAAGCGATCAATATCACCTGCACGCCTGAATATTTTAATCAATTAAAATTAACATATCCAAACAATCCACCCAAATAATTTAAATGGATATCCACATACTATCCCATACACTGAAGTATCCTACGTAACAAAATACAACCCACCTTGCCCTTGCAAAAAAGGCAAAATTAAGCTATACTGTTGCCTACTACAGCGACAGATTTTCTGTGTTTGCAGGTGATGTGTCTTAGACATCCCCTCGAACGTTGGCTGATGTCGTCTAAACGTTAGCCAAACGTTGTAGTTCCTGTTACATTTTCATTTTAGCATCATTTGATAAATTTGGCAAATGATTTTTTAAAATTATATTTAGAAGCTATAAAAAGGATCCATACAATCCCAAACAAGGCAAATATCAGCCGAGGGATTTATGGATCTTTTTTACATAACTTGAGCTGTTTCAAAAGGAAATTCAGTTGGGGAGTGTGGCTTACCAACTGATCTTTATAGTTTGCAGAACATATAACTGTTGACAACAGCTAAAGCCTATGTTAACATAAATACATGATGTATGTATGTTTAAATTTGAGTGTTTTTTACCGGATAAGGAGGTCACTTTGCCTAGAAATAAAAACCCGGAAGAAACTGTACAAAAAATATTAGATGTATCGCTAAAGCTGTTTTTAGAAAAAGGCTTTGAACAAACAACCATTCTGGACATTGTAAACAATCTTGGAGGATTAACCAGAGGAGCCTTTTATCACCATTTTAAATCTAAGGAAGAAGTACTGGAAGCTATAACTGACAGAATGTTTTATGAAAGAGCCTCATACCAAAAAGTAAAAGAGGCAAACGGGCTAAACGGATTAGAAAGACTTAAATTACTCCTAAAGATAGACTTAGCAAACAATGGTTTGTTAAGTGATGAAGAAGGCATTGTTGATTTGCTTAAAGTAAGCCTATCTTTACTATCTAACCCACGGTTTTTAGCTGAACAAATAAAATTTAACCAAAAAATGTCCAAACTGCTAGAGTCATTTTTAATTGAAGGTATGGAAGATGGATCTATAAAACCGGGAAATCCTAAGCTTTTAGCAGAATTGATCCTATTGCTGGGAAATTTTTGGATGACACCTACTTTGTTTCCTTGTACCCAAAAGGACATAATGGATAAGCTTACAATTGTTAAGCAAACCTTTGACGGTTTAGGATGTCCTATTATTGATGAAGAATTTTTTCAAATATATGGGAAAATGGCTGATAAATTAGCAGAATTTTTTGAGGATTAACCTTATAAGAAGCTGAATACAGCTTCTTAATAGCGACAGATTGTTATCTTGCCCTATGGGCAAATTTTTTTAAACATATACATACATTCAACATGTATATGTAATAATGCATAGGCATAAAAAAGGAGACTATTAAAATGGAACAAACAATCACAAGACTTTGGAACAGAGATTTTTCGTTATTAGTAATTGGTCAGATAATTTCTATATTTGGAAATATGATACTTAGTTTTGCTTTACCGCTTTATATACTGGACATAAGCGGATCTGCTGCATTATACGGGCTTGTTATGGGACTTCCTTACATCTCGCTTTTGATAGTGTCCCCCATTGGTGGAATTATGGCAGATAGGCTAAGAAAGCAACGAATCATGTTTTGGCTTGATGCTTTTACCACCATTATAATTGTGCTGTTTTTGATTTCACGGGGCTTTATTGGATCAGCAGTCCCTATTGTTATAATAAAGCTTTTGGCACTTAATGCTATTCAAGGTATGTATATCCCTGCGGTGCAATCTAGTGTGCCAATGCTTGTTTCGTCCGATAAACTGATGTCAGGCAATTCTGCTGTAGGTGGAGTAAATTTATTGTCAAGTATGATTGGTATGGCTGTTGCCGGGATTTTATACGCAAGGTTTGGGTTATTGCCTATTTTGATAGGAAGTGCTATATGCTTTGCAATTACAGCAGTTATTGATTTATTTATACGCATTCCATATAAAAAACAAGATGATACCGGGAGTATTGCTCAAATAATAAAAAGTGATTTATCCGAAACAATTCGGTTTGCGATTAAAGAAAAACCTATTCTTGCTAAAGGTGCTTTAATTTTATTTTTGCTCAATCTTTTTCTTACTTCTCTGCTAATGGTTGGTTTGCCGGTTCTTATTACTCAACATTTGGAACTGGGAATGGAGTTAGTAGGGGTTAATCAAAGTATTATGATGCTTGGTGGACTTTTTGGCACTATAACCGCCGGCGCATTGGGGACACGCCTTACTATCATTAAAGCCTTTTTTTACATGGCAATCAGTTGTGTGTTTATAATTCCAACAGGCATAATTTTTCTTGTTGATACACCAATAATGTTGTCTTATATAATCATAACTGCAACGGGTACTATATCATTTTTTGCGATACAATTATTCTCCATTGCAGGTATAACTTTTATCCAAGGAGAAACCCGCACAGAACTTATTGGAAAAGTAATGTCTGTTCTGCTGATGCTTCCATTTTTAGCAAATGCATTAGGAATGGTTCTTTATGGGACACTTTTTGAGCAATTTGAAACAATGCCATGGGTTGTTATTTTTGCTACTGCTATTTTAAGTGGAGCTATTGCGATGTTTGCTCAAAATTATTTAAAAAAATCCATGTGATTTTGAAGAGATTTTGATACATTTGTGTCTTGAAAAACTAGATAATGTCAACTTTACGAAGCTCTGCAACCTGCATCCAACCGGCGACAAAATGAGACCGATTGACCATAAACTACATTCATAATGTGTACCATAAAATACCTTCTCGAAGTTAAATAATTTGATAATTATTGCATAAATTTTAGCACTTTTTTATGTATAGACAAATTAATCTGAAATAACTTACAAAAACATTGCACTTTTCTTCTGTTACATGGTATAATTTCCTGGTAACTGCTAAATATGCAGGTATTTATGCAGCTATTAAATTTGCGCCGCTGCAAATGGATTTTTGCCATGTTAAGCGGCATAAAATCAGAAAGGAGAGTGGACTTGCGTAAACTTTCAAAGGCTACGGCACTTATTTTAGCCGCCGTAATGGCATTTTCGCCGGCAGTACCACCCGTTCAAGTTTTTGCTGACCCAACAGGAGCAGTTCCATCAGACATTTTTGTTGAGAGGGTAGACGGATTGGCCGGCGATTTTATTTTAGGGGTGGACATCTCCAGTGTAATTTCTTTAGAGGACAGTGGAGTTACCTTCCAAGATTTTGATGGAAACAATGCGGATTTGTTTGAACTATTCGCAGATGGGGGCGCAAACTATGTTCGTGTGCGGATATGGAATGACCCTTGGACTTATACCTCTGACCTTACGGGGAACCTGATTAGACGCGGTTTTGGTGGAGGTAACAATGATTTGGAGCGAGCCATAGAAATAGGCTTGCGTGCAACAGCGGCCGGTATGCCATTGCTTGTAAATTTCCATTATTCTGACTTTTGGGCAGATCCCGGCAAACAAATGTCTCCCAGGGCTTGGCAGGGAATGAGCGTGCCCACAAGAGCAAATCATTTGTACGATTTTACTTTTGACGCTATTACTCAATTGTTGGAAGCCGGCGTTAATGTTGGTATGGTTCAAATTGGTAACGAAACCAACAACGGCATAGCAGGAGTTACAGGCTGGAACAACATGCTTCCATTGTTTCAAGCCGGCAGTCAAGCAATTATTGATGCAGAATTGGCTTATAGGAGCCTAACAGACCCGGATGACCGTGAAATCAGAATAGCGGTACATAAGACGGATCCTGAAACTTGGGGCAACTTTACCACTGCAGCGCAGCAGTTACAAAATGGTGGAGTTGTATACGATGTTTTTGGTATTTCTTATTATCCATTCTGGCATGGCTCTTTGGAAAATTTGTTAGATTTAATGAATCACCTATCCTCTACTTTTGATGTAGATGTAGCAGTTTTTGAAACCTCTTACGCTTTTACCACTGAGGATACAGACGGCCATTCTAATTCATGGACAGGGTACGGCGAAATTCTTCGTTATCCGGTATCTGTCCAAGGACAGGCACATGCTATACGTGATGTTGTAGAAACGGTGGCAAGTGTTGATAACGGTAGAGGAATTGGCGTATTTTTATGGGAACCTGCTTGGATTACAGTAGGCCCAAACAACAGGGTAGCCAATATCCCTATTTGGAATGAACACGGCTCCGGCTGGGCTTCTCAATATGCGGCAGAATACGACCCATATGATGCAGGCCCATGGTGGGGTGGCTCTTCTTGGGACAACAAAGCTTTCTTTGGCCCGGACGGAAGCCCGCTTGCAACCTTAAACCTGTTCAACTATATCCGCACCGGCGCAATCTCCATTCATGGCAACGAAGTGGAAATGATTCAAACTACTACAAGCAGTATCACCCACTTTGAAGGTATGGACGCAGCATACCTTATCGCTAACGTGCTTCCGCAAAATGTATCAGCAATTATGTCAGATAATACTATCCTGCAAGTGCCTGTAACTTGGAATGCAGCAGATGTAGCAAATGCTATTGCTCAGCATCTAAGCCAAGGCGGCGTAACCACGGTTACTATTGCAGGGGTAGCAACTGAAAGCGGAAACGACTTCCCGGCAGACCATATACTTACTATCAATCCGGAAAATCATGTAAGCAACTTTAGCTTTGAATACCCGGATATGTCCATGTGGCGCGTTGAATTTCGGGATGGTAGCCCCGGTGGATATGCTAACCGTGGCACTGATAACCCTCTTACCGGTGACTATGGCTTTAGATGGTGGCGTGCCGCCGGAGAGCCTATTAACTTTTCTCTTGAACAAGATTTGACAGATTTGCGACCCGGAATATATGGCTTTGAAATGTCTATCACCGGTGGCGATGCAGGTTCAGGCTATGTTATTTACACCTACGTATTAATAAATGGTGTAGAAGTAGCACGGCAAAACACATCCCTGCCGGGCTGGAACAACTGGAATACTCCAAGAATTGGTGATATTGAAGTTGCAGAAGGTGATGTTGTCACCATTGGGATATCAGTTTTCTTCCCTAATACCAATGCAGCATGGGGTACTTTAGACGATTTCTTCTTCTTTTTCCTGGGCGAAAACGATGATGATAACGATAATGACAATGAAGAAAACGACAACGACGAAGGATTTGCAGTACGTTGGACTACAGAAGGCCAAGGTCAAGTTGTTGTTACTGCCGAGTGGGATAATGACAACGATAATGATAACGACAACGAAAATGACAACGATAACGAATTGGAGCCGGAACCTACGCCAACTCCTACTCCCACCCCGGATCCTGAAGAGCCTCCTGAGATAGAAGACATCTTCCTTGCACCGATTGACGACCTCAGAGAAGATTTTATTAGAGGTGCAGATATAGGAAGTTTTCTAGCTCTTGAAAATACAGGGATGGTGACATTCCGTAACGAGGACGGCAGTGCAGGTGACTTGTTTGAAATTTTATACGATGCAGGCTTTAACTATGTAAGATTGCGTGTATGGAATGATCCTTGGGTGGATATTCAAACACCAAACGGTGTACAACGCCGCGGATTTGGCGGCGGTAATACAGATGTTCCGGCGGCTATAGAAATGGGACGCCGCGCAGCAGAAGCAGGGCTTCAAACAAAAATAGCCTTCCACTATTCTGATCTGTGGGCAGACCCGGGCAAGCAATTTGTGCCCAGGGAATGGGCCGGTACTGCTACAAATCAGCCTCATACTACTGTTGGATCCAGGGCATACCATCTATATAACTTCACTTATGATTCTGTCTTGGCTATGCTGCAAGGTGGCGTAGATTTAGGCATGGTTGCTATAGGTAATGAGACTAATAGCTCTATGGCCGGTTTTGGTGGCTCAGGTAATGCCGGAGGAACAGGCGATTTTTGGCATGGTATACGTGCCGGAGCTGCTGCTACAAGGCGTGCCGAACGGGACTTTAGGGTAGCTAATGGGGAAGTATATCCCTTCGATTATGAAATTCTTACAGCTATCCACATTTCCAATCCCGGCCAACAAGCCGCTAACAATCTAAACAGAGCTAACTTTATTGCATCAGCCAATATTGATATTGATGTGTTTGGCTTATCTGCATATCCGCAGTGGGGTCATTTCCCTAACGGCTATGCACAACTTACTACATTAATGACCAATATTTATAATGCACTTAACCCCGGAGGCTCTACCAGACAGCGTTATGTTATGAATTTTGAAACATCTCACCCTACAACTTATAGAAGCGGTAACATGCATGAAGTTATAGCACCACGTAGCGGTGCAACTTTATTTCATCCTATAAGTGTGCAGGGTTCAGCTAACGCTATCCGTGACGGTGTGCAAGCTGTACACAATGTTAACCCAAATAACCGTGGTGGCGTTTTCTTATGGGAACCTATTTGGCTTCCTGACGGCGGAATAACCCCGGGAACTTGGGAAGATAATTTCCAAATATGGGAAAACTACGGCACAGGTTGGGCTTCCAGCTATGGGGCTATAGTTGATCCCGGTGATGCCGGTGTTATGTATGGCGGTGGTGCCCATTCAAATCAAGCTCTATTTGATTTTGATGGATTCCCATTAGGCAACCTCAATGTATTTAACTATGTTTTCACAGGTATTAACCCGGAATTGTCTATGGCAATTGATATGATTATGTACAATACAGATCCTATATCTTCATTGATTAACAACACAACCGAAATGACAGTTACTCTTGACGATTGGGACAATTTGACTGTTGCAGACCTTCGTGATGCACTTCCTGCCACTATGACGGCTTTCCGCAGAAACAATTCTACGGCATCCGTAAATGTGCTTTGGGATAACGACGAATTAGCAGATTTCCTTACCTACTTGGACGGAAATTTTGGCGCACATACCGGAGAAATTACCGGTAGGGTTTGGGATACTGTAATAAGTGCTTACGCTGAAACCACACGCTATTTGACTGTAGCTCCGCCTAACTTGGTGACAAATCATAGCTTTGGTGTGGGTGGCGGTTGGGCAGGAGGTTCTTTTGCTCCTTGGACTGTAACCCGTAGGTATGGTGGTACAGCAAGGCAAATCCGCCAAGAATCCTTTATGGCACGTTCCAATGGCCTGGGGTTTGGATGGTATAGACCTATACCTAACAGCTTTACTCCTGTTGGTGGTAGTGTTATAAACACCGGTGGCCCATTGGGCTTTGATTTGCGCCAACCTATTACTATAACTCAGGGCGGAACTTTTGCCTTTGAAGCATATGTAGCAGGCGAATACGCCGGGGACGGCACATTTTATATGTATGTCCTTATCAATGGTGACGAAGCCTACAGGGAGTATTTTACCCTTGGCGGCTACAGAGTATGGGGCAACCCCATCATTGAAGGTATTGAAATTGAAGCTGGTGACACTGTAATAATCGGCTTTGACATTAGTGCAACCCGTGGCGGATTCGGTCTTATAGACGATGTATTCTTCTACATGACAGAGTCCGGAGGCGGTACAGCACCTCCACCACCGGTACGTGGGCCTAACCTTCTGTTAAACCCTGGATTTGAAGATGCTGACATGTCTATGTGGAACGCTACCGGGCGCGCCGGAACTGCAATAGTTTCCGGGAATGGTGCCGGAGCAGGTAGGGGCACAGGCAATGTGCGAACCGGCAGTAATGCTTTCAGATGGTGGCGTGGTGACGGAACTCCAAGCTTTACCCTTGAGCAAACCGTTACTGTAACCGAAGATGGACTTTACAACTTCAACATGTGGCTTATGGGCGGCGACGCACCAACACAAACCATTTATATTTATGTATATGTAAATGGAACCCGTTACGCAACGCAAAACACCTCTATAGATGGATATGGTAGTTGGAATAATCCTGCTATAAACGGTATTGACCTTGTTGCCGGAGATGTTGTAAGGGTTGGTATTAGTCTATTAACTCCATCAGGTGCATGGGGCGGCTTAGATGACTTCGATTTCTATTTAGCAGTGCCCGCAGTAACAGCACCACAATTCCCGGGGCCAAACCTTGTGCTAAACCCTGGATTTGAAGATGCAGATATGTCCATGTGGAATGCGATTGGACGTAACGGAACTCCTACTAATGTAGCAAGCGGAAATGGTGCAGGTAGAGGTACTGAAAACCCACACGATGGTTCTGCATTTGCATTTAGATGGTGGAGAGATGTAGCAACAGACTTTAGATTACAGCAGCAAATTACTGTTACAGAAGCGGGTCTATATAATTTCAACATGCACATCACAGGTGGTGATGGTGGCCCGGCGAATAATATATTCACATTTGTATATGTGAACGGAACAGAAGTAAGTCGTCAAAATACTTCATTGCCGGGATGGGGCAATTGGAGTAACCCTACAATCAACAACATTCCGGTTCAAGCAGGAGATACGGTTATAGTAGGTATAGATCTTTTAACCGGTAATGGTGGCTGGGGTAGTTTAGACAATTTCAGCTTCACACGTGTTGGCGTGCTTCCGGCAGGTGCAATAATGGAATTACCTGTCTATGTCCCGGAAGAAGAGTACGAATATGATTATGAGTACGATTACGAAGAAGATAATGACTACGAAGTTGACGAAGAGCCGGAAAATGACGAGGAGTTAGAAGAGGACGAAGCTTCGGAAAACGATAACGACCTTGAAACAGGCGAAACTCCCGGAAACGATAATGACCTTGAAACAGGCAACGAAACTCCGGGAAATGATAATGACCTCGAAACAGCTAACGAAGCTCCGGGAAATGATAACGACCTCGAAACAGGCAACGAAGCTCCGGGAAATGATAACGATCTCGAAACAGGCAACGAAACTCCGGGAAACGATAACGATATCGAAACAGGCAACGAAGTAACAACTAACGACAACGATGATTCCTCAAATGAAACTACGCCGGATCTTGATACACCTGACTACAATGATCAACCATCCAATGATGGCGACGAAATCATTCAAGAGGAAGAAACTCCTGAGCTTTCTACCCCTGACGATGCCTACATGTACGTGACCGAAACTCTTTCAAGACGTCAACTTGTACCAATTGCAAGAATTGCTTATGCAGGTGGTGACGTAGGAATTTTCGCAAGCGTGGCTAACTTAGCAAATGTTGCTGAAATTGCTCCTCTGGTAGGTCAAGTAATTACTTCCGGTACAGTAGTTCCGGATGGTACGGTTGTTACATTTGTGGCAACACCTGCACCCGACTGGAGGGTGGTATGGCCTGCAAGCTTTACTGTAGATCCTATAAACATCAACGTAGCAACTATTATAGTAAATGCGCCGGTAAACGAAGTCATTCTTTTTGTAACTGATGTTGATAATGAAAACGATAACGACAATGAAAATGATAACGATAATGAAAACGGCAACGATAATGAAAACGACAATGATAATGACAGCGGTAATAACAACGTTGGCCCACCAAATAACTGGTTGCCCCCAACAATAACACCGCCCGGTCAACCGGCAACACGCCCAAGCCAACCATCAACATCAAGAAGGCCGCGCCAACCAATCAACAGGCAACCTGCTACACGCCCGGCTATTAATGTAACCCTTCCTCTAACTATTCCGGGGAACTATGGTGATGTTCAAATAGGCTTTACTCTTGATAGTGGCCGTGTCACATTGACAATGCCAAACAACGTAGTAACCGGCCTTATTGAAACAGCAATCTATGAATGGGTAATCATTGACATTACTGAGTTAAACAGTGCTGTAACAGCAATAATACCACGCACTGCTTTAATCCAATTTGTTGAAGCAGAACTTGGTTTGGAAATACAATTACCGGCGGGTACTCTGGCTTTTGATGCAGAAGCATTAAATTCTATAGTGCAGCAAGCAACAGGTAACAATATAGAAGTATCCTTGAACGACTTGGGCAGCAATTTGTATATTGTTACTATTTATTCCGGTGGATTCCCTGTTACTTCATTTGCCGGGACACTAACAGTCTATGTACTTTATACCGGCCCTCTCCCGGTAATAGCATGGGTTCTTTTGGAAGATGGAACGCGGGAACCATTGGCATTCACTTTTGACGAAGAAACTCAAACCCTATCCTTTACAACCAACCATATACTAGTGTTTGAATTAGAGTATGTAAGTCTGCCAACTACCCGGCAAGGTGTAGATTCCGGAGCTATTGCAGGTACACCGATTGTACTCTTTGAAGCCATGAACTATGTAACCCGTGAAGGAGAAACGCTTTACGCTCCGGTATTCCGCTTAATAGCAAATCCTTCCGCTCCCGGATATCATACTTCTTATGTAATGATCAGGGCTGCGGCAGACATTCTGGGATTAAACTGGGCTTGGAATGAAAGCACAAGAACTGCCGTTTTCAGTAACGAAACTACTACAGTAGAATTTACTGATGGCGAATCAACTGCTGTGGTAAATGGTGTACCAATGGCAATTACTGCATCCGGTTTACCTGCCGATGCTCGTATTATTGAAGGCAGATTTTTTGTTCCAATTGCATTTTTTAGGGATGTATTCCCCGTAGATGTAATTTGGAATGACGCTAACTCCAGTGTTACTTTGATTCCACGGTAGAGTTTCAGTAAAATTGTATCAGATCTAAAAAAAGCCGGTGGCATATTTTTGCCATCGGCTTTTAGATTAAAGTCCTTAAATATCAATATTTTTTGGCGCAACGAGTGTACGCAACCGGTCTCATTTTGTTATCGGTTGCGTACACTCGTTTGACTTGAGAAGAATGATACCGTAGAATATTTCCGTGGAAATAGAAAGTGGAGGTTAGCATGGAATATTTGTATGAAACTCATATGCATACATTGGAAGGAAGTGGATGCGGCATGAGTACAGCAGCAGAGCAAGTTAAAGCTTATAAAGAACGTGGATACCAAGGAATAATAATAACAGATCATTTTATAAATGGATATTCTACTTGTCCAAGAAGTAAACGTATTAGCTGGGAAGAAAAAATGGCATATGTAGTATCAGGTTATGAAGTGGCTAAAAAGGCGGGGGATATTTGTGGCCTGGATGTTTTTTTAGGCTGGGAATTTACCGTTAGAGGATCAGATTTTTTGACTTATGGTTTAGATTGGGATTTTTTAATGGCTCACCCAAATTTAGATAAACTAAATGTGCAGGAATACAGCGTTGTAGTTAGAAAAAATGGTGGATTTCTTGCCCAAGCTCATCCATATAGAGATTTGTCGTATATTCAACATAAGCTTCCTGTAGACCCTCAATATGTAGATGCTATTGAAATATACAATGCATCTGACCCAAAAAGTACCAATGAAAAGGCTCGCAAATTTGCGCAAAATAATAATCTGCCAATTCAAGCAGGGAGCGATTCCCACTACACTGACATTCGTTTTGCAAGTGGAATAAAATTGGATCGTAAGGCTGAAAATATTCACCATATAATTGAGGCCATAAAAAATAAAAAAGTAAGTCTTATCTTGCCGTAATGGAACAATCATGTTCTAAAAGAGTAAAGGGGATATTATGTATGAAAAAGATATTTTTATTTAGTATATTGTTTCTGTTGTCTGCTTGCTTTTCAGAAAGAGGGCCTACAACCCCTCCTGCTGAAGTAGTAACAACTTTTATAAATTATGTAAAAGCAGGCGAATATACAGAAGCTGACACCCTTTTTGGGGGAGGATCCTCACTGCAATTGTATGAATCGTTGCAATTGTATGAATTTGAAGAACAACAACATAGGCTGGTTTTTAAAAATTTATCATATGACAATATTATGGAAGCGATAGAAGGTAATAGAGCTACAGTAAACCTTACAGTAACTAACTTGGATATTGCGGCCGTTATGGAAACGGTAATGAACGAAGCTTTTACATGGATATTTTTGGATATAACCGAGCAAGAATTAACTGACAAAATGGATGCTATGATAATTGAAAAAATGTCTGCTGATACTGTGCCGTTGACAAGTCAGCATGTTACCGTAGTCCTGGAAGCGTCGGGGAATCAATGGAGGATAGTTCCGGATGATGCTTTTATTGATGCAGTAGCAGGAGGGCTTTTAAGCTTTGCAAGATATGCTGACCAGTGGTAAAAATTTCTCATTTTTTTTGAAGAAAATTTTAAACTATACCGTATATGTGAATAATCTGATATAATTGTAATATGTAACACTTGTAAAGTGACGTTTAAGAAAGGAGATACTATGGATTATTCAGAGTCCACTAATAAAATACGAAAAAGCCGAAAGAATCCACATGGTACCAGGCTTAGAAACACTGTAGGCGTAATGGTTTTTAGAATATTGTTTGCTGTTGTGCTGATAGGAGGTTTTGCTGCTGTAGGTGCCGGTATAGGCATTTACTTAGGCATCTTGGGGCAAGCTCCGGAAATTAATGTAATAAATGATCTGCGGCCGGGTATATACACTTCCTTTATAATTGAGGCTCGTACAGGAGAAGAAATAGCTCGACTATCCGGTGACGAAAACCGAGTTTTTGTTCCTATTAGCCAAATGCCGCAGCACCTGCTTGATGCTTTTGTATCTATTGAAGATGAGCGTTTTTTTACTCATAATGGTGTTGATATCAGAGGTATGGGGCGTGCTCTTCACGTTAATCTTACTTCTGATCGAGTTGAAGGTGCCAGTACCATTACCCAACAACTTATCAAAAATATATTGGGGCTTCACCGTAATGATCTTATGTCTAAATTGCAAGAACAATATCTTGCTGTGCGGTTTGAACAACGATTAACAGAGGTTCATGGGTCTACTGAAATCGCCAAAGAGGTTATTTTGGAAGCTTACCTTAACATGATCAACTTGGGTCGCAACTGGCATGGGGTTCAGGTAGCAGCATGGAACTATTTTGGTAAAGATGTATCAGAACTTACGATATCTGAAAGTGCTGTTATTGCAGCTATTACACGTAATCCATCCAGATATTTGCCGGATCGTTTTCCACAAAACAATAGATATCGTCAAGTTTTAGTGTTGGATAAAATGCTGGAACTTGAAAAAATCACAGAGAGACAACATCGAGAAGCTTATGAAGACCCTGTGCATGAAAGGGTTCAATCCGGTTTGATTGCAGAAATGGCTTCAGGGATAGTTCATTCTTATTTTGTAGATGCCTTAATTGAACAAGTTGTTTATGATTTAATGGCACAGCATTTTATTACTCGCGAGCAAGCTTTTGGTTGGGTATATGGCGGAGGTTTGCGCATATATGCTACTCAAGACTTGCGGGCACAAGAGATTGTAGATGAAGTTTTTAAAGATGATTCTGTTTTTCCTGTTGGCATCTTTCATATTGATGTAGAGTATCGGATGTCTGCCCGTAATGCAGTTACTGAACGTATAACTAACCATCATCGTAGATTCACTGTACGCAATGAGTCTGAAGTAGAAGCTCAAGTAGAGGCTATTAGGGCAGAACTTCTTACAGCTAATGATACCATCGTAGCAGAAAACACAATATTAATGCCACAGCCACAAGCAGCGTTTGTACTTATGGAACAACACAATGGGCATGTGCTTGCTATTTCCGGTGGCCGTGGAGAAAAAACCGGTAATCGTCATTTTTGCCGTGCAACTGTTTCTACCAGGTCGCCCGGTTCTCAGTTTAAGATAGTAGCAGCTTTTTTACCGGGAATTGATACGGGAGTTTTTTCGGCGGCAACTCATTTTGAAGACGCACCATGGTATTTTGAAGATGGGCATTCACCACGGTACACTCCACGTAACTGGTGGAATGCTTGGCGAGGATGGATAAGTGTACGCCATGCCATATATGCTTCTGCCAATGTAGTATCTGCTATGGCTTTCCAAGAAGTAGGCCCGGAGGTAGCTTTTCAATACCTTACCCATTTAGGTTTTACAACCTTGGAAGGTACTTTGCCAAACGGACGTCCATTTAGAGATGTTCATGCTTCTGTACCTTTAGGTGGTCTAACTTTAGGCGTAACTCAGTTAGAGTTAGCGGCATCCTATGCAACTATTGCTAATTTAGGCGAATACAATCGTCCTGTATTTTATACCAGAGTTTTGGATCATAATGGAAGAGTGCTTCTTGAAAATAACCATAATCCAACAAGAGTAATACGTCCGGCTACTGCATATCTGTTAACAGACATGATGATGGATACTGTACGTGCAGGTGGTGCAACCGGCCATCTTGCAAGGTTAAGAGCTATTAACATGCCTGTTGCCGGAAAAACCGGTACATCCCAAAATGTTCATGATCTAGGGTTTACAGGATATACACCTTACTTTACTGCCAGTGTATGGCTAGGGTTTGACCAGCCTAGAGAATTACGGAATGTAAACAATGCCCACTTGGTTATTTGGAGACAAATTATGGAACGGGTTCATTTAGAATTGGATCTGGCCCATCGGAATTTTGAACGTCCTGAAGGTGTAACTACTACAAGTATATGTCGTGTTACAGGTCATTTACCGTCAGATATATGTAGAAGAGCGGGTACAGTGGTTTCCGGTTTAGCTGTTGCAGGATTAGGGCCCGGGACAGTTTGTTCAGGTCACTTTAGTACAACAATGTATATTTGTGTTATGAGTGGTACACCGGCTTCCAATTACTGCCCACAAGAACTTAGGGTAAGAGGTGTTCCGACAAGTTGGGCAGATTGCCACTATCATAGACCTTATACAATAAATGACCCGGGACTTCCGGGTGGTGGAATTTGGGGATTCCCGGACTTGCCGGGGTTGCCGGGAGGGTTTGATGATAGTAGCTGGTGGCATAATGAACAGCCAACGCATCCGGCACCTTCAGTACCGTGGGATCTGCCACCTTTACCGGGTGAGCCTGACCCGTTTCCGGGGCTTCCACCATATGATCCGGTGCAGACATTCCCACCTGTAGATTTCCTGCCTGTAGAGCCGCCTTTAGATTTGCCCGGCGAACAGCCACCTACAAACTTACCCTTTGATCCTCCTTCAGATTTACCTTTTGCACCACCACCAACCGGGTCGCCTTCTGCACAATTTCCTTATGTGCCTGATCCTCCTGGAGGATTGCCACCTCTGGACTTTCTACCGGAGCAGAATTTTGTAGAACCTGTTTTAGATGACCCACCACCTTTAGGTGCAGAACTAGAAGCTTCACTGCCTATCCCGGAAGATTTGCAACCACCCGGATGGCTAGGTACAGCAGGATTTTAACAAAGAGTAAAAGCTGATAAAAAGGAGCCGTTCCGGCTCCTTTTTTGTGCCACAAGATAAATATTTCAAATAAAATAAGCCCATCCTAATTATGGACAGGCTTGTAAAACGCATACTTTTTACATAGGCTCTAAACAACTTCTAAACCTTAGAATCTTGTAGATCTCTTTCAATGGATGGTTTAGCTAATGCTTTCATTTCCTCTGCGGCACGAAGGGTTGATTCTGTTATTTGCGCACCACCTATTAAACGTGCTAACTCCTCTATAATTCCGTAATGGTTTAATTCTTGTACAAAAGTTAGGGTATGCTCGCCTTTTTCTCCTTTAACTATCCCTTTAGAAATTAAAAAATGCTTATCAGCCATAGCAGCTATTTGGGGCAGATGGGTAATACATAAAATTTGATGCCTAATATTCGTTGTTTTGGCTCCGCTGATCTGTGCCAATTTTTCTGCTACTTGTTGGGCAGTACGTCCACTTACTCCTGCATCTATTTCGTCAAAAATTAAAGTGCCTATTTTATCTACATCAGCCATTACCGTTTTAAGAGCAAGCATTACACGAGACATTTCCCCACCGGATGCTATCTGGGATAAAGGTTTTAGAGATTCGCCTAAATTAGGAGATATCATAAATTCCAGTCGATCGTTGCCGTTAGCATTAAAAGCGGCCTGCTTTTCCATTGCAATGGAAAATTGGACATTTTTCATACCCAAGTCACGCAAGTTTTCTACTATGCGTTCTTGAATAAGCTCTGCTTGGTTACGCCTTACATTGGTCATCTCGTTGCATTTTGAAGCTATAGCTTGCATGGCTTCTCGCCGCTTGGTATTTAACCTAAGTATTTCGCCTTCACTTCCAACATACTTTTCCAATTTAGCAGTAATTTTTTCTAAATGAGCTAAAATATCTTCTACGTCGCCGCCATATTTCTTTTTAAGGCGATATATCACATCCAGACGTGTTTCCACTCGTTCTAACGTATATGGGTCTGCATCCAAATTTTTTGAATAATCTGATAACTCCCCCACTATATCTGCTAATTGGATAGATAGATCAGTTAACCGATCAGCCAATGGTTGCTTGCTTTCGTCCAAGCGAGCCAAATCTGTAAGCTGTTGTAATGCCTTGCCCACCTGATCTGTTGCAGAAGAGACATCAAAGTTGCCGCCATACAGCAAATATAAAGCTCCCTGGGCATATTTAGAAATTCTTTCTACAGAGCTTAATCGGTTACGCTTTTGTTCCAATGATTCTTCTTCCCCAGGTTTTAGTTGTGCTTCACTTATCTCGTCTATTTGAAATTGCCATATTTCTATTTGAGCTTCTCGTTGACCGGGTGCTCCTTGCAGAGTTTTCAATTCTCTTGAAATTTCACGGTAGGCAGCTATTAACTCGGCAAGTTCTTCTTTTAACTTTTCCAATTTTTCACCACAAAATCGATCTAAC
>Ga0123355_10007014_pt1 | contig 16781 bp, 8 predicted proteins | sample TergutEmb28metaG_3_FD_89872 | JGI IMG/M metagenome (GOLD analysis project Ga0123355, IMG submission 89872) | Embiratermes neotenicus P1 segment gut microbial communities from Petit-Saut dam, French Guiana - Emb289 P1 | ecosystem: Host-associated > Arthropoda: Insects > Digestive system > Gut ...
GTTGTGTTGAAATAGGGATAAAATCCAAGTGAAACAAAGTACCAACTGCAAAAGCTACCCCTGCTATTATAAGTACGTGAATAACCGAAATGAACCAGGCTTTGATCTTATAATCAAATATCCGCAAATTCACATAAAAATACACTACCCCTGCAACAACTATATATATAGGAAAATCCCAATAATTAGTGATGGGGAATAGGCCAATAAGGAAAATTACCATACAATAGCCTAGCCGGCACTCCTTAAGCCTTTTCAAATATGGCTTTGGTTTTTTGAGCATTTCAATTGCTACAGCGTACACGATAGCTATAACAGTCAGCACAAATATCACATTTATAACATGCGCATGCAAATCCGATACAATAAATGAATACAAAGGAAACTCATGGATTGTCTGATCGTTAAAAACATGTGGGTTGTGCCCAATATATCGGGTCGCATCCGGAAACCAGTAAATACCGTGCGGATTTCGGTCAGGCGCGAAGATAGTATATACAGGTGTGTGCCAACTTCCGCTAAGTGTTACGAGTGCCCCTGTTAATAATCCACAGACTGTCTTGGCATATTTTAACGGCTTAAAACTTTTCGAATTCTGAATAAATATTTCGAATAGGTGCTCGCCAATCGTATATGATGCCATAAAAGAGAGTGCAAAAAGAGTTGCAATCATTAAATTATAGCTTATCTCTGGGGGCACGAAACTAATCCGGGTCAGATACGCCGAGAAATATTGCCCTAGATAATAATAATTAATGGGCTCGCTGGCAAACCACATATCTAATGGAGGGAAATAATCGCTTCGCAGTATAGCGTTCATAAAACCAAAATCCATAAACTTTTCTAAGTCTAAGATATCTGGACTGATGCCCTTCAAAAATGTCCAATAGAAAAGTGCAAAACTGAACAAAAACTCTTGAAAGACAATTTTTCTCAGGAAATCCCTATCTCTTATAAGTTCCCGATGAATGTTGAATTTACGGCTTATATAAATATTGATACACAGACAGAGTGCTAACACCAGGTAACATACCCACGCTCTAAAAGGTAAAAACCTTAACTCCCCTATCCTGATTGAAGCAAACGTCCAAACTATATATCCTGAAACTGCCAAGCCAATAATTTTTGAAAAGATATACCCTTTAGTCTCAAAAGTCTTGAAAATGATATAGGTTGTAGGGATAAAAATAATCCCCAATCCAAATAGAGTCAACCACCATTTAAAAAAATATATGAAATCAAAATGCCACAATATGCCGCCAGCCTCAAGATGTTCTGGCTGCCGCAGAAACACAATAGCAAAAATCATTACGATAGCTAATAAGTACAGACGTAACCCCTTTAACATTCTATCCTCACCCTGTTCTCAATCATGGCGTACCCGAATTAAGTAAGCGTTATATACCTCTATTACAATATCCCCCAGTGAACGCAGCATTTCCTCATTTATGGTTCCTCTGTATCTTGCCCGTTCCAAGGGGCCTACCACAATATAACGGATATCGTATTTTTCGATTATACCCCATGCGTCGCTTGGATCGTTTGCGGTATATAAAGTCTCCAAATCCGAAATACGTTCAACAAGCATGGGATGATAATCACCTGCTAAACTCACTTCTGGGCTACGCCATAAATGTTGATGAGTATACCAATTAAATACACTTGGCAAACCTGTATTTGCTGCTATGCGTCCAAACGATGTATAACTAAAGAAATCGGCTTCGGCAATAACTGGATGGCCTTCTATGTTTTCGTTGATATACCGCACAATATGGTAATCACCGTGCAGCGAATAAACCAATGGCCATTCGTAAGGTTCTCCAAATGGTTCTTCCCCTTCAGGGAACAACTCATTTTCAAGCCTGGTTAGCTGCTCTTGATGTACTAGCATATGTTTAATACCATCCAACCCCTGATACTGAGTGAAGTGTACATGTCGATATTCAAACGGTATCATTTGAAATGGATACATGAATGCTCCAATTAATAAGATCACGGATAATTCCAATGCCCGCCGCCTGAAAGCCTCCTTTTCTCCTTTGCACAAAAACATGCGTGTAAAAGTGTATCCAATTCCCAATGCCATCATAACAAATGCTTGATAGGTGAGCTTGAACATGGTATTAGCCCTAGGCGCATTCGGGTATATATCTTCAACAAACACAATTTCTGGGATAATAATCAGCCCAACAGCACAAGTAAATAGGATCATAACAATCACATCAGCTGGGTTGCTTTTTTCAATAAAATCGAAGAGTAATGGTCGTTTTGCCTCATCATAGGGAGGCAAATATAAAGGCATGTCCGACGAATTTTTATACGTTGTTTCCTGGGCATCTTTCAATTTGTTATAAGCCATAATAGATATAACGACAAGCATCGCAAAGAACAACATTTGATATCCATATAGTATCAAAAGCTGGTTTAATGCGGAGCCTCGTGGCACAGGCAAAACCCGGGTAGATATAGTGTCGAAATTCAAATGAAACAATGTACCTACCAGATAAGCCCCTATTCCAATTACAAGGACATGATATGCCAATAGAATCCATGCCTTAAGTTCATACCTTGATATACGCAAACATGCATAGAAAAACATAACCCCTGCAACAACAATGTAGATAGGGAAGTCCCAATAATTAACTGTTGGGAAAAGCCCGATAAGAAACACAACCATACAATAGCCTGGCCAGTACCGCTTAAAACCTTGTGGAAAACCAACTATCGTTACTCCAAGTGCTACACCCATAACTGCAAACACAATGGCAGCCACAATTTGGATTGGTAATTGCCAGATCCCCGCAACCGGAAATAAGGCGATCAGTAAAGCGATCAAGCTTATACCTGGAATTATATCAACGATGCTCTCATTTTTGTTGCCACCATTTTCGAATTTGGCTTTCTCAAGCATGCTCATTGTTACAGCTATAATAACAGCTATGGCTGTAAGCACGAACATTAAGTTTATTACGTGAGCATGTAGATCTGATATCACAAATGAGTAAACTGGAAACTCGTGTATAGTGTGATCAGTCTCAATAAATGGGTGATGACCAATATAGCGAGTCGCTCCTGGAGGAAAGTAATCAAACCCATAACTATCCCTGTCGAAGATAGTGTAGTAGGGCGTATGCATGTTTCCGCTGAGTGCTACAAGAGCTCCAGTCAACAGCCCACAAAGGAGCTTGGTATATTTGAAAGGCTGAAAATCCTTGGCATTTTGCAGAAAGATTTCGTACAAAAATTCGCCAATGGAGTACGCGGCCATAAATGACAAGGCAAATAGGGTTGCTATCATCAAGTTATATGCTATTTCAGGGGGCACAAAACTGATTCGAGCTAAATACGCTGAGAAGTAATGCCCTAGATAGTAATAGTTGATATGTTCGCCCGCAAACCACATATCTGGCGGAGGGAAATATTCACTTCGCAGTATGGAGTTCAAAAAGCCGAAATTCATGAATTTTTCAATACCTATTAATTCTGGTCTCATACCCCGAAGGTAAGTCCAGAAAAGAAGCGCGAACATGAAGATTGCCTCTTGAAATACAACTTTCCTAAGAAAACTCTTGTCTTTTATGATGCTGTGAAAAATTTTTGTTTTGCGATATACCAAAAAATTTATACCCAAGCATACTACAATAACCAGAAAGCACACCCATGCTGTAAAAGGTAGTAACCGCAAAGATCCCAACATCCAAACAATATACCCTGAAACTGCTAACCCGATTACCTTGGAAAAGATATAACCTTTGGTGTCAAAGGATTTGAAAATAACGCCAGTTATTGGGATGAAGGCAAAGCCCAGGATAAATAAAACCAGCCACCACTTCAAATACTGAAAAAAATCAAACCACCATTCCGAGTCATGGGAAGAATCCAGCCGTAGCAATAGTGTTGCTAATAGCAACACTATTGCTATTAAGTAAATGCGTATTCCCTTTAAAGACGAAGCTATCGCTGTCAAGAAAATGCGTATTCTTTTCATTGATCTTCTCCGTTCATTATCTTTGCAATTTTCTTGCCCATATTGACAGCATAGTTTTGCCCCCTATCTTCTGGATATATTTGAGCCATACTTGCCAAATACAACCCATTTATAGGCGTTTCGAACGGCAATATATGTTTGGAGTAGTTCAGACCTATCACAGGCTGTGAATAAGCTGCCCTGTGTATATAACTATCGATAACAGAATCGGGCCTAAACCCGTGAAATAGTTCTGATACATATTCAAAAAACACCTTTTTAATTTCTTCGTCCGAAGCTTCGAAAAAAGGATCCGATTCATCAATGTATCGAGACAGATAGGTAATATGTTTATCTTCATAACCCTGATCCTTAATAAGGTTAGTATGTTCAATGAACAACACGAATGGTGCTCTGCGCTGTGCTACGGTTATCCAATAATAATCAGATATCGGCTTATCAGTAACGATAGTCATACATATATTCGCTTTATATTTAGTTTGTGAGGCTCTTACTGTATAACTCGTTGGAAATTCACACAAGTTACATAGCAGGGCAGGAGCACCAGTAAACAAGGCCTTGTCGTACACGGTAACATTATTATCAGTCTCAACAACAACCTTACCGCCATCTCCGCTTATTTGTGTAACAGGCTCAAATACTGTTTTAGCACCGGAAGATTCCAATTTCTCCAATACAGCTTCATACACCCTATAAAAACTGCCCCGTAAATAACCAAGCATTTCTTTATTTATGCTTTTCCGAGTAGAGCCCCGAAGTTTAAATTTGTTCCAGATCCAAACCCCCGACACATCATCAGCATCTTTATCAAACTTGGAATACAGCAAATTGCGCCAGATCTTTTCATATGCATCTCGGCCAGTCTTTTGTATCAGCCAATCTTTGGCATTGATCCCCTCCATGCTCATATAATCATTTACACCCTTCGCTTGTAAAACCGCTAAACCCATTCTAAAACGCCCGATTAAAGATACTTCTGGTAGTTTTATAAGATCAATAGGGTTCGTAAAAGGGTAGAGGGTTCCATTAAGGAAAATACCGTTTTTTGGCTCTTCCCATAGCATTTCGCCGGACAACCCCATCTCTTCGATAAGATCTAAAATATCCGTGTCACTTGTAAAAATGTGACGGTAATACTTATCGATATATGTTTCATTAATTGGCACAGCTGCTGCAAGCCCGCCAACTTCGCTTCTATCCCTCTCATACAAAGTGATATTGTGGCCACTTTTCGATAATTCCAAAGCAGCCGCCAATCCTGTAGAACCGGCACCTATAATGGCAATATTCAAAGAATTCATCCTTCCTTCCTTAATTTCTGATATCTGGAGCCAATTTGTGTCGTCAGATTTGAAAAGGTCCTTTAAATTTCTAGTATCGTGTAAAATTTGTTTGAAGCACAGTAATCCCATGTTCAGGAGCTTCAAAAACAACTGGGAAAATCAATTTAAGTGTTTCTACATCTGCATTAAAAAAATATTCTTGTGCAGCAAATTGTGGACATACTACAATGTAGGAAATCTCGTGCTCTATCATAAGCCGCCAGGCTTCTTCCTGGGTTTGTGGGTTTACTAATTCTTGAAAAATATCATCCCGCCCAAAAGTATCATGCCCCCCCGACCATGCATAATAGGGCCAACCAAAATACGTAAACCTACCTGCCATAAGTAACTCGTCTACAGTATGCCAGTGAGTCAGAAAAACATCATCAGGACGAGTGTTCTCAATCAACCACTCTTGATAAGTACTTGTTCGAGGGATATCAGCGAAGATCTCATTTATGTTTCGATACGTAAAAAGATCTATAACCCCCGTAAAAACCATTAGAGCTGTTAGTACTATGCCAATTATCTTTCCTGGGACATGAATTGGCTTGCCAGGAAAGTTCCCCATAATAACGCAAATTGCATATGCCGCGAAGATATTTAGCAGTGCAATAGATATCATTAAGTATTTATGGTTTACTGTTGGGTCTGGTGTAAGGGATATTGTGAAGGTAATAATAAACGGAACCATGAACATAAGGAAAAATATTATAAAACGTTTAACTTTCATGATTACGCCAATTATCGTAAGAGGCAAAGCCACACCAGTCAGCATTATTATGAAATAAGCAACACCCCGGGCTGAATTGTCTGGGGAGATGAACCCAAAGAAATATGTCGGCCTGCCTAATTCCACGCCGGGGGCAAAAAAACTGGATTGCAGCATGGCAAGGGAATATGTGATAAGAGCAATAATTAAGTATTCCAAACGATGTTTAGAAAACAGCCCCATCATGGCAAGCATACTCAAAAGGGTTATTACGGCCGAACCATGAAAAAAGGTTGTTGCCCCTAATAACAAGCCGAATGAGATGGCACGAGTGTAATTTTCTGGCACCCAAGAGTCGGCAGAAAGAAAGAACTCTGTGAAAGTATACTCAAACTCATCGAACACTTCGTACATTTTTTTAAACAAAGGAAGCATTATCAGCAAACCGATAAGTATAAGGCTTATACCTAAGGCAAGATGCCTTTGGTTTGCATATACATTCATGTTCCAAAGACCCCATGCTTCTTCGTGGGAAGTATATCCGATAAAACCATACTCTTCTGTCACCAGTCTGAAAAAATGCTGAATATTCTCAAGTGGCCAATGTTCCTGAATATGGCGTAGCCCGGTAAAAGAACTACGAAATGTAAAGAAAACAACAGTGAGTATTCCAACTGCCTTTCTATTTGTGATTATCATTGCGAAAACATATAGAAGCAAACATACATTAAACAGCGTTACAATACTCATAATGTTAAGGGCCAAGTCTATTCGCATGCCCATGAACTCCAACGCCGCAACGAAGAACTGAAACATGAAATGATAACGCATGGTTCCGTCAGGATAATGTGGAAATTGGGTTGGAAAGTTGCTCCCTATCGAAAATGAACGTATAATTGACGTGTGAACCGCAAAATCACTAACAACAGAGAATCCCATACGTATATAACCACCATAGATATAAAACGAGATAGTCATTAGCCACGTTACATAAGCCAACACCAAAATAAAAAAAATGGCAGGTATTATATTATGTCTTACTAAGCTTATAGCATCGTTTAAAAGCCAGCGCATTTCTTTCAAAGATGAATGCTTGAAATACAAGAAGATAGCTGCAATTGAGAGCATAATGACAAATGATATTGCTGTTCCATATACTAACGGTGCCTCTTGTGCACGGAATATATATGAGGGTATATACAGCAGCCATCCCGAAATGATTACGCCAATGGAAAACGAAGCAGGAAAGATAATAAATAGCTTTGGGAAGGCTTTGGCCTTCGATTTATGCATATGCACGCTTTTGGGTTCAAAGAGATATGGTGTGAAAAGACTCACAAAAATATAGCCCAGAAAAATGGTAAGTAACAAATATACTACAGCAAGCATCTTAACCCCCGACTTATTGGTTTTGTATTTTTTTGCCGTATTGTGCACTAGCAGTATACACCTAAATTGATAGTTTTTCAACTATAATACTATAAAAGTCTTTTTAACGCTCAAGAAAGAGGAGAACAATGTTTGATATACACGAGGAATTAAAGAAACTCCCAAGAAAACCAGGTGTCTATTTGATGAAAAACAAAGATGGCATCATAATTTATGTTGGAAAATCAGTAAATTTAGCGAATCGTGTTAGGCAGTATTTTCAGCCCTCCGCAATACAATCACCGAAAATACGCGGAATGTCGCCGCAAATCCGTGAATTTGAATATGTGATAACAGATAGTGAAGTAGAGGCACTTGTTTTGGAGTGCAATCTGATAAAAAAACACAACCCCAAGTTTAATGTATTGTTAAAGGACGATAAATCATACCCATATATTAAATTTACTGTGAATGAAACATTTCCGCGTGTTATGTTTGTCCGAAGGCACGACAAGGACAAAGCGAAGTATTTCGGCCCATATCCAAGTGCCGGTGATTTACGGGAGTCACTTGATTTGATTCAAAAAATATGGCCATTGCGCAGCTGCTCAAGAAAATTTCCCCAGGATATTGGAAAAGGGCGTCCATGCCTAAATCACCATATAGGAAAGTGTAAAGCACCTTGTGCACGGCTAATAAATGAAGTGGATTATCAAGAAATTGTCAATGAAGTTTTAATGTTTCTGAATAGAAAGCATGAGGATATAATAACTCGTTTGAGCGTAGAAATGAAAGAAGCCTCTGAAAACCTTGAGTTTGAAAAGGCAGCTGAACTGCGTGACAAACTTAACACGTTAGAGAACTTGCTTGAAAGACAAAAAGCAGAGTCTGCATCCGGAAATGATTCTGATGTTATAGCTTTTGCTAGGGCACATGATGAGGCTTTGTTCCAAGTGTTCTTTGTGCGTGCTGGAAAAATAGTTGGGCGTGAACATTTCATGGTGAACCATGTAGATAAATTATCAAGGCAAGAAGTGATGACAGAATTCATAAAGCGATTTTACGCGGAAGCTGCATTCATCCCCAGAGAGCTAATATTGGAAACAATTATAGATGACAAGGATATTATTTCAGAATGGTTAACTTCCATAAAAGGTGCCAATGTGACTATCGTTACACCGGTTAAGGGCGAAAAGCGAGATTTAGTCAAGTTAGCAGCTAAAAACGCTATTCAAACCCTTGAGCAATTTGGTGAGCATATCAAGCGTGAGAAGGCACGTACTGACGGGGCACTTGATGAAATAAGACAAGCACTTGGGTTGTCATATCCTATAGATAGAATTGAAGCCTATGATATCTCAAATATTCATGGCTTTGAGTCTGTTGGTTCAATGGTGGTGTTTGAAAACGGCAAACCGAAGAATAGTGATTATAGAAAATTTAAAATAAAAGGGGTTTTAGGTCCTGACGACTATGCGAGTATGCACGAGATAATCAGCAGGCGTTTTAGCCGATATATTGCCGGGGATTCCCGATTTGCTAAACTGCCAAGCATATTGTTTATTGATGGGGGCAAGGGACAGGTCAATGCGGCTGAAAAAGCTATTTCTGCATTGAGTATAGACATCCCAGTGTGTGGTATGGTGAAAGATGAAAAACACAGAACAAAAAGTGTTTATTTCAAGGGTAACGTATTTTCACTGCCTACATCATCGGAAGGCTTTAAACTAATAACACGCATTCAAGACGAAGTTCATAGATTTGCAGTTGAGTATCACCGTAAACTCCGAGCGAATACTCAGGTTCGTTCCCTATTAGACGATATTAGCGGAATTGGACCCGCCAGGCGGAAGGCATTAATGAATCATTTTAAAACTATTGAGAACATCAAGAAGGCAGAGTTGTCTGAGTTGGAACAGGCAAAAGGGATGAATAAAAAGGCAGCGGAAGCAGTTTACAAGTTTTTTCGGCCGATTTGACTAAAAGACTAGAAACTATAGACTTGATTAGAATGTCAGGCAAGTGCTTTTGAGACACAAGCACATGGGCGCCCCCCGCTCGCCCGCATTCTTCGGAACAAATTCGTGCTCTTCCTATACAATCCCTCAGCCTTACAAAGCTGTCAGCCTGGTTTTACTCGATAGCCTCTTATCCTATTAATTCGACATTCTCTGCATCTTTGTATAATTTGAAGTATCCAACCAACTCTCGGAGCATTTCCGCTTGAGAGTTGAGTTCTTCTGATGCTGCAGCCGTTTCCTCAGAAACCGCCGAGTTGCTTTGCACAACTCGTGATATTTGAGAAATCCCAACACTAATTTGTGCAATACCTTCTGCTTGGTTCTTTGAAGCCATGCTAATGTTATTTATAATTTCTGATACTTCAGCTGCATTTCTAACAATAATGTCTAGAGAGTTTGACGTTGACTCTGCACTACTTGACCCGCTTTCAACCCGGCTAATTGAATCCTCTATAAGAGTGGTTGTTTCGGTTGCAGATGTCTGGCTACGCGCTGCAAGGTTACGCACCTCTTCCGCAACTACAGCGAAGCCTTTTCCATGTTCTCCAGCCCGTGCCGCTTCTACTGCCGCATTCAACGCAAGTAGATTTGTTTGGAATGCTATGTCTTGAATAACTTTTATAATCTTCGATATATCATTAGACGATTCCTTGATTTGTGTCATAGCCTCCAACATCTGCTTCATTGTTTCATTGCCTTCTTTGGCATTAAGAGTAGACTTATTGGACAACTCGGTTGCTTCCAAAGCATTGTCTGCATTTTGCTGTGTTTGCTGGCTTATGACATCAATGGTTGAGTTAAGTTCCTCTACTGAACTTGCTTGCTGCTGTGCACCGTCTGCTAATTCGCTCGCACTTGTAGCCATTTGTTTTGCACCTGCCAGCACTTGTTCGGTTGATACTGAGATATCCGTCATTGTTTTATGCAGTGTTTCGGAAATATGGTTAAGTGATGTTTTGATGGTACTAAAGCTGCCCACATATTCGCGTGTAATTACAGTAGTTAAATCGCCGTTTGAAATCGCGGTCAAATCTTCCTTAATTTCCTCAATATAAGTCGCTAGAGAATCAAGGGTGGAATTGACCGCATTTTTAATTACAAGGAAGTCACCTGCATAATCCCCAGTAATTTTCGTTTCAAAATCACCCTGTTTTAATTTTTCCATTACATCCCGAATTTCAACAACGGGCTTATCAACCGATTCGGCTAAACTATCCAGCCCTTCCATAATTTCGCGCCAACCGCCCTGAAATTTGCTTTCGTCTATGCGGTAATGCAGATCGCCCAAAACCGCAGCTGCGTGTACCATATTTTTTATTTCATCAGAAACCGACTTAAGGTTTGTTGTAACGCCTCGGAGTATTTGGGGCAAGACAGCTTTTTTCCCAGGCAAGTCTTTTATATCGAAATTGAAGTCACCTTCACCTATTTTACTTACTATGCCCAACATATTGATTATATCATTTTTTTGGTCATCAATAATTTTGTGTATCCCTTCTATCATCTCTGCATAAGAGTTATGGTATTTAGTGACATCAATCCTATGTTCAAAGTCACCAACAACATTGAACTCGTGCTCCATTATGCTTAAGTCCTGTGCCATTTCTTTAAAAACATCAACAAGAGAACAAACATCATGGAGCAATATCCCAATTTCGTCTTTAGTAATGTTTTCCCTGTCGATATTTACATTCAATCTACCATTTGAAACGTTGTTCACAATCTGAGCAATCTCAACAACAGGCTTGGCTACTACGTTGGATATTATGAGGGTAATGGCAATACCCATAAATAAACAAACAAAAGCAAGGACAATCATTGATGTAAAAGTTGATTCGGTTATGGCTTGAAGTTCTTCTTCAGTTGCAGTCATAGCTTCGTTAATAGCAGTGCGCATTTCATCAAAATAATTGGTGATGACTGGCACAGTCCCGCCAGTGCCGCCAGCAGCAGTCGTAACCAATACAGCTGTAGCAGAGTCACCAGCTCTTGCTGCAGTCATAATACGATTTAGGATGTAATAGTCGATATAGTGCAAAACCGCTTCTTGAAGCCCATCAAGGCGGCCTATCTGGGCTGTTTTCAATTCGTACGAAATACGGTCGTCGGCAATTATATTTTCCCTGAATGCATCAAAAGTGTGCAGAAGTTGAATTCTAAGTAGTTTCACATGATCTTCTTGGCCAGTGATACTACTGTTTCTATATTCAGCATTTGCGACTTCATCAGAGCCATCTCCATAGACATCGGATGCATGCATAGATGCGCGGTTCATTGTACGCCTTGCATCCATCATTGCCACTTCCATATCTCTCAAAAGACTACGACGCACGATTGGATAGTTTATCACATGGTTATATTCGTTGCTTACATAAGTAATTTGGTATGCACCATAACCTGCAATAAATGCTGTAACTGCTAACAATATACCAAACCCCAATAAAAGCTTTCCCCTAATTTTCATATCTCTTAAAAATGTCATGTAATGTTACTCCCTTCGTTATATGCAAAATCCATGAAGATAAGATTAAATATTTTTAACTTTAAAACTCTACCTTCTGCCAGAACATCCAGCTAATGAACCTAACTCCTCTGAAGCCGCCACAGGTTCCCTCTGCTGTGGCCGATGTATCTGTTACTACCTTGGCTATTACAAACACGCCAGGGTTTATGTTTGAAATTGCCCCCCTTTCACTTATATTCGCACCATTGGAGTCAAAAAGATTTAGCCGCATACCAAAAGGAAGTGTTGGAAAGCAACCACATTAATTATTGTGTCTCCCTCCGTAAAAGCTTATTCTCAAACTTTAGCAGCCCCTAATATTGAGATCCCGGGCGACCGTCCTCGGCCTCCCGCAGGTCTGCATTGATTAGTATGTACAAATCTGCGGGTGAGGCAAGCCTCACCCCTACGATAAACAATGCAAAAACACAACAAACAAAACAATTTGTTGTAGGGGCGAGGCTTGCCTCGCCCGAGATCGCCGTTTATTTCTAATTCATGAATTCTTTTCTAGAAGGTGCCGAATATGAGTTTTAATGAATAAAACAAACCACCAACCAAGTCCGGTCAGTGGTAATCTGTCTTTAGTACATAAATACTATGATCGCTACACGAGTATACTGTGGGGAAAATTGACTTGAGCATAATTGGATCCGACGAGAACATTATTTGGCTGTCAAATAAGCGATCTATCACTATGTATGAAATTCCATGCTCTATCATCAGTTGTCTAGCTTTTTCTTCGCTATACGGTTGTACCATTTCCAAGAATATTTTCTCTCTGGCCTCAGTGTCATGACCCCCAGACCAAGCATAGAAGGGCCAAGCGAAATATGCTTTTCGCCCAGCTAAAAACAATTCTTCAGGGCCGCCCCAAGTTGCAGTTAGAAAGATATCGTGTGGGTGAGTATTCGTCAACAGCCACTCCTGAAAACTACTTGTATAGCGGACATCAAAAGTGTGCTGGTTAAGATTTCTAACTGCGAACGCATCAATAATACCCGTTAATACTATTGATACCACCAGTAATATGCCGAGCAGCATCCTAGCGAATTTTATTAGCTTTCGGCAAGAACTCCCAATTAGAACACAAATGGTATTTGCGGCGAAAATATTTAACAGCGCCATCGAAATCATCACGAACTTATGGTTTACAGTAATGTCAGGTGTAAGGGAGATAGTGAACGCAAAAATAAATGGTGTTATAAACATGAGAAAGAATACTATGAACCGTTTTAATTTTAAGGCTATTCCAATAATGATAATAGGGACAGCCACGCCCTTTAACATAATTATGTAAGTTACAATGCCTCGAAAGGATAAATCGTCTGCAATAAAACCTACAAGCAACCTTGGACTGCCTAGTTCTGCTCCAGGGGCAAAAAAATATGACTGCAGTACAGCCAAAGCGAATGTTATAACTGCAATGATTAGATATTCTAAACGATGTTTTGAAAACAGACCCATTACAGCAAGCATGCACATAAGTGCGATCATTGCTGAGCCATGAAAAAAAGTCGAAGCACCAAATATAACCCCTAACGAAATGGCCCGGATGGCTTTTTCTGGCTGCCAATTGTTGTCTTGGAATAAAAATCGCTTCAGACAACTCTCTGTTTTATCGTGCCCTTTATGGGTATCATACATTTTCTTAAACAGCGGAATCATGCTTATAATACCTATAAGCATTAAGGAAATCCCCAATGCAAAATGTCTTTGGTTGACGTATACATTTATATTCCAAATCCCCCAGTCTTCCCCATTGGTGTAACCTATAAATGACTCAGCGCCCGTTAAAAGTTCTAGAAAACCTGCAACTCCATCAAAAGGCCGATTTTGGAATATATAACGTAAACCCGAAAAAGAACTTCGAAAGAAAAAAAATACAATAGTAAGCATCCCTGCTTCCAATTTACCTGTGATAATAATCGCCATAACATATAAAAGAAGTGCCACATTAAAAAGGGTTATTGTGCTTATTGTATTGATAGCAATGTCTATTCGCAACCCTAAGAATTCCAATGCTGCAATAAAAAAATGAAACATGAAATGATAGCGCATAGTTCCATCCGGAAAATGAGGAAACTGGGTCGGAAAATTTCTTCCAATGGAAAACGAACGTATGATGGCAGTATGAACCGAAAAATCACCGTTGACAGTTTGTCCAACTCGAATATATCCATCTTCAACGCCAAATGTATATGTCATCATCCATATTGTAAAAACAAGTACTGAGATGAAAAAAAACGCCTGCGGCATATTTTGTCGCATGATCATTGCGAATCTTTTTGAGATTTTCCATGAATCTGTCGAGAAAGAGCCACTTTTAATTACATATAGCACTACCGCAGCTATCATACATGTAAATGATATGAGACTCCCGAAGAATAACGGCGACTCAGTTTCGCGAAATATAAATGAGAATATGTACAGCAACCAGCTAGATATGACTACACCTATCGAGAATGAAGCTGGAAATACAACGAATAATATCGGAAATTTTTTTACTGGGGTTTCTATGCACAAGCCTTCAGGCTTAAGTAAATAAGGGGTATAAGTACTAATAAAAATATAACCAATAAAAATCGTTATCAATAAATAGGCTATAGCTAACATGTTTCCCTCCAGGTGTTTTTTTGACAAATCGCACTGCAATTGAAGTCTATATCAAAAAAAAATATTTTTCAACATTATTCTTTAGGCTATAACTGTCTCCGTCAATTACAGCACTCGGGCGTTTTCTTCTTTACTTTTAAAGTTTACTGAAATATAATATTGGTGGTTTCAAAATGGGCTATAATGAGGTTATCAACATGTATACGGTTTCACTTTCTAGCATGATAAAAGAATTTGAGCTCACACTTCTATCAGAAAGGATTGATGTATCAGACAGAGTGATACGGCATGCGGAAATCAATCGCCCAGCTTTGCAACTAACCGGGTTTTATGATTATTTTGATCCTGAGCGTCTGCAAATTATTGGCATAGTAGAGTATACCTATATGCAGAAGATGGATCATCAGCAACGTAACGAAATGTTGCGTCGACTGATTTCCAGCAAGATTCCTTGTGTGGTGCTCTGCAGAGACTTGACACCTTTTCCAGAGATGGTTTCGTTTGCCGAAGAATATGATGTTCCACTGTTTGGCTACACAGGCAGTACTACAGACTTTATGGGAGAAGTTATCCGATGGCTAAAAGTCCATCTGGCCCCACGTATTACTATGCATGGTGTCTTGGTGGACATCTACGGCGAAGGTGTATTAATAACAGGTGAAAGCGGCATAGGCAAGAGCGAAACTGCTTTGGAACTGATAAAACGCGGCCATCGTTTTGTCGCTGACGACGCAGTGGAAATCAAACGGGTGTCGCATCAAACACTCATCGGCAGCTGCCCGGAATTAATTAAGTATTTTATTGAGCTCCGTGGAATAGGTATTATAGATGTCCGTCAAATGTTCGGCGTTGAATCCCTAAAAGCAACCCAAACTATCGATTTGGCTATCAAACTTGAACACTGGGATCAAAGCAAAACATACGACCGACTGGGTTTGCACGAGGAATTTATGGAGATTTTAGGCAATAAGGTGATATGTCATTGCATCCCTATTCAGCCTAGCCGCAATTTAGCTGTAATTTGCGAATCGGCTGCAATAAATCATAGGCAAAAGAAAATGGGCTACAACGCTGCTCAGACATTGCAAGAGCGTGTTATAAAAAACGTGAATAGCAAGTAAGAACGCTATATTATTCACAGAATATCCAGATTTAGTCTATAACCCACCTATAGCGGCGGTGGCTTGAGTTATAAAATTAACGTCGGTGCAATCTAGAAACTAGAAACTAGAGTCTAGAAACTAGATCTACTCACAAACTTTGGATTGAAACTCGAGGGCGTAGGTTTTTTCTAGTATCAAGGCTTGAGATTGCACGGTGTGAAAATAATAAAGAAAGGGCATACGTATTTATGTGACGGTGTTTAGGTTGAGTTCTCTGCTTCATCATATTTTAGATGGTTACAATGTACTCTTCGATGAACCTTTGTGCGGCCATACATCATTCAAGATCGGTGGCCCAGCGGACGCACTGGCACTGCCCGTGAGCAGAGATGAATTAATTAGGCTGTTAAATGTTCTTAAAAACGAAAAAGTCCCATATATGATAATGGGTAATGGAAGTAATCTGCTGTTTTCTGACAGCGGATACAGAGGCGTTGTTGTTAAGATAGGGCCGAATATGGCCAAAATGAACATATCAAATAGCACTATATACACAGAAGCTGGAGTTTTTCTGTCTGCAGTGTCAGCAGAGGCCATGAAAGCGCGTTTAACAGGTTTGGAATTTGCTTCTGGCATCCCAGGCACAGTTGGGGGTGCGGTTTGTATGAATGCTGGCGCGTACGGCAGTGAAATAAAAGATATTTTCGAAAGCGCCGAGGTATTGACAGACGATGGCCTGATAAAGTCATATAGCCTTAGTGAAATGAACTTTGGCTACCGCAGCAGCCGTTTGTTGGCGGAAAACACCTTACTCTTGTCTGCAACTTTTAATCTGAGTCCTGGCGGGTATGAAGAAATAAAAGCCAAAACAGATGAGTTAGCTGCAAGCAGGCGGGCGAAGCAACCATTAGACTTGCCCAGTGCCGGAAGCACATTTAAGAGGCCACCCGGTCATTTCGTTGGTAAACTGATAATGGATAGCGGGCTAAGGGGTTATACTATTGGCGGTGCCCAGGTATCGGAAAAGCACTGCGGGTTTATAGTAAATAAAGGCGGAGCCAGCTGTAAAGATGTACTTAATCTGATAGAGTATATTCAAAATAAAGTAAGTAATGATTTTAATGTGATGCTAATTCCGGAAATACGCA
>Ga0123355_10007015_pt1 | contig 16780 bp, 11 predicted proteins | sample TergutEmb28metaG_3_FD_89872 | JGI IMG/M metagenome (GOLD analysis project Ga0123355, IMG submission 89872) | Embiratermes neotenicus P1 segment gut microbial communities from Petit-Saut dam, French Guiana - Emb289 P1 | ecosystem: Host-associated > Arthropoda: Insects > Digestive system > Gut ...
TACGACCAATGTGGTAATTCAACAGAACAGTCGCAAGCTCCTGATGGTGGATATATTAATGTCCGAAACATGTTGAGCACATAAGAAGTGAAATAAAATAGCAAGTGACATCAAGTTGGTCTTCTTTCTTCAACTAACACAATGATGCACAGTCCAATAAACATAAGAATAGGGAAGTGTGTTTATTTATAATGTGAAGATAGACCATATTCACTGTTACATCAAGAACTGCTTTGTGTGGTAACATAGCCCTTTTACCACCATTAAGATATACATTTTATTGCCACCATTTGGTCATAGTGCAGTGTTTTACTCCTACAAGCACAACACACATGCGCACATGTACACATCAGTTTTACCTGTAACTCTGTGTTTATCCAATAAGTTAATTTCATACACAACTTTGTTGCCATAGGATTTCTTGAAACAAGGAATCAAGGTTGACAGATGCTCAGTATTTGGCAGAACAATTCCACACTTTTGCACATAAATTTAGAAGATAAAAAATTTCGGACTTAGTAAAATTGTATCTCATGCATCATCCCTGGTGGCATTGGTTTAACTCATAAAATGATACCAGATTACGCTATATGCCAAACATGGGTGATAAAGTAAGAATGGAAATACTGTTTTGCATTTCCTGAAGTAACTGATTTATGGTTGCATTAATAGCATTTTGTCACTAGTATGATAATGTTTCATTAATGACAGACAAGAAATTAAGTCCAGCTTGTTAGAGAGGAGAATCATGTAGCTCTCTCCATCACAAAACCTACATTATCTGGATACACGGTGTAACATGTAACAGAGGAGGAATCATACAAGGTGACCACAATGCAGATTTGTGTATAAATCACGTTAGTCTAATGGTAATGCTATAGGCATGCATTTGGGAAGTCTTCTTCCTCTTCTTCTTCTTCAGCACTACAACTTGTTATGAGGTTTGTCTGATCAGTGATCTGTTTCCATTCATTCGTACTTTTAACTCGCTTTTTCCAGTGATAGATTTTTGTAACTTTTAAATTGTGCCTTATATCATCTTCCCACCTCGTTTTGGGTTTTCCTCTTGATCTAAAAGTTCCGGGTTTCCATATTATGTTCTTTGTTAACCAGTGTTCATCTATTCTTTATAAGTCCCCTAACTGTGTGATTCTTCTTAATTTCATCTCTCTTTCTATTATAAACAATATGTAGACAAGCACAACTCAGTGATTTTATTAAGGTGTATTTCTTACATTGTTTCTGTCAACATGTTTCGGCTCTAGTTATGAGCCATCTTCAGGTTGATTACTTTTCTTAGTAAGGTACAATATACAATTAGCAATGCTACTGTAATTGTTACCTACGATATCTTGTATAGCATATAACAATTTTAACATTGATTCCACTATATAGCAGTATTAAAACTACGTTAGTGGAAGTTAATTTTAGAGAATATTAAAATTACAAGGTATTGTAATCATGGAATGTGGTGTGGGTACTAAACATTATTCTATTTAATTGTGTTAATGGATTCTTCATTGATGCAGTGGTTTTTTGTGATGATGTAACATAGGTCTATGGACGTTATCGGAAGTTTGTTGACCTTCTGAGATAGCACCTGTAAACACTGTGTTTTAAAAAATTTGGGTGTTTTCAAATTATTATGTCATATGATTAGCTTTAATTCTCCAAGAGTTGTCAGCTTGTTTATTTGGTCCAAATATTTTCTGCAGAATTTTCTTTTTAAAAATTACAAGCTTCTGTTCAATTTTTGTGTTTGTTATCCACGTTTTACATGCATATGTACTAGTTTAAATGTTGGGTGTGTTACCAGCTCTGCTGAGGTCTTCCTTAACTTCAGAGGTCTCACAATACCTTGTAATGGTTGACCCATACTAAATTCTTAGATATCTTATAGCCATGGGGCATTTATATTATATGTCTTTTGGGGTAGAAAAATCATTAATAAATTACCTAAGAATGTGCAGCTGCAGCATATAAGAGAAAATGGTTTTCATTCACTGTTGTTGTCATCATCACCATAATCTCCATCACATATTTCAAATTAATTTTAATTTTTCTGTAATTTTGACATTTTTTACATGACATGCACCACTAGTTTTAAAATGGAAACCATGTAAATTAGACGTGGTGTGGTGTTATATATTATTTTATGGCATGGTGCACAGGTTTTGGCCCTAATGAAGACAGGAGTTTCCAGTTGATGGTTTATTTTATGAATGACTGTGCTTCTGATTGATTTAACAGTGCTGTTTTAAGTGCATAGATTTTATAGAATCAAATGAGATTCAAACATTTATTGTGAATGTGTAAGGATATGGAATGAAGCTCTTGGCCATTTGATGATGCTACCGTATTGTATCATTTTCCTAGAGCAACTGGAGTGGAGGTGGGGGGAACAAAACCTTTATCAGGCAAGATAATGACACAGCAGATATTTACACCGCCTGAACAGAAGTAGAGCATTACCACTGCACCAACATGCTCAGTATATGGCTGTTATAATGTGCAGTATTTATGAATACTGCCTGTACTGAGTAACAGGATATGACATGACTCATTTTCTATATAAGACATTATGTTATTGTTCTTTACATCACAGTAATCAACATTTGAGTAGGATTATACACTGACATTTCATTGAACTGTTGTCATATACTGGTTAGATGCTAGTAGTTTACATTCTTAAAGTTGTTTCTTTGATACAGGTTAAACTTTCTATTTGTTAGATGAAAACTTCACACATAAATTTATCTGGGGATTGAACTTGGAACCTCCTGCCTAAGAGTCTAGTGTTTTACTCAAAGAAAACTCTCCTGGCCTAATGATATGTATTAGTATTATTAGTACATGTTGTGTACTTGTTCACCCTTGCACTGTAACAAGTGTACATTTTTGTACACTTGCCATGTCCTCATGTTTCCAGTTACTTCCAGTGCATAATTTATAGCACAGTTGCGTGTACAAAGGCTTGCATAATTTTCGATTACCTTTTGTATAATGCATTATGCGAACAAATATATCAACAATCTTCATACATACTAAGTTTAAATGTACATTAAAAATTTTAATCCTCTCGTTATGCATTTCTTTTCAGTTCTGTAACCTACATAAGTCACAGAATTTTGTCTTCGGCAATTTGAGATTATGGGTGAACAGACTTGTTTGTTGAGGTGTGTGACCACCCTGATGGGGGGGATTTGTGGTCAGAATTGTTAAATCTGTTAAATTATGCTATATCAATATTTACCATTATTGAATGGTAATATCTACAAACCTGTTTTGCTTTTGTATGAAAGTATGTAGTAGTAGTAGTAGGTAACTAATGACTGAACTGTCTTTTGTTGCAGTGTATTGTCACTGTTATGTGAGTGTTGATTCTTTGGGTATGAATGTATGGAGTTAATACAGTATTAATCATGGAATGTGAATTAATTTATTAGACTTGGAAGTTTTCTTTTTCAAAATAGGCTTGTAGCAAATGTTCATGCAGACTGGTTTAATAAAGTCATGTCTGAGAGCTTTAATGTGTAACAGATGTGTGAATTAAATAGGACACCCAGTGTACATGACATGACTGCAGTACAGACAGTTGCTTGATTTCACATCTCCTTGAAGATTATGAGACATATTTGATTGAACTTTCCTTGTACTTCTCCTCTTAATGTAAAGCATGTTCAGCAACCAAATGATATAATCCATTGTGTGTATGTAGACAAAATGCCATTACACATCTTGATAATGTCATAAAATAAACAGAAAGTAGTGTGCTTGTGCAGATATGTCTACATTGCAGTTTGAGGAGCTGTAGTTTGTGTTTTCCCTTCATCCTAGTAGTGGTGCTATAATTAATGTTGTTTTTTCCCTGAATGGACTTTCCACATATCCTAGTTTGGATTTTTCCCATTGATGGCTTTCCCAAGTATCCTAGCAGTTGTTCTGTATTGTAGTTCCTCCATATCCTAGCAATTGTGCTGCTTTTGAATCTTATTTGAGTGACTGTTTTCCTTGTATGTAATGGCCATGGAAACCATTTGGGGAGGGAGTTCTCTCCCAGAAATGAGCTACTTTTTTACTCATGGCTGTGGTTTGGATTTTCCTCATATTATAGCAATATACCAGTTTGGTTTGTTTGCAAGCATCATTGTCCATACATGCACCAGGACAAGCAATAGTTCTTTTTTTCAAGTTTCCCATCTAAAATCAACTCATTTTGCACTTTTTATCTTCTACATGTTTCGAACCCAAGGTTCGAAACATGTAGAAGACATCAAAAACTTAAAATATTAATTTTGAAGAGGTGAATTTTGTTGGTTTATATTTTATAATTATATTACAAAGAACAGTACAAAAAACATAGAATTCTTAATTGTGAAGTAATAAGAAATCTGACTACTTTTAATGTGACAGTAAATGCCAATTAATTCTTCAAACCACTTTTTAAGCCTGAAGATGTTATATCTTGGTGGTGCCTGGGCCCTCTGACTCCCAAGGACAGATTACTCATGACAAAGTATATTGAATTAAATTTCACAATTATTAAACTCATGTATACCTGCATGAAGATCTGTGACACTTGTTGTGTAACAGATTGTTTCAGTTTTTTTTTTTTAAGCTCATGGTTCCATGCATCGTAATTCAATGTTAATGATGGGTGCTGTGACACCCGAAACATGTAGAGTAGCTTTGCAGTAAATAAATATCTGCATACTGTTGCATCTGGTTGGATTTTTATTAACATTAGATTGTTTCATTTTTACCGATTGTGTTTTTAAATATTCTGTACTATTTCTTGAGGACATGCAGCTTTTTCATCACCCTCCAGCTTAGCAATTCTTTGGGATAAAATTTTAAGCTGTTAATTTGAAGGCTTGGAATAGTATATGACCTTTATTTAAAAGGGAGTGGGGAGGGGGAGGTTACAGACCAAACAGTTTCCTGTGAAACTGCATAAGGAGATTATTAGTAAGTACAAAGTTATTTCAGAATGATAAAATGATGATTATAGCATTCTAACTATCTTTAATAAGAACAATGATTACAAGAAAGAAAACATGAAGTTTTCGGTATCTATATTGTATTGTTTTATTATATGACTAGCATTAGTATGTCAAGCAGTTACAGTATTTTATGCCATACTGAGTTATCAGTACTGTACATACGACCTCAGTTGTCAAAATTTCTGCAAGGCACGCTGATATTAAATTTAAAATTTTGATTGTAAAATTTTCAGTAGGTTTTTTTGAGGTAATGAAACATACCTGTTAGTAAACCTGTTAAAAAAGCTGAAGTTTCAGAAGTTTGAATTAGATAACAAACTCTTAGGTAAATTGGAATTGAATCATACAGTTTGAAAAATATGCCAAATGTATAAATAATGCACATTTGCCATGAACACAGCTAAATAATGTCTCTATCTGTAGGCATCATGTTTTAATAATACTGCACTGCATACTAAAAGAAAAAGCAAAAAATAAGTGTACTACAAAGTATTAATATATGCCTGTAATCCTCATGTACTTCTTTCTTCCCTTATCATCTATGTGTTCCAGCATACACTTGCAGCATATCAGGTAATCACAGTGTAGCCACTGAGGAAATATAGTTATTATGTGGTACTAAGAAGAACTGTACTTCCTGAGACAGAGTTGTCCTGGAATTTAAGTTCATACTATGGCTACTGTACTGCTGCTTTTACTACTATACTACTACACATACTACATAATTAATGAAATTACAAATAAACTTTTTCCAATGATAATGATTCAAAAACAAATAGTTCTGTTGTTGATAAATGACAAAAAGTGTAACTGATGTAATACACTATTCATACAGAATTACTGGAACACAGAAAAAAAGTCATGAGAGTCAGTTTCATTTACTATTTGTCTCTTCTGGGAAAATAGATCACAGTTCATTCAGATTTTAATATTCAGAGTGAATTTGTATGCAGGTCATTTCCTCTTACACTTGTATTTAGGAAGATGTAGAAGTTAACAGCTGACACATGCCCTTTCATCACTAGGATAGGAATACAGATATCTTAGAGCAGTTTTGTGTATCGTACACAGGAAATTTGACATACGCATTCATATGTCATGAATTTTTAGGTTAATATATTTAATAGGCTAAAACGAATTAATGTTTTTATGCTTCATTTGAGCTAAAATGCAGCATGGTAAGTGAGATTTCAACTAACTCAAGAAACCAAGACTGTCAGCACCTAATTATCCTCCTGTATATGTTATAGAAATCTTACCACTATATTTCTTTCAGATTTGAATTTCATGACACACTGCAGTAAGACCTGACAATCCTGGCTCATCTTGATACTATACGAAGTACACTACATAGAATGTCACAATCGCTAGGAGGAAGAAAGCAAGTGTGTATCCAATCATTATACGAGCTACTTTCTGCTGCTCAGAATGATTCAGCTGTTCCTTCCTTCTATGGTGTTTCTTGAGCATGGGTGTCCTGCTACTATCTGCAGTATCCTGTTGCATAAGAACAAGTGGCTCTAACTGGAGTAAGCTTGGTATCTCAGGTAATGGATAAGGCTCAAGTGATGGAAATGATGACTCTTGAATATCTGTAAAAGTTGAACTGGGAGTACTACTGTATTTCAAAACCTGCTCTTCCGGTACAGGCACAACCTTCTGATCCATGCAGGTTCGTGGTAGTCTGTGTTCTTCAGTTCCAATGGTATTACAGTTCTGCACAGTTTCAAATACATCTGATTCTGGCAGAAATTCATAATTTGAGGTATGTGGCATTTTTAAACCCCCTTTTGATGTAGTCTTGGTTGGAGAAAAAGCTGAACAGTGAGAACTGGAGGGTTTAGACACTGAAGTCCTTTTTGAATCAGCTGGGTTTCCATGACCCATTTCCCAAAGTACACTTCTGTGATTATCAAACTCATGGCCAGATGACAAAGTAAGAAGTGGTGGATATCTCTCTTCTTCTCTTTCCAGCCCTTCCACAAGTGAAAGCTTTCTTTCCAGTTCTTTTGAAGCCATTTTTTCAGTTAAGGAAGCCCTGGACATTATATTTCTTGTGATGCTATGAACAGTGTCTGTTGTTTGATTTTCAGTACCTGAGAGTTTATACTCCAGGCCGAAACTTTCCTTCCCACCAGTACGTATTATAATTGGCATTTGGTGCACAAATCTCTGAAGTTCTGTTGCTTCAATTTGATTTTCAGATATTAATATCCCAGGACGGATTCCATACTCCATTTGTAGTGAATTAAATACAGGCATGTAACATCTTTGACTTTGTGATGTAATGTGTTCTGAATCTGTTAGTGTAATTTTATTTAAACTTTCTGGAGGCAAAGTAGACTCCATAGCACTTGAACACTGACCAAACTTGAAATATCTGTCCCTGTAGACAGTATCTGGACCAATTACTCCAGTCGTTAACATTCCAGAACTTGGTGAGGATTTGTGCAAAGTGAGGGGGTCTGAAAATGTCGCGTGTGAGGTTACCCCCTTGATAGTACTAGTTTTTTGAGTGTGATGTGCACACGCGAGGCCAAGTCAGTTATCAGCACCAGTAAGAACAATGGGCTGCTCTTCCTTTAAGCATTGCAGATCATGTAGAACCTTGAAAAATTTAAAATAAATAATTAATTATGTCATTCATAAAAAAGCAAAGTGCTCAGAAAAGTATCTGGGTCAAAGATGAAGGTAAGTGGGACATTTTGGGATATTTCATAATGAACTTTAATAAGAGATATTCATGTAGTACTTTTAGAATAATTGGGCTGGGTAGCTCAGTCGGTATAGTGACTGACTACGGGCTGGACGGTCCAGGATTGAATCCCGGTAGGGATGAGATTTTCCGCCTGTCCAGACCGGCCCTGGGGCCCACCCAGCCTCCTGTAAAATGGGTACTGAGTCTTTGCCGGGAGCAAAGTGCGGCCGGGGCGTGCTGCTGACCACTCACCCCCCTTCTAGTGCCGTGGTCATGGAAGTGTAGAGCTATACCTCTACCCACCCTCTGGGCCACATGGGGCCTGTAACGGGATCACTTTACCTTTTTACTCTTAGAATAATACAGTAAAGATGGTTATGATGGGCAGGTATGGAAATTAGAAATACATAGAGAATTTTGGTGGGAGTCTTTACAGGTGAAAAGAACATAAGGTGTGATACTATTGGAGTGCTTCTCTTTTCTTTCTTACACACAGCATTAACAATAAAGCAAATTTTACAAGCATGCTCACGTGTATGTGTGTGTATTATTACAAAAATTAAGCCTTACAAAATCTTTTTGATTAAGTTCAATAATGAGTTACTTTGATTAGAACTGATGTAACAGTAATAAGGGGCTGTTGTGATATGATCATAAGGGGTAAGGGTGTGAACTCGAGTTATCTTGGCTTAAGTATAGGAAATGGCAATAGTATCTTATGAGCAGGATAAGGAATCTTCATGTTCCATAAAAGGCAAGTACTCTGCTTCATGAATTTACTTTAACTACTCAGTGAGTTAAGCAACGAATTTCATTTTTCAACAACAGAACAGCTGTTTTTCATAGCAGGGTCTTTGGTTTTCATACATCTTTCATTTTAGTTTTTGTGGAACATATTTTTACTATTATTTGCACTTGGTGTACATTCTGAAATTAATTTTGCCTGTATTTGGACATGTGTGCATCACTCTGACCAAATTTCATGCAGTAATGTACTGAGTACATCAAATAAAATGGCACACAGAAGTGTTTTGTCTACAGGATATAAGGCTCCATGCATTCTTAACCTAGCCACTACATCAAAGCTTTGCTTTACACCTAGAGGAGGAGCCCTGATACCCATTGGATAGGAGGTTGGAAGGATGCCAGTTTCTATCAGGATGTCATGACAACTAAAAATAGCTGTCCTTAAACAGCCAGTCACTTTACTGCCTGAAATCTCTTGGCTCTTAAAAAATACAAGTAAGATTAACTTTTATTATACTAGAAATAGCAATAAACTCAAGATCAGTTGGTCCCAAATAAATAAAAAAAAAAGTTTATTTTAGGAATACTTGTTTAAAATAGTAACAAGAATTTCATTGCACAATTTCAATGTCTACTTTTCTCCTACACAGATTTCTGATAATACAGATCTACTGTAATTTATATTATGACTACTTAACCTCCATTACAGAAGAATGGAACCCTGAAATCTTGCATATTTTATAATCACGAACAGCTTAATAGTGAGTTCCTATTCTGTTTCAGTTTTATGAAATATAACCTCAGGTTTTCACGTGTGTAACCATATTTGCAGTTGTTGACCTTTAAACAGATTTCACATGTGATGCATAGTTGTATGCCTGTTCTATCTTCACATCATATTTTACATGCTGTCACTGTTCATTAATTACCACAATCAAACCATCACCGCTAATATAAAGCTTGCACAGCTGTTGCACTTTTGTTTTATGTTTTACAAATAATGAATTATGTATTTTTTCAAGATTTACTACTATATACATCATTTCAGTACTCTGAAGTCAGTGCACTTCCATATCACATGTTTGTATGTCTGCCATTTATTACTGCTGATTGTAGGAAATTAAATGATGTTTGGGTTGCCTACAATGACATAATGTTTATACAAAGCATTGTGAAAAATGGTTGCCTGGTTCAGAATTTGGAAAGAGGGAACACAGGATGACACACAACGTGGTGACCTCATTAAGTCTGCTTTCATTCTTTAAAAGATAAATGCAGACTGCAAAGACTGATATAATTCAGAATGTGGAATGTGAGAAGACACATATGAAAATATAACTGGGTAACTTACCTCCAAAAGACAGCCCATGCTCCAAGCTTGAGTACGACAACTGTCCCTGCAGTAGGCTCCATCTTTATTGGTCAACTCTGGTAAACCCCTCCATGGTGAGCTCTGTAACTCCACAAAGTGACGAGCAAGAAAAGCACGTGTGTTGGCAGCTGTGCGTCTCAGTTCTGCTTCTCCACCCACCTCACGAGCAAAGTGCAGCTTTGCCCGCAGAAAGAAACCAACTGGCCACAACCATTCCTTGAAAGGAAGGAACTGAATTTAAGTGCCAATTTATAAAGTTTAGATATATCAGTATTCTGAATTGTTTAGAAGGTTCTGTTTCAATGTGACCTTAGTTTATTGAGATGTAAAGGTAGAGGTACGGCAATTTAATTCAGGTGTGCTGTCATGTACTTTTGATGTGACTTTTCATCTGTCATATCTCTTAAATGCTTGTGATTATAAATTCCTGATATGGTACAGGATTAAGTATTCTTATAGTGTTATGTAATCTCTAGAAATGGCTCTCACAGTATGGTACTTAAACACCATTCAGGGAAAATATGAAATATACTTCTCTAGAAAATGACATACACAGGTCTCTGAAAATGGTTGAAACATGGCTTTACTGCAGGCTGCGAGATTCTTATTACAGGCAAGATGACTGGAGGTACTGTAGTGACAAAGACAAAGTTGCTTCTGTGTAAGCACACAACAAGAAGTTGCAGAGGAAGCAAAGAGGTAAAGCTTCCAGCATTCTAGATTCTGGCATCAGATAGAAGTGTGTATTTAGCTTCATGCTAAGGCTGATTTATGCTACTGAAAGATCCCCTAGCTCCCATTGAATAAGAGCTGGGTGGCATGCCTCAGATCTTATGAGGTCATTTTTATGAAAATAAAAATGCCAGACTTGCTGGTTATTGTACTTTGAATATCAAGTCCACAACTTAATAACTCAGCAGTCCTGCCTTATTACAGCATCTGTTCTAGCTGTTTACACATATTTAGTTACTTACAGGTCCTTGATGGTAATTGAAGCCATGTGCAAGTTTCCCGTCTTCTGAGTCATTGGAATTGTCATAGTCTCCACGATAGCTCCAGTCTCCAGGGTCCAAAGTCTTCATACCCAACGGTCCAAGCAGTAACTCTTCTGCTTTCTTCAGTGCTGTCCAAGCATGAACTGGATCAAATATTTCTGGTGCCTGTAACAAAAGATCAAATTATCACCAGCAGATTAACAAAACTAAGTACATGTAATTAGTTTTTATTTAAATTTTCCATTAATTACAATCATTTGAAATTCATCTGCGCATACCAGTCACATTAGTGTTTAAATTGTGGACACGCCATCAATGTCAGTGCTTATTTGATTACTACTGTGCCTATGTAGAAAATGCTCACTGAAATCAGAACATGAAGAATTTGTGTTTTTCTCATATCCTAACAATGGTACTGTATTCAAATGTTGGTGTTTCCCCATTTTGTAAGAGTGTCATTAGTTTGGGTTTTTCCAAGTGATGGGTTTTCCCTGAAACCAGCAGTGGTGCTTGTTTAGATTCTCCCCAAGTGAAGAGTTTTATATGCATGTCACAGCAACATTAATGAGGTTATCCCAATCTTCATTTCTGAAAAAACTACTTTTAAATTCGTATCTGTCTTTATTAATTTTTCAATACTGGAAATGATGAACAGTCAGTCAGTGTATGGTTGAGATCTTCGCTCTTTTGGGATGTTATGCAGCTGTGACCGGTAATTTGTTATCGATGATTCAGGACAACCCATCAGTAACAAGTGAGTAAGATATGAATTCTGAGATTTTGGATTCTGAACACTATATGCAAACTCTGAGGAAGGCTTGGTGGCATAGCAGTAAGGTGTGAGTCTGACATGCAAAAGCTCTTGTTGTTTGATCAGTGCTGGATCCAGTGCGCATCTTTCTGCACATTTCCTCCTTTCTCCCCCATTGTGAATGTGATGTGGTTTATACTAGGCCTTCATATGACCAAAATAAAATGGAAATTCCACCCTATGATTCCTGCCATCTTTAAAAATGTGGACTCTTAAGTGTTCACTCTTCTCTGATGGAGGACACTTAAGCAGTCCCTGTGACTGATGTCAGTGATAATTAAATTATACTCACAACAACCATGGCTATGGGGAAATTACATCGCAGCTGATAGTCTGCCCACGGCTGCCCTGCTCCACAAGAGTCTTTGTAAATCCCTCGGCGATTGACCAAATCAGGGTGAGGTTCAGTGGAGGATAGTGTTAGAGGTACATAAAATTTCTTCTCAAAATTTTCAGCAATGCAGTCCTCCCACTGTTTGTATGTCCATGTGATGACAGAGCCTATGAAATGGAATCCAATAAAAGGAATATTTGATATACATACTGTGTCTAATCTTAAGGCTAGATGCCAATCCTACCTTGGCAAAGATAATGTTATGAATTTTAGAAGCAGTGTATGAAACTTGACACATATGTCATTCAGTATTCTCTATATCAGTGGACACTTACTTTACAGTGAGTTTCTTCTAACACATTTTTAATTAACATTTTCTAAAAGACCATTTGAAGTGGTCTTATAAGGAAAAATAAATTCATTATAGAGTGCATTTTGTATAGGACAATAATAATGCAGTTAAACTGTCCCTCATAAATACAGTGTAATCAAATATAATGTTGATAATTGCAACAGTTCTTTGATTGAAACTGCAACAGGATGTATGAGATATCTCAAAATATTCACTGTCCTTGTGCAGTGGAAGAACTAAGATAACTAAGACAATATCTTCTATATTTGTTGGTCTTTCGTGTACATTAGGTAATTAATGTTTTAATGCCAGACATATAACAGTATCCAGCAATCATCTGTCCTTTCACATTATGGTATTATTTTCAGAGAAAATATTTAATTTATGAACATTTAAATTCACCTTTCAGCAATCTGTAATTATATTATCATATGAATGGGCTGATTTTAAGCTGTTCTAAAAGCTCCTCTTAAAGGGATTCATAACATGTCGTCTTTCAATTGTATACCCAAAGAAATGAAGTCTCACCATCTTTGTTTTGTCTTCTAACACTACCATGTGGGAATCTACCCTCTGAATGGAGCTTTGCCAACCATCGCAGTGTTCCTTTGCTGAGTCCAACAAGTTCAATTGCACTACCGTCCCTTGGTGTAGCAGGCTTTCCTCGAATACCAGCTTTCTCACTCGATCCCATCTTATCCATCCATGTCCCACAGTTCCACACATTACCACCAAACACAAAACCTTACAAACAAATAAAGTTATGATAAAAATATGGGGAAAAACACTACAGATTATAAATCTTCACAAGAAAATTGGCATTACATATAGAAGTATACACCTATCTACAGCAGGTATATGTATATTCAACAGTGCTCTTGTACTCTTGGACTCAGAATCAATAATGCAGGCAGATGGTACCAAATTACCAAAAAGCAAATTGAATTTGAGAATTTAAATAAATGGAATTGTGCACAGTCAACATTTGTTCCGGGTACACTGCAGTATATACAGTAATGATGAAGAGCATATTGTCAAAAAAGAAGGTTGTAAGGTCCTGTAATGCAGTGATTCACAGCCTGCTGTCATGACCTTTCGATGGGTCTAAATTCAGTTGATTACAATTTACAAATGAACATTAACAGATAAACATGGCTTCTTTTCAGTAACTCAATTGGTTTCCAGGTTTGTGGATTACCCAGCACTTGAGAACATTGTTCTGAAAATTACTGTGCCCTTCCAAACAACTTACGTAGTAAGTGTGTAAATGACGTTTTTCAAGTTGCTTCAAATTGAGTTGAAACATAAGTAGATTCGTGATTTCAAACTTTCACCATGTTGTGAATGTTCTGTTCTTTCTTTTGGGTGATTCCCTGGCATATGATATGTTGATGGTGATGATGATGATGATGATGATAGGTTTTCCTCAGTTTTACTCCATGCTGAATTCTCACCAGTTTCTAGATCAACTCCAATTTCATTGTTAAAACCTTTATCAGTCATGTGAGCATCAATATTATGACCAGCATGCCGCTCACGGAAATGAAGACATTGGAAATGGACATTCAAGGCTTCTTGTATAACGTCATACAGTGGCTGATCCTGAAACAGTGGTTTCATTTCATTATTAAATTAGCTTATAATAAAGGATGCTTGAAATAACAGTGCAATTATGGCAACTAATGATATGCAGCAAAGTTCTTTTGAGAACTTAATAGTTGCTTAGGATGTCAAGAAATTCTCTACCTTTTGTGTTCATAACAGCCTGAACTAGATCTTGTCCTGAGTCAGTGGAATCTACCTGTAATATAAAGTTAAATTGCCTTTGGGCCTTACTAACATGCCAAGGAGACAGATTAGGGAAACAGCTGCAAGGCTCCATACATTCTGGACATCACCACTACACTAAGATGAGTTCTACCTTGTGATCTGGCTGCCTGATTCCCAAGGAAACAGCCCCTGGGTCTCACAACCACTTTGAATTTGGTTATGAAGATAGAAATCCCAAATTCCCTGTCAGGATTTGAGCCCTGGCTATCTAGTCCATAATGAGACATCTTTCTGATACAGGCTTTGCACATGAAACTTCTTGTTTAGATAACTAGCGATATATACAAAAGCAAAGTGAAATAAACATGTGTTACACAGTGAAATTTTCATGTAGAACAATCTGGTCTCAGTAGAAAGTACTTAGTCCACTGTCAGACATTATAACCTTCTAAGTTATGCCTCGTTGGCCTGTCATGGTTATTGAAAGTGTTTTCTTATTACAGGTGTACAGTTAACCTGCAAATGTATGTTAATAGTGCCCCTAGAAATTCATGTTATATATTTAGGCTATGTGGAAATTTACTGCATTTTTAAAAGATGCTGCATAACCTTTGTCATGGTTTCACAAAATGCCATTCTTTTTCTCTTCAAGTAATATGTTTTTTATAAACATTTAAATACCAACTTGGTCATTTAAAGGTAAATCCTTATTTGGCTGAGTGATCCTAAAAGGCACCATTTTTTGCAAGACGTTCTATTCTATTTCACTTGTACTGTTCAATAATGTGTGCAGGTGAAGTATTTAATTTTTTTTATGGATGAAAATGGTGTAACCTGTTCTCCAACTCATGAAATGCATGCACAGTAATACTAATAACCTCATTAGTGCACCATTATATAAAAATAAAAAGCAAAATACTGAAATGATCTTACCACTTCACCAGGTGGAAGGGGTGGTGAGTCATCTGTGGGGAAGATACGAGAAACTTTGTCTAACAAAATGGATTCTCCTTTAGGGACCTCTTGAACATAGCTCTGTATACAGTATAACCACCACCACACAGCATCACGACAGTTGAATCGGGAGTTATTTCCACCATCCAACAAGTTTGGGATTAACCCATGTCGCAGGCATGCTGCATATCCCAGGATATGATATCTAAAAATTACATATTAAAAATACCACATGAACTATGGGAAAAATGGTTCTCATTTAGTTGTTCATTTAATCTCCCATAGCCTAAATATTGTACATCTACAGTAAAATAACTGGTAAACACTGGTTTAATTCAGTGATTTAATTCACTGCTTTATATTCTGTTATACTTCCATAGCAGGATTTACATTTATTTTCAGAAGTTCTTAAGGTGGGTTCAACATTTCATTTATGAAAACAGAGTAAAGTGTAGTTCAGCCTGCATTTAATTCTTTCCTCACTGAGTATTCAGTTTTAATGGCCTCTACTATCTCTGTGTGTAATTTCTTTCATTCAACGTTTTCCTCTGTTTAGTGTCCAAATCCATTGCCCCAAGACAAATTTACCATATTTATGAAAATATAAGACTACTTTCTTCAATTCTCTGGAGAATATTTATACTGAACATGTTGATCTCCATATGTGATTATGTGGTGACCTCCCAGTTTTCAGATGATCAATTGGGAAAAGAGTCTCGCCTTATATTTGGGTAAATATAGAAGTTTCAAGAATCAATCATGTTTTTATATTACTGCTAGCCCTTAGATGCAGTTCACTTCAACACTCTCTTTCAGCAGAAAGCCATCTCTTTCAGTGTTCATTATAGGTGTTAATTGCAATGCAGTCTTCAAAGTTACTTGAACATCTGCTGAATCCATAAGGTGACACTTGTCACCTGGTCCATCATCTGTAGAAATAGGTTGAAGTCATACACTGCAAGCCTGAGAGAATGTGTTGGTTGGACAAGCAATCCGGTGCAATGCTTGATGAGCTGCTACTGTACAAGCAGTGACTGAAATGTCACAGGATTGTCAAGCATCCACTTTTCAAGATGCTTCAGGTAAATTATTACCCCTCTTAGACTGGCAAGCACCTCCTTGTTTATTGTGTTCCTTGTTGATGTCAGATGTCAGAAATACACTTCAGGTGCCAAATGTACTGCCAATCAAGGAAACTTCACACATCATTTTAAAGTTATTTTAATGCTAGTTTCAAAAAACAAATGGTTTTCAAAATTAGCATTTTGTTCTCCCTGAAGATGGTACATTTGTATCAAAACATGTTGGAGATGCTCCTTTAATATTTGTATTAATGAAGACTACATTTAGTTGGAGTAAAAAATTGTGTACTTCCACACATCATATTTTATTTCAGGTGGTCCTGCAAGAATTTCATGACTTTTTGCAGCAGTGGTGACCAACACAGAGAGCTGCTGTTAACTTTATTAATCATTAAAGAAAGGAAAAAGTGTCATTATGTGTGATGGTTTGTGAGACAATCCACATTTTTACAGTCTGTTGATCTTTGTGCAGCCATCATATTATTTTGTTATTAGTATTGTTAAGACATATACGTGGTCTGTTAGAAAAGTATCCGACTTTTGGCCGGGAAAAAGAAACTGGCTTACTTGGAGCGTTGAACACCTAATCACCCTCAAAGTAGTTCCCTTGGGACTCCACACACTTCTCCCAGCGGTGCCGCCATTGTTGGAAGCATGCCGAA
>Ga0123355_10007016_pt1 | contig 16779 bp, 14 predicted proteins | sample TergutEmb28metaG_3_FD_89872 | JGI IMG/M metagenome (GOLD analysis project Ga0123355, IMG submission 89872) | Embiratermes neotenicus P1 segment gut microbial communities from Petit-Saut dam, French Guiana - Emb289 P1 | ecosystem: Host-associated > Arthropoda: Insects > Digestive system > Gut ...
AACATTAAAAATGCCAGCCTTTTTTTTCAAAAAAAAAAAAAAAAAAACCAACAAAATAGTTTTAAAAAAAAAAAAAAAAAAAAAAAACAGAGCTAACTGCACGTGACGGCTGCTTCAACGTAAGAAACTTGCAATTTTAAGGAATTCATTTATATTTTTTGTGAAGCTCAGAATAAATTAAGCAAGTAGTATTGCAAATTGTAATGGCGTCAATGCATTTTTAGTGGTACGGTAACAGAAGTGTTAATACAAGTGGCACGAAATTCAGGCTTCAGTAATGCTGTACACAAACCCCCCACCCTCCCGGTAACGTCGAAGCATACACTTTCGTTCAAATAACATTCAAAGAATATTGTAATATTTCTCGAAATTGCCAGGCGCAAATCAAAGAGGAAAATGGTCTTTGACATGCAAAACCGTGTAAACCTGTACATGGTTAAACTGTTTTCTATCGTCAGTGCTCCAGCGAAATGCTGGTGATAATTTACCAGATTATACAGCATCACATCTGAGAGGTGCGCAGCTTTCATGCTGACAGCATTTCAGATATTACAAGTTCAACCTACTAGAAAAACAGGGAATGATTTCCTTACTGCCGTTCGAACGGAAGGCAGCAGTCTCTCACTTGGCACTATCTGAAGCCTAGTAGTTTCACCAAATTTTCCCATGGCCATAGCACAGCACTAAAGCGTTAGATGATATGATGCAAGTATTTGAGAAAGAAGAAAAGTGATGAAGGAAGTAAATATAAAGAAAAGGAACTGAGAAAAACAGAAGTGAAAAAAAGTGGAAGAAATAAAAGATAAGAAGAAAGGCAGGTAATGGCAGGATATCAGAAAGAAATGAAAGAAAGTAAAAGAAGAGTAACAAAGAAAGAGACGAGGACACATAAATCGGACACCGTAGATGGCACGGCAACAACGTTAAAGGTTGGATGGCCTGGAATTCAATTCCCGGTAGGTGTACGAAAGTTTCTCATTTCAAGGTGTCCCGACAGGCTCTGGTCCCCACGCAGCTTCCTATTAAATGGGCACAGGGAGCATTTCCTTCATTATGACCTATACTTACTACTTACTGGTTCCATCCCCATATGTTTTTGAAGAAGTCTACAAATCAAGAGTTTAGGACTAAGAGTAATCCATCCAAAATAATATACATTTCAACATATATCAAATGTAGAAACAAGACATGTAATGGGAAAAATGTAATAAATTTAAACACAAGAAAATCAACCTAAGTATTACATATACATAAGATATTACCATAAATGTACATTGGTCTTCATGTATTCTTTTCAGGTTTAATCAAACTCGAATTTTCGAAAAATCTTCAAATGTTACGTTTCATGAAAATTCGTCCAGTATGTGCCGAGTTGTTTCACATGGACGGATAGACAGACTGATTGCCTGACTGCCTGGCTGATGGACAAACAGACGGACAGAGAGGCAGATGGACAGGAAGACATGACAAACGTAACAGTCGCTTTCCGCAATTTTGGGAACGCGCCTAATGACTGTCCACTTTTCACTATTTCATCGTATTACTAGTAACCAACATTTTCAGAGATATGACTTCAAGACCTTAGAATGGACAGCTGGTTACTGGGCTGCGCACAAACTCGGCAGTCGTCTTGCAGCATCGGATTGAATACAGAAATGCCTGAGAAGAAAATATGTTGATGTTACGTGCATTCATTGCTAGGTTTCAGTTAGAATTTGCTTAATATCTATGACGTATTTACTTTTATGAACAGGAACTTACTGGTAGTGATTTTCTAATTAGCTAAATCTATAAAGTGATTATTAATAGCAAGCAATAAACAGAAGTATGGTGTTTTACTCCCGGATACAGCCAACTTATTTTTACAAACTTGTGGTTGTAACAGCTTTGTCAGTAAGAGTGGCAAGCGTCAACACACGAAATATCTGGGATGGATCATGCGGTTAGTCGTCAGGCTTTCGCAGCGGAAGACCGAGTTCAGTATCAAGCCAGAACATGTAGGACCTGTGATGTACAAGGTGGTAATGCAACAGGTTCTTTCGGTTTTCCCCTCTCACTACAATTTCACCAAAGTTCCAAACTCACTCATCTAGCTCTGCCACTGCCAACATTTTAGCAAATGGCAACGTCAGTAAAACATTTAAAAGAGGAAACTGATCGAAATAAGTAAGGCCGTAGTTTACTTACCGTATTTATCACACTTCAAAACAACAATATGTTCATATGGACAAAATAATTATACAGGTTTCTAAAAATTTTCTTCCTTACTTCGAAAGTACAACCGAACCCACTGATACAAATTTCTCGGTATGCTGCAAAATTCTTGACGTGCGATTGTACTTTTGTTGCACATTGCACAGCTGCTTCTATAAACGCCAATGTTCCTCCGAGATGTTTGTTATTTTCAAATAAACTATTCCCGCAATTTGGTACCTCAAGTTTTCAGCCAGCAGGAGTGTAGGACGATCGCGGAGGCTACATATCTGGCTCCTTTTGTCCTGTCCGTCGTTCTATATAGCAGGAGTCCGAAAACGACTTTAACTAACAGGTAACTGACCAGGTTTTCCTTAAGGGAAAAAACCAATTCTCTTTCGCGTTGCCAGCAATTTATCCCCTAGTAGTTGGGGTAACACTTCTTTGAATTAGCTCACAAACAAAGCGGGTAATAGCTTATGTATACCGGAACTCTTAGGCTTGAATTTTGGAGCAGAAGAACTGAAGGCAGTTATGACATATATAAATATATGCGTTTACACGTGTATATGTTTTCTAAACCCTGTACACTGTTTTCAGAATGTAGGCAGACAGTGTATATTGCTACAGAGTTCTAAAGCAATAAAGGCTGTTACTGCTAAAAGGAAAACTTTGTCACTGTGAAAATTAAATTTTATCAAATTCCTTTCTTATTCATAAAAAAAATCACTGCATTGGCACACATAGATTATTTTAAATTGTTACACTTTATGAAATGGTAAAGTAAAAAATGTTTAAAGAACCTTACCTAGAATAACACGTCAAATGGGATGGAAATTTGACAGAAAAAAAGAAAATAAAAAAAAAGAAAAGGAGAAAAACAAGAATAAAAGAAACAGAAAAAATTACAAAATACTCATGCATGCAAAATAATGGACAAATTTGGAAGATACGAAAGCGATATTCTATCATTTTATACACTGCCGTATGAAATTATGGATTTGAAAGAGATTACATTTGACAAGAATATGTAGTAAAAGAAAGAAACCGTAGGATATAAAAATAAGAATATTTGGGCAGAAAAGCAAGAAGAAAACTGAGGATGTGACATTACATTTCATAAATTATTCATTAAGTCTTCTTCAATAGCAACAGACGGTATGAGATTGAAGAAGGGACGAACGGACGGACTACGGGAAGGAAAGAAGGATGAAATAAGAGCGTAAGAGAGAATCGAAACGCGTCTAGGATTTTTTATCATTGGATTCCAGTAACTGCATAACTCGATAAATTACTTATAGTGCAGCAAAACACATTGGTAGTGAGGGGTATTGTTAGGAAACTGAATCGCAGCTGAGCTGTTAAAATGTTTGAAAACCACAATCTAAACTCTACGTCAGTAACCAACATATAAACCAGCCAATCAAAAACAAATAATCAATGAAGCAAGCAAGCAACAAACAAACAAACAAACAAACAAACAAACCGACAGACCAACAAACCAACCAACCACCCAAACAACCAACCAACCAACTAACCAACCAACTAACCGACCAGCCAACCGAACGACCAACCAACTGCAATGAGAGGAACTTTTTCACTGAACCTGCCACTTAGCATGAGAGTCGAAAATTAGATTCCCGATATCACTACCTACAAAGCATCAATCAGAGAGGGTGCTTATTTTTGCATAAAACTACGCCCAAATATTTCGGATTATTCATTTCAGCAAACACGTCAATGGCAGTTCATATCACAACATTCAGAAATGGTATGACGTTTATTTTGATAGACACAAACGCTTCGAAGAAATCATTTGCGTCCCCAGTGCGGGTGAAAGTTACAGGCAACGTGCGTAGACTTAGTGTTTCCAGCACTACTCCATTAGCACAGCACTTACATATCCATAATACGCCGCATGTTTGAGCGTCTCATTGACCTTAATTGTAAAACAATCTCGTACATAGACAGACAATTATTTTGTAATTACTTCAATAAAGGTGTATGGTGATAAGCAACTAGTCAGGATCTACAGTACACGTACTCAAACAGTTAAAATCAAAATCGATCATCTCAAATAAAACTCGACGGGGACAGGAGGTTAAGGGAAGGTGAGAAGTTGAAGAGGGAAAAGGATAATCTAGTTTTCCTAACAAGAAGAAAGTTGGGAAGAGCTGAGTTAACACGAAATGAGAAAGAGCGTGTGGTCAGAAATAACAGCGGGAATATCCGAGCGGAAGGCATACACACATATTATGGGAGAGGCTTAAGTATCCTATTTCGAGGTACCTTATAGGAGAACATCACCCCAGACTGTGGAAAGTATGCATTTAATACGACGTTGTTAAATACAAAGTGATAGATCACTGTAGGGTTTACGTCATTGGGAGCGAAATAAAGTGTACATTCGATTAACTGTGCGCGGATTATCCAGTTTGCGGATTATACGCGAACGATCGCAAGTTACTACTCACTAGTAACGAAAGTGGGAAATATGGCAATTCAGCGCCAAGTGTTCAAATACAATCCTCAATAGATCATTCGGGAGAGTTCGGGCGTACTCGCGTATATTCGTCTTTGTATGAATTATGTGCGAAGAAGAATAAAAAAGCAAAGTGAATTTGCCTGTATAGGTGTTGCAATCGACGTCCTGAGAAAACTCGTGGTTGCCTCAGTACGAAGAGGTGCTGATAAGTCCTTAAACCGACCTACTTCCCGATGTCGTAAGACGGAATCGATAATGTCGTTAGAAAGAGGGGTCTGTTCATGTGCCGAATTGCAAGTCTTTTCTTGTTACACAGGCTGAAAGGAAGCATGTCAGGCGACGCGCACGATTTCAACAACATCGAGACGCGAGCCGTCATCAAGTTTTTTTTTTTCTGCAAGGCAAGGCGCCGAAGGAAATTCACGCCATTCTGATAAAAACATTAGGGGAACATGCACCATTGTATGCCATCGTCAAAAACTTGGTGACCCGGTTTAAACGCGGTGATTTTTCCACCTGTGATGCGCCTCGTCCTGGACGACCAAAAACAGTGACCATCCTGGACATTATTGATCAAATTCACGAGCTAATATTTGAAGACCGCCGGATTTCGGCTAAATCAGTAGCTGAGCAAATGGGCATCTCATGTGAGTGGGTTGGGTCCATCATTCTTGAAGATTTGGACATGCGGAAGATCTCCGCGAAGTGGGTCACGAAATGTCGGAACGCGGATCAAAAATGTCAAAGGTACCAGTCGTCTGAGCATTTTGGAATTTTTTCGGCGCGATCCAAATGATTTCCTGTCGCGATGTGTGACCATGGACGAAACCTTTGTTATATCACTATGACTCGGAGACAAAGCAATAACCAATAGAGTGGCGGCTTAGCGGCTCACACCGCCCAAAAAAATTCCGTGTGCAAAAATCCGCTGGAAATGCTCTCGCCTCGATTTTTTGGGATCAAGCCGGCATCCTCCTCAATGACTATCTTCCAAAGGACCAAACTATCAACCCGTAGTATTACTAATCTCTGATGGTGCAACTGAAGGATATTTTGAAGGAAAAACGCCGAGGGAAGGTCACCACGAGGGTCTTGTTCTTGCACGACAATGCCCCGGATCACCGAGCACTTGCAACCCAGAAGAAACTGGCCTACCTGGAATTGCAGTATCTTATCACCCACCCTATTCTCCGGATCTGGTCCCGTCGGACTACCACCTATAAACTGGACTGAAAAAACAATTGAAAGGTCGCTATTTTTCGTACTACGCGGAGGTCATTGCTGCTGCGGAGACCTGGTTGGACAAATTTCTAAATTATTTTTTTAATGGCTTGCAAATTTAGAGCAACGGGCTAAGAATTGTATTGAGTTTCGTGAGGAGTATGTTGAATAAATCCCGAGTTTGGTCGCTGTAGCTTGTTCCTTCCCGATCGGGCTAAGGACTTATCAGCACTCCCTCGTAACTACATACTGAGCATTTTCACGACGTGTTATTTTCAAGGTTAGTCAGTGCCTTGTTTGTTTACAAATCCATTTTAAAAATGAAGGCGACATTTTCGAATTGAACCGTTGTAGAACACTGAGATGTAATCCATTTTTAGGCCCTTCCGCAAAATTGCGAAAAGCAGCTATTAGCTTCGTCATATCTGTCCGTCTGTCTGTCCGCATGGAACAACTAGGCTCCCATCGGAATGATTTTCACTATATTTGATATTAGAGTATTTTTCGAAAATCCGTTAAGAAAATTAAAGTTTCACTAAAACCTGAGAACAATAACAGGCACTATACACGGAGACCAATATTTATTTTTGATCCTATCTCGCTCAATTCATCTCAGAATGAAAATGTTTCGGATAAAAGATGTAGAGAAAATCAAAACACAATTTTATACTGAATAACTGTTTTTCGAAAATGGTGCCGTTTATGGTATACTGTCGGAAAATACTGTAGAGCCGGGCAGCCCACAGATGGCAATATGGTGCATGTGTATTGCATGCTGAATACCTAAGGCTACAAACACACACTCAGTATATGTAATATTTATTTCCGACAATGGTTGCACGAACGCGCCTCAATATTACATTACACGTTACACGTACACTGCCTGTTTTTGTGGTAACAAGGTTTTACACATCTTAAATTCACTGACGGCATATAGCGCAATATAGTGAACACAGAAAGACTGCTGGTCGATAACGAGATTTAGCATTCCGCTGCAACTATCGGTGAAGCAACCAAGCAGCTGAAATGTGAACTTCTTCCACAACCCTCACATATTCCGCATCCAGCTCCATTAGTTTGTCATATGTTTAGACAGCTAAAAGATTCCTTGCGTGGAGGAAGATTTGCCATTGGTGAAGTATAGGGTGCCGTGTATATGTGGCTTCGTTCATAACCAAAAACCTTCTTCGCAAGTGGGGCCAGAGTGTTTGTGAAATGCTGTATAATTTGCGTTTTAAGGAGAGATCATGTTGAGAAATGATATACTTTGCTTAAAACACATTTTTATCCAACAGACGCACAAATATATAATTCGTAGATACAATTACAATTATTATGAAATATTTAAAATTGCTTCAACATGTTTCGGATCACAAGGAATCCATCATCAGGGAGCTCTATACAGTGCTTGACTAAAATTACAGTAATGGTTTTTTCGTGTCCGTTGATATGGACGTAGTCGGTGTTATGGCAGCATATTTGCCCGTGTTGTGTGTGTGTGTGTGTTTGTACTGCAGTCTAGAGAGGCACTGTGTGTGTACTGCACAGCCTAGAGAAGCCCCTAGACTGTGCAGTACACACACGCACCACGGGCAAATATGCTGCCATAACACCGACTACGTCCATATCAACGGACACGAAAAAACTATTACTGTAATTTTAGCCAAGCACTGTATAGATCTAACTGATGATGGATCCCTTGTGATCCGAAATATGTTGGAGCAATTTTAAATATTTTAAATATTTTATAATAATTCTAATTGTATCTAGGAATTATATTTGTGCATCTGTTGGATACTAATTGTTTTAATCGTCATTGATGCACGGTACAAACATGAAGATATACTTTTCATTTGTAACAGATTTTGATACACAAGTAATCAGTCAATTTACTTCTCTTTTTGACTCTGTCTGCAACGTAACGAATAAAACAAACTTATTTTTTCGTAGCTCAGTAAAGTGTATGTTTCGGATTACACGTTTTCGTCAAAAATCCGTGCACCCCTCCCGCACAACTATCCCAAATAATCGCGAATACATTGTACATTTATATAGGCAACCAATGGTGAAGATGCCTTGAAAGAGGGTATAATGGTACTCGTAAGTAATTCGATTTGGCGGGCTACATGTGGGTCTTCAATCACATATATGCGAATGAGGCGCTATATATATTAACGTATTTTGGGTCTAATTTGAAAACTGTAACCCAAAGAACGTATAAGTTGTAAGTTGGACAATTTTTAAGAAATATGTAGACGTATTACGTAGAGTGAAGGAGGAAAGAATAGTACGTCACAAAATAAAATGAGGAAGGGCTAAATGGATTGGTTATGCGTAGAAAGTGCCTTCCAAAACACATTCTTGAAGAAAAGATTGAAATTCCTAGTAGTGGACGGGACGATAATATGCAGTAACATAAAGCCTCTCACATTGTGTGAAGGAGTAAACTGGATTCAAGCGTCTCACGTAAGGACTTACGTGAACAGGTTTTTAGGCCCTGGCATTTATAAGAGGGAGGTATTTCTTTACTATACATGTGAGTTTTAGTTTCCAAAAAAGGATTGGTTACCATGAAGCTAGAAAAAATATTGTGGTATATCCCAAGGTGAGACGACATAGTGTAGTCGCTGTAGTGACTAAGGTTACGGACTGGAAGATCGAGGAATTGTAGTTCGATAAGCGGGAGGTTCAAAGATCATTTCTCTCGCAATTGTTCAGACAACTAATGAGACCCCTCATTCTAGCCAACGGGTGATGGGGCTCTTTGCTCGAGAATAAAGCGGCCGGTAGGTTGAGCTGACCACTTATTTCCATCCCCAGCTTAAGGTAAGAATGAATGGAGTTACACCTCCACTCACCTTATAAGTCTTCATGGCGTACAGAAGATTGATTTTATCTTCTTTATCATTGACAACAGACACAAGTGCCTCGTGCTTTGTGACCGAAGAGGCTATGTCTTTGAAAGACATTGTATTATTACAACCGGAATCTGCAGAAAAAAAAACTGCATATGTAATATACATTGAGAAATGTAGATGACAGTTTAGCTATACGCTAAGCTTGAAACACGGCGAAAATATTAAACACACCTCATTCAACTGAAATTAAATTTCCAGGAGGATATACATCGTTAGGTTTTACAGTTTTGAAGTACCAATTGTGACGGCCGTAACCCCATGTGGTCTGTGCTTGTTATCCACCTCGGTAACTGATCATGCCCATGTACACATACACATTTGCAATCGTACAAATAGCCTATCTTCAAACAAAACCATTACGACTGTTCCATGGAAAGCTGGATTAACTCAATGACTTTACGTGAATCAACAATGTTCGTCTACACACAAAATTTCAACCAAAATTACCACAGCTCTTGTAAACATTATTGAGACTCTAATTTCCAGCCATTCTGGGCGATTATGCATGCACAAAGAGGATTCTTTCAGTTGTACAAAATTTACATAGCAACGGGCATTGCTTCGTCAGAACTGCCACCTTCAAACGGACGTTAACCACAAACCGTGTTCATTGTAGGTGTATCGATGCAAGATAATTTTTTACAATACAAATATAAAAACATCTGGGAAAGCAGACCTCTTCGGAGCCAGTTAAACGACTCCAAAGAGTCCAGTCATTCCTTAGAAATGAACAGTTTTTCAGCTAGTCAAGAAATTCATCGCATTCTATAAAAACTAAATTTTATTACCGTATTCAAAAAAGCCAGTTAATTCTCTCTAAGCTAAGTGCAGTCCATAGCAAACCACCCTGTTTTCCTAAGAAGCATTTTAATATTATCTTCCCACCTACGCCTATATTTTACAAGAAGTTTCGTTCCCTCAGGTTTTCCGAACAAACAATTTTAAGAACTTATATTATCCACCTTACGTGCCATATGACCCGCCCATCTCATCCTCCTGGATTCTATCACTTAATAAATGTTAAATATACGCATTTATTATTTCCTCTATATGTGTCATACATAAGCTCCATCTCACCTTCGGATCGCATATAAACCTGCACAAAAGAAGCAAATGAATGCACAATATTGGATGAAGAGAGACTGAGAGACCGACTATGCTTTCGAATTTTAATTAGTGGTAGCTGAGCCTAAACCACAAGAGTTCATGGTGGTGATGAAAAAGGTGATAATGGTGGTGGGGTTGGTGGTGATAATGGACGTCAAACACGCAGTCCAATACAAGAGTAGTGTCAGTTAAGGGTAACTTTTGTAGGCATAAGTATAAAATAATTTTTTTCCTTTCAGTGTGGTTGGTAAAGAATGAAATGCCCCCAGTAATTTTTTGTGTACACTTAACGACATTTTCAGTGTGACATGGAGCTTTGAAGCACCGATCCGTTCAGCGGAGAGCAGAACGAACTTTTATGTTTGTAGCCGGTAGAAATAAGAGAGACATAAGTAAGGCAAAGCAAAGACGGCAACTCTAGAGCCAAAATTCCAGAAACTCCATTCGCAATCTTAAGAATAAGATTAACCTGAATTATATTCAAAGATTCAGTTCGTACAGCGAAGTTAACACACTCTGTCTGTATGCGTTATTTCAGGCTTCCGCCGCGAAGTAAATGAGATCTACCCTTTTCTAGGGTTTTACACAGCGTAGAGTGGTAATACCATACGGACGTTTCGGAACAACCTATAAGTCCTATCTTCAATGGTCGAGAAGTCCATGAAGACTTTTTGGACTTGATCCTTGATGATGTGACAGATAGACTGTCCCGAAATGTCGGTACGGAATTGCCACTCTTCGCTGCGTAATACTGCAGAACACCGCAAATCTCACACCCCGTCTTTGTTATAAAAAGCAATCAGTTAATGATGTAAAACTAATTTATCCTTGTTTGTTAAGAAAATCCATAAAAAAAACATACAAATGTGCTGTGTGGGCAGAATGTACAAATTTTTAAAGTTACTATTCGTGGTACATACAGAAACCAAGAGCTTTTAAACAATGAAAATACAGAAAATATTGGGGGCAGGAAGATTTCCGCATTCCTCGAAACCCCCACCTACGATATAAAGCTACAGAAGGATGTTACAATAAGGATAAAACGTGCAGTGAGATTGTTCTACACTTGTTCTACGCTTGTTCTACACTTGCAATTAATTCCAGAGTTTCTTTCGATTCGTAGCTCGAAGACAATTTATTTCTTCCAGGAAACATTTCAGAGTCGTGTAAAATAACTCATTTCGAAAAGTTATTATTTACAAGCAAGCTATTTGCTCAGATAGAATTGTTATCCACATTTTATGACACCCGAACTTTCACTGCTGCTTTCACAACGGTTCGCACCCGGGGCCATAATTTAGGCCAGCTGAAACCACTACACAACCTCACGCCTTACACTTTGGAGAACGATTTTATTACACACGCTGACGTGTGCCAGGTGGTCTCTCAACATAAGGTATTCCGATTAGACGTTTCTATAAGTTTCTCAAGTCGCACGTGTAACCTATCCTGCAACGTGCATTTACGTGACATACATACATACATGCACACTGTCCACGTCCATCAGCAACAGACAGTACAATTTTCCCTGTCCGTATTATGGAGGTACATGGGAGAGTGGATGTACAGCTTCATACATTCTTAAACTCGGCACTAGATGGGAGTGATGGTCAGTAACATGCCAAGACCGCTTTGCCCACGACAAAAGAGCACTGCGTAGGGGGCTGTGTGGGCCTCAGAACCGGTGTGAATACTTTGGAAAGAAGATTACTCTATTACTACACCGGATAGATGGCAGGTAACATAAATAAATACGTTAATTATATGACGAAGTCAGCAAAGTGACAAGGTTATACGAAAATGGATACATTTCATCTGTAGAATTGCGGATTGATCATCGGGAAATCAGTTCCAGTTCAATATATGTTAGACTTAATGTCTTTATAGAAAAACCGAAGGATAACATTAAACTTGCTAGTGTATTTCTTATATTCAACCAGTGATCAATAATACCATACACTTATCAGTTGTACGGATTATTAGTACATGAAAAGCCGTCTTCTATGCTTATCAGCAACTTTGTGATTTGTCTTATTCAACTCCGGTGAGCAGATTTAGCTTCTCTCTGCAAACCGTCTCCACAGTTCTGTTCCCTCCTACTTTGGCCGGATTTCCTTCTGAGCGCATCCAACTGGGTCTTATTTATGACTTCTCTTACAACTCTTCTTCTTCTCCTGGAGGCCCTGCTTGCTGGATGAATGGAGGAGAGAAGTTGCTTGGTGCTTCTCAGACGCATTATTTATAGGGACTCTTTTAACATAAAGGAAAGATAGAATAAAAATAAGAGGAAGAAAAGAATTTTCTCAGAGTTTGCAAAGAATTAAATAGGCCTAAAGTAGCGCATTGTCCACCGAGCGATTTCATTACAGTTCGCAAGCACATTTCACAGTCGCCAGCACTTTAAACAGTTTATGTACACGTATTTCCTTTGCATAATTTTCAATCCCTTGACCTAGTTTCTTTAAAAACTCAAACAAAAAAATTCTTTGGGACCCGTCCTCAAACAATTGCCACGCAACACCCTTTCATACACAGATGATTTACTTGGAGAATAATAAATCTTTCCGAATACTTCTAGCTTGTCACCTGCAAGAGTTCGTGAAACTTTATACATTTGAAGCATCACTTCCAAGAAATTGAATCCTGTACAAATCTTTCTCTTAGTGACTGATATTTTATAACACATAGGTAATTTCTTTAATATTAATGACATAAATCGCAGTGTAACAAAAGATGAGACACATCCGAGAAACCACAGCATGGCTACGTACATTAGGTCTACATTTCGGTGCTGTGATAGCTGAGAGGTCAGTAATATAATTCATACTGCCCTACGTATAAGCGATTCTAATGAGATGTCGCTAAGTACGTCAGTTGCATAAAACAATACATTTTTGAACACTTTCAAGTTACAAACATGTTTCGGTATTAATAAACCATCGTAAGTCAAACTCTTACTTGCCCAATGCATTCCAACATTTGCTAAAACTGACGAAAGAAAAACAAGGCACAGAAAAATAGTCGCTCGGTATAATATCATTGGTATGTTCATGAGTTCGTTTTCGTTACAGTTTTTATATCAGTTGCCCATACAAATATAGTGCAATATTAAACATTTAGCACTATACGGAATGACAGTTTTTCATATTTCATGTTTAAGTTTTCATTACTTGTTTTTGCATAGAACTTGGTCAGAATTTTTATATAGATGTTTGTCAGCAGCTTTTTAGTGTTTTAGAGAAGTAAAAACTATTCCAGATAAACGTAATGGTAAAATTATCCCGTTATACGCAATGGAGTCTTCTAGGAGAGTGGAGGTATAACTCCACTCATTCTTAACTACGGCATTAGATGAAGGCGAGCGGTCAGCTTTATTCTCCGACCCCTTTACACTCGTGAAATAGAGACAATTAATAGTGTGGTTGGGCACCGGAGTGAGCCTTAAGGCTTTGTATGAGGAATAAATTTTTTGCTCCTGGCGGAATTCGAACTTCGGATCTCCCAGATCGTAGTGTAGTTACTGCATCCACTACGCTATCTCGGCTGTTAGACAAGTAACACACTTATAAAATGTTAGCACTCATCACGTATTATCCAAGTGGCGAAATTCCATAGTAAGACCTTCATGTAATAAGGAATGTATTAACTTGTGAAGTTTTGTGATGGTGAAAAGATCCTCAGGCAAGTATTCTGTCGACAAGCAGCATTTAAATGTGGTATCTGATTTCCACATCATCGCGTGTCTCTATTCAACCTGACCGAGCGTATGGTGACCATTGCCCCTTAACCTTCCACAGGGCAGATGTAGTTCATTTAATGGATTACATCCCGTTGTGTTTGAGGAACGTTAAAAAAAACTGTTCACTATACTACTGAACACAATAGCTTTATTGTCCAACTAATGCACTCAAATATATAAAACCGTTAAATTGTTAAAAACCAATTAAACTTATAAAAGCCGCTCCAACATGTTTCGGTTCACGCACGAACCATCATCAGGGAGCTACAACAAGTGCTTAGCTGAAATTACAAGTCTTGTTCAACAGTGCGTGTCGGTGCAGACGTCAGTGCTATGGCGGTATATTCTGACCTGGTGTGCGTGTGTATGGTTCACTGTGCAAGGAGGTGCTGTAGCATGGGATATCTTATAGATCATGTAGTGATCTATAGGGTATCTTTGCACAGTGAACCATACACACGCACAACAGGTCAGAATGTGCCGCCATAACACTGACAACGTCTGCACCGACACGCAGTGTTAAACAAGACTTGTAATTTTAGCTAAGCACTGGTTGTAGCTCCCTGATGATGGTTCCTGCGTGAACCGAAACATGTTGGAGGGACGTTTGTAAGTTTTATTGCTTTTTAACAATTTAATGGTTTTATATATGTGAGTGCATTAGTTGGACAATAAAGCATTTGATATCATTGATGCACGGTGTAACCATGAAGATTATCGAACACAACTTCCTTTCATTTAGAAACAGCCGCACATTTCTTTCGTTTGTGACCACCATCAGGCCATCAACACAATATTTTAAAATAATGTTTTCAATCGGTGGGCTCCCACAAGATTACAATGCTTACTACAACGCAGAAGTGTAAATTCTGGTCGTATAATAGCTGATGGTTGTAAAATTATGTTAGGTGTTGGTAATCCGTACAACGATTAAAAAAAGTAGTAATTTGATAAAATTATTAAATAATAGTCTTTTGACACGTAGCCGACGCCTCGACTCTTAATGTTGATAGATGTGTGTATTATTTAATACTAATTTCTTATAATTTAATACTATAATTTTATCAGTATACATATTACCAAGAGCTACAATAATTTTACAACTGTCAGCCATTACACCAATATTGTTTGCAATTTCACACTGTAGTCAACACTGAAAATTTGTGGGATTTCACAATCAAATCCATATAGTGAATATTTATGTATTGCTTTTCTAATGTATTGTGTTAATGGCACTATAATGTCGTAAAGGACACAAGCAACTATTTAGAAAACTGAAGAAACCAGAAACACAGCCGCAGTAACTGCGGGTTGCACACCATGTAACCACAAACGAAATGAATGAATGAATGAATGATAAAAGAATTCAAGACAGAAACTCTGTTAGAATACATAAGCAAACAAAGATGTAACTGGAGAGATTTTGTCAACAGAACAGACAGGACATCCCAACAATTTCTTCAGGACGCGCCTCAGGGCTGAAGATCTACAGGACATAAAGTAAAAAGTTGCTTGGAGTCCATAACAGACCACATGGTCTAACACAGGTTTGGAAGGCGAACATGACCATGAAAGCAACATTAAATTGTTTTCAGGCCACACATCCCTTATACTTTGGCTACCTAACTGCTTTTTCGCCCAGAGAAAAAAAATCCTCTAATTTGCTGCAAAAAAACAAGCAACTTTACGAAAATTACGGCTAACAATGAATTTTAAATTTCTGCAGTACGCTTTATAGGCTACAAAAGAAATTAGATTTCATTTGTTCTCATTTCCAGACACATTCAAACGGGAGTGAAGTGTACCTCAGAATGCTCTGAACCGAAATACTCTAAACGCTCCAAAAATTTGAAGTTCTTACAGCGATGTTGATGACCATGGAAATTTTACCGGCTGTTACGTCCTTAGCCTAAAGAAGGAGACACCATGCTTCTCCATAACGTCAGTAACTTTGTCAACACGGCGTTATCATCCAAAAAAACTCCAATTAATATTGATTCTCGCATAAATATTAAGAAAAATCCCTATATCTTGTTACGAACAGACTCATTCAAAATGAGAGGAAAGAGGTTAAATCAAAGCTAATGTCTTCATATTTTCTTGTGAATCTAAGTCTGTATAATGGTTTCTCTCTTCCGGGACCTACATAGCTCATTTCAGCACATCGATGATGGTAGGTCTGCATACACTATACTAGCCGCCTGCATAAATTTAATTACATTATCATCATCATCATAATACAGCTTCCATGGAGTTGGACCACTTGTTGAAACATTCCGGTCTCACGTACCCAGAGGTCCCTTCAAAGGTCTACCATGAACCCTTCTGCCAGTTGGGGAGTTGTGTTTCGTTACCCCGGGTAATCTATTTCGAGGCATTCTATTTACTTTAATTGCATTTAAACAATAATACAACACTTCAGATCCACGTTCCACAGTCACAATTTTCAATCAGTGTTGTATTACATAACGCCCTAAAGAAAAATCAAACACGTAATGCCGGCAGCAAAATTACGGCAGCCAGCGGTGAAATGTTCCCTGTATATCTAGTCTCTATCCAGGCAGTGATGTTAGCAGAGCGAGTAATGTTATTTCAAGGTATCTTTCGCGCTAACTGAAGGTTTCGTAGAAACTGTTCGGGTAAATTCAATATAGCACCCTCTTTTGTACAGGTTACAGTAATTCGCATATAATGGTTTGAGAAGCTGCACTGTGTTAAGGCACCTAATTCCTAATTTAGCAAAGATTAATACGCAATTTCTGACAAAATAAGGACGTCACACCACCAAACAATACGTGCCACGACGTATTGTATGTTTACTCTATACACCACATAATAGATTGAAGGCATATAGGGGGAGTGGAAGTGCAGCTCCACTAATTCTCAAAATCAGCACTAGATTGGAATGATCAACTTCAGTCCCAGGCCGCCCTGCATCCGAGAAAAAGGAGCTTGTTGCGTAGAGTGGACGTTTAGGTGTTGCAGGAAACCTCTTGCGCCTGACGGCGATGAAACCAATGGCCTAGTCGCTAGCCTGACTACATGTCGGTCCTTGTCTGTAGTGAAGACGCTATTAATTGTACTTGACTACAGCTACACCTGGATTTGCAGCTCAT
>Ga0123355_10007017_pt1 | contig 16778 bp, 6 predicted proteins | sample TergutEmb28metaG_3_FD_89872 | JGI IMG/M metagenome (GOLD analysis project Ga0123355, IMG submission 89872) | Embiratermes neotenicus P1 segment gut microbial communities from Petit-Saut dam, French Guiana - Emb289 P1 | ecosystem: Host-associated > Arthropoda: Insects > Digestive system > Gut ...
ACATACATACATACATACATACACATACATACATACATACATACATACATACATACATACATACATACATACATACATACATACATACACACACATACATACATGCATACATGTAGTAAGCATTATACTAATTAAGCTGAACTTACGCATGTAATATTACACTCTGTAATGGGGCATGCAATAAATAAATAAATAAAAAAAATACACACATACATACATACATACATACATACATACATACATACATACATACATACATACATAATTTCCACAATGTCAGGAATTTCATGAACAAGTAACAAAATCACTTTATCAAAGAACGCTACATAGCGGATTAGTTAAATGGTTGGTTTTTGGTTAGATAATTTTTCTGTGGCAGTCTGTCTCTTAGTTAGTTAGTTAGTTAGTCAGCAGTTAGTTAGTTATTTATTCAGTAAGTCAGTCAGTCGATCAGTCAGTAGGTGAGTCAGTCAGTTAAACAGAACAAAAAGGTGTGATTTTAGTCACAGAATATTTCACAATACTCTCATTATTCCAGAACGTGATAATGGCAGACATAAATTGAATACGAAATTGTAAAGAACGTGAAAAGGGAAAGGCCGTGACACAGTTTGACCTGTTATAGCCGTAGTTGCCCGCAGGGTCTAAAGAAAGTCACGAAAAATTTCAGCCATGACAGCCACTGTCCCAGCCGACAATCGAACAAGTCAAGAAGCGCTGCTGCTTGCTATAATCAGACGACAGGAGCGCAGTAATAAATAAGCGGGTTCTGATACAATCAGATAATCAATAGCGGGTTTATTTGGTAGGTAAGTTAGTTTTTTAGTTGAGATTTTCCACACCTGTCCAGCACGGCCCTGGGGCCCATCCAGCCTCCTGTACAATGGGTACCGAGCCTTTTCCGGGGGTAAAGATCGGCCGGGGTGTGACGCTGACACCTCACTCTATCTAGTTCCGTGGTCAAGAAAGAGTAGAGCTAAACCTCTACTCCCCCTATGGGCCGTAGGGCCTGTACAGAGCCTCAGTGCCTATACAGGGTGCATCTTTTTCTTTTAATTATTTATTTCGGGCCCGCCAAGGCCAGTGGTTAGCCAGTCTGTGAGACAGTTAGTGTCTAGCTAAAGCACGCAAGGCTGAATTCTTATAACACGAATGATGTTGAATGAATGTCCCGTTCTTTCGCCATATATCATTTTGCCTTGTGTTGGGGTAATTAAAAGCGTAGGCCGTCAGTTTATACACTCTACTGAAATGTGTTCAAATGGAGGACTTCAGTGAACACAATGGTGCCCCCTCAATTTGGCCAAATTCGTCGTATCTTCAAACAAGAAAACTTACAGTATTATTCTGAAACGGGTTTGATTCAGTCAAACAATATCCCACGTATAAATCACAGGGAAGCAGACATTGCAAACTACAGCATATGTGAGTCGTGTCATAAACGAAAACTGATGGATTCGTGTAACACAGAGAGTGTGAGGTGAGGTTGATCAAAATTCCGAATTATTATTATTATTTTGTATTATAAACAAACAAACAAATAAACAGTATTGAAGCCCTAAACAAAGACTCACTCACACCATCCTATTATATACAACAACAAAACACGCTCATGAAAAAAGCAGGACAATATTACATAGGTTCAATATAATTGGCAGATTCGCCATAAATAATGAAGAAATCCCTAGTGTGGTGTGTACACTTGGTATGGTGCAATGCACCCCTTGCCCTCCCCCAACCCCCCACCATCACCCCCCACCCGAAAGAGTTACGCAGAAATCGTGTCCACACATACAAATCTGCAACAGTATTTCCTATGCTTTTGTGAGGACTGTTAGCTAGCCACCAGTAATAACAAATCTATCAATAACAGTGCGATTGAAAATGATAAATTCAACCCCTGTATGTGTGCAATCCTCCCAACAGTAGTTCACAGGATTGATTGGTTGCCAGTTCTAATGCCGAATCACGTTTGTCCTCCCCACACTCCCCTTTGCCGCCATGCAGTGTGTTGTTATGTATTGTGCAGCAAAGAGGGACGAAGAGGGTGTTATCAAGCGTCCTCTGGGGTAACTACCCCTTCATCCCCTGCAGCTCACACACAGGGCCACCCCGGTAATCAGTGCTGCAGCATGCACTCTGCATGCACGGGACGGACCTTTCATACACAGTGGTGGTCTGGAATTTGTCTAACTGCGTTCAGCGTTTGCCACTGATCAACTTTCGGTGGTCAGGTTGCTGGAAACTAAGAGGTCTTCCTCAGGAGGCTAAAAAACCTGACAATTTATAGAATCCAAACTTTTATTACTGCATAATTTGTATCACAAACCCCCCCCCCCCAAAAAAAATGCACTTAATCCCAATTATGCACTTTTGTTGTCGTATTTTCGCCTGCTTGTTTCGGCCGCTAATCCGACCATCTTCAGGGTGGAATTTCTGTTACAAGAATATAGTGTGATCAAATGTGTCAAAGTACTCCACAATACTGAAATTCATATGTGGAGTAAATTGATATTTTTGATCACACTGAATTCTTGTAACAGAACTTTAAACCTGAAGATGGCCGGATTAACGGCCGAAACATGCAGATGGAAATATCACAACAAAAATACATCAGTGGAAATTTGTGTACACTTTGTGGGTTCTCGATTCACGTTGTGCAAATTAATGAACGTAGTATGTGACGTACTAACGTTATTTTGAGTGACACTGTCCCTTTGTGTGTATCTCAATGAGGTGCTAATTGTCCGACCAAACACAACATACAGATCTAGTACAATAGCCTTTTATTCTACGCTACTACGTGTTTCGGCTGTCCGGATCAGCCATCATGAGGTAGATGTCGGTCACACAAAACGAAACTTTATGGCAGAGAGACCTCTCTTTTCAGTATAATGAATTATAACAATATTATTCCAAAAACGAAATAATAAGGTTAAAACTAATGCATAAGAATGTTACAGAATTTCTTCGGTATAATATGTGTGAAACCTTAAAATAAATGAGATAAAAACAAGGTAAAATGTGATAATGGATAAAAGATTAAAATATGAATAATGGAAAATCCTATAGACTACGGAGGTTTTTCCATTACTTTATTGGAATCTTTTGGCTCCATTTTATGAGCAGAACACGGTGCTTAATTTTGTTGGTGTCTGTCTTCTTTAGAAACACCTTGTACACATAAACGAGTACGAATTTGAATTATATCTTTATTCTGCCCCCCCCCCCTTCCCCCAGTACTATGTGTGTTTATAATTAGGTCAAAAAGGTCACACCACGACAATACCTGTGCAGGCACAGAGGGGGGGGTACAGAAATAGCTCCACCCATTCGCAACTTCGATGCTGAAAAGGAGTGGTGTCATTTTTACAGTTTTGGGTCCGAAATCCAAGTGACAGCGATTGCCGAAAAACAATTAGTGGTTTCGAAGCAGGCGAGAGGTATGCTTCGGCCTTCATAACCCCGAATATCAGCGCAATCGGCAGGTTCATAAACGTCGGAGTGCAAAGGATAGTGCACACAAAATATGTAGGCACGTGCCTGGGTTGCTTGCCCGCAAAACTTCGCATTTCGGGTTCAGTGGTGTACCACTGGTCGCTGAAAATAACAGATTGAGCGTTGCCACCAGCCTTTTTCTTTGTGTTGTACACGAGACTGTATTAACCCATTACAAGTAAATGGTAAGTATATGTACCACCTACATTAACATTTAAAATCCCATCATTTGGACAACACGGTTTGTTTACTTGTTTCATATGAGTTTCACAGCCAAAAGTGATTCTTTTATTCTGCAGTTTGTCTTACGCCAGGTCCATTGCCCCTTCCAAAACTTCTTCCCCACAAGGTGCGATCTAGTGCCCCCTCTTTCAAATTCCAGTATCTTATCGTTTGCTTAAGGTCAACCAGTAACTGCTTACTTCTTCGTCCTCGTCTTTCTGCCACTTTTATACATCCTTCTATCTTTTCTTCAATAAATCTTTTTAGCCCACTGGTCTTTGCGAAAAGAAGCGGGCTTCAAAATGTCGTTGAGATGAACTTTGCTCTATAAAGGCTGTGAATGGCTCAAGCGGTTCGTGGCCAGCATCTCACCGCGCAGAGCTGGCTCCGATTCCTTTCCAGTCCTTGTGAGATTCGTGGTGATCCGAGCGGTAGAGAGACGGGGTTTTCCTCCAAGTGTGTCGGTTTCTCCCTGTAGTATTATTCCATCACTGTTCTACGCCCACTTTATCTTCAGCGTGTTCTGATCAGAAATACAATGGAAGGAAGCCTGGAAGCCTCCTAATATAGCAAAGATCTTCCATGAGTCGAAGAACTGGAGACAATAATACTCTCTTACTTTTACTTCCATTATACACGGTTAAAAAACTTGCAAATTTTCCTAATGTCCACTACTACTACACGACATTTCGGAATTCGAGTAGTGAGTAAGTGCCACTGCTCTCATTGAAATGCCGGTCCCAGTGGCCGCGCGGTCTAAGGTGTAGGTCTGCGGCCGCTCAATTGCTGAGATGGTGGGTACGAATCCCACCGGGGACATGGATGTCTCTGTTGTGAGTGTTGTGTGTTGTCAGGTAGAGGTACCTGCGACGAACTGATCACTCGTCCAGAGGAGCCATACTGACTGTGGTGCGCCGTTGTGCGTGTGGGTGTGTGTGTATGTGAGAGAGAGAGAGAGAGAGAGAGATCTAGAAACCTGGTGAATTAGGAGGCCCTGGTCCACTGGGGGTCTGTTGCGCAAAAATAACGAACAAACAAACTCATAATAAATTATTTAATTTGTTAAAAATGTATGAATAACGGCATTAACGTAAGAGTGTCTTTAAACATGGAAAAACAAGATATTTCTAATAACATAAGTTGAAACAGGACGAGCGTCTCTCATCTGAAAAAGAAAGTATTTTTTCAGGCTTCTGACGCTGTGCAAATGAGATCTTCACTATCCTGGAATGTTACGTAGTGTAGATTGTTAGTTTGTTAGTTAGTTAGTAGCTGTCGTCTCAGAACAACCTATCAATCCATCTTCAAGCAACACAAAAAGGACCTTTGACTGCTTGACCCTTGAGGACGGGACTGATAGGTTGTCCCGAAACTCCGGGAACTAAATACTAATCTACACTGCATAACATCCCCGAAGAGTAAAAATCTCAACATGAAAGCCGTTCGGAAAATTCTGGAGGGGAATTAAACACAGGAGCAACGGCAAAACTTACAGAATTATCGCAAGATTAATTAAATTCGATTCAATGGAGTTCATTTTGCTTCGTGCTTTGTTCTTTGGTATGTGCTATCAACCTTCACAGGCGGTTTTCCGAGAATGATCACAAATATTTAGATTTATCACCTCACAGCTGTCAGAACGTCCTCAAATAATGTACATGAGCTTATTGGAGTTTCGAATGAAAATGTTTAGAAAAAGGGTGGACTTCAAACGCTTGGCAAAGCACTAACATGACAAAAATGCATTCATGAACAAAGTAGCAGTCACGGAATGAAAGCTCAGTGGCTATCATGTGTACCACCACAGTTAACTTTCAATATCGTTGAATTTTGTTACCGAACAGTGCATTTCTTTCTTATGATCTTCCAAATAAATGACAAATGCCTGCAGAATATTAACCAATTCATCTTTATAATAGTGACATATTGTGTTTTCTGTGAATTGTAATTTATATTTGAATTCATTTGCTTTCACGACTTTCGTTTCTTCGAATGGGAATTGCCATTTTAATTTGAATCGGTTTACTGTCTACCCCTTATTAAATTCGAATTTAAAAACATAACAGACATTGACTCTCTTTTAATGCCGATCGCTTAGTCCAGTGTTTCTCAACTTATGGGTTGCAAACCAATTTGTGTCTCGAAGCCATTCTGAGGGGGTCGCGACACGTTTTCATGAATCTACTTACTACCGACTCACACTAATTTGATAAGTCCGAAAAGAGCAGAATTATTTGTGAATTTGATCTTTTGTAGTGACAGTTTAGCAATGTAGGCTTGTCCGTCGTGTTACAAAAAACCAACCACGCTACTGACTACCAGGGTTGCCAACAAAAATTATAGCTTTTTCTCCAAATGCATCGTACGGTTGGCAACATTTTCTGTATTTGAGAAATATTTCGCAAAACAGGGAAATAAGTATATTCAAATTTACAAGATCATGACGACAAACTCTAGATAGAAGAACCGAGTCACAGAATTCAACTCAAGCTCTAGCACAATTACACATGTATTCTTGTCAATCTTAATTTCATTAAATAATTAAAATGCCACATTCATTATACCGCTTCATGTCTTTCATTTTAAATACGTCTTTATTTTTCTTATAATAAAACCAACGAGAAATACTAATTTTAAAATTCATTTTTGGAATAAAACTCCACATGTTTCGTACAGTAACTCTGTCCATCGTCAGGAGTCTAGCACTGTACACACAGCAATGGTATATGTCATACAGATTATGCTGACTGCTTGCTAGCAGACAGTCAGCATAACCTGTATGTATTGCTGAGTGTACAGTGCTAGACCCTTGATGATGGACAGAGATACTGTCCGAAACATGTACCCGAGTCCAATTCCAAAAATACATTTGAGAAATTAGTGATTCGTTGGTTTTATTATAAGAATATATCACGATGCAAGGTGCTCTGAATGTCAAATACTTCTTTATTTGTGACTCCTGGGGTCACGAGACGAAGTTTTTACCAAATTTGGGCAGCGGCTCAAAAGGTTTTAGAACAAGTGGCTTAGTCTAAGGGGAAAAAACAAACATGTGGATCTAGTTGAGTGAACTTTAGATGGCTGTTACGAAAATACTTAAATATGACAGAGACAGAGACAGACAGAAAATGAAATCTGGAGACTAAGAAAATTTTACAGCAAGGAGCCTTATAATTTTAAGAGATGGATCAAATGAAGATGGAAGATGGGCAGGAAATGTAGCACGTATAGGACAGCTGAAAAACATACAGAGACTGCTGGTAGTAAAACATGAGGCGGAATCATTTTGGAAGACCTAGGTTTATATGGAAGAATCATATTAAAATGGATGTGACAGACCTATCGTTTGCGAGCGTGTGTTATTGTGAACGTGTGATGATTCATATAGTTCGGGATAGGATGCAGTGGTGGGCTGTTGAGGATGCGGTGACGAAACTTCTGCTTCCATAAAATTCGGAGACACTTTCGACCTTGTAAGCAAACTACTTCGCAGCAGTCCTCAAGATGAATTTCATTCTATGGACACAATCACAAGTTCATGAAGCACTCACTCGATTCTGTATACTCAGTACAGATGGCAATATCACGATGTTCAGGTTGTTGAAATAAGAACCCGTCTCCATAATACGACACACTCTACAGGAAGAATAGTGTTAGCTGAATTGAACGTGGAGTTTGTGCAACTTTTCAGGTCTGTTGGGTTGACTTTAGCGCACTCTGTACAGTGGGACATTGAGGCTCTCTATGCAGTTTTAATTATTTTGAGTAGCTAGAACTGCATTCATGTCATTAAACATTTACTTAGTGCAAATACTGTACACGGACCGTAGATATGCGTTCCACTGCATCCCTCTGCAACTCTGCAGCGCTGAATTAAACATCAATCATCATTAAATAGACACACATAAAAAGCATTCGTCGCTGGTATGGTACCGCATGGGGTTCCACGGGATTAAACCAGGCAGGTTTCAATACTGCAACCAGCTTCAGTGTTTCGCCACTTTTACGTCCACAGAAAGACCGTCATTTACCGGTCGGTTAAGGGGTCACCAGGCGTTGTGGGGAACAGACGACTTACTCCATTACAGAGAATCGAGCTCAGCTTGTCCAGCCAAAGGCCGCGAACTAACACAAGTGGTGACCCGTGCAGGCAATTAACAACATTGCAACACAGTCCTCGACCACTTCATTGTCGAATAAGTTTCTGCAAACGTAAATTTTCGGAAGCATATTCGGCAGTCACCCCGGTTCGAACTCCGGCAGCGAAACCTATCACCCTCCCTTCCTAAGTTTTTCGTAATTTTTCTCAATTCCTCGAGACAAATGCCGGAATAACGCATCAAATGAAGCCAGAACCCCTTCCACATGATCTCCGATTCGTAATTCACGTTTGGAGATTTTAGAGTCTTAGATAAAAAAAAAGAAGTTTATTTAGTATAACCTACTTACTAACAGCTTCCTCCTACACGTTCCTTAAATACAGTTTCTAACCCACAAAATATTGCACAATGTTTCATTTGCCTAAGTGTTTAAACTTTTAAAGACCAAGCGCAGACTGCTGTATTTAAAGACCCAGTCCGTACCGCGCTGTAAACACTTTTCATCTCGGTTATAAAAACCAATCAGTTTATGCTGTAAGTGGCACAAGTCGCTGGTTGTTCTCAGATAAATACAAAACACATAAATACAGTATGGGCAGAGCGTACATTTGTTGAATGTTAAACTAATTGGTGCATCACGTAACCAGCAGGCTTTCAACGGTTAATTTCCAGCTCGGAAACTTGTTCCGCTGATCTAACCCCACCCTTCTCAAGTAAAAAATTCCCAGTAAACGCATTTATACATTAAAATAATTCCGGTTTATTTCCTCCGAAACGTCTGTCAGAATACATAACGCTGTATTCCAGCAGAAAGAAGTTTTTGCATTAAGCACATAGCTACTGTGCGTTGCATTTGTGACTGCAATAAATGTAAATCATACCAGTTAGAGTCCCAAGCTCTTCTTGGTGGATTAAAAGACAATGATGTGTTGAATGAAAATATACCACGTAATCATGAACATTCCCATGTTCAAAACAACACGTAAAATTCTCTGTCTTAAACCAAACATATCCACTTTGCACACTCATTCTATTTCTTTAAGATCAGTTTTAATATTATCCTCCTATACACATCTAAGTATTCCAAGTGGTCTGTCGTCTTCAGGCGAAAACATCCAGGTTCGACCACATGCGTGACATTTGTAACGCTGCTATACCACTTCTTACGTCATGCAATTATTATTCTCCACCCAAACCCCAAGCTGGAGTACCACCCCTTGTCGCATGTCCGCGGCTGATTATTCAGTATATTCGCAGCTACCGTCCACATCTGAAGGCCGTCTTCGCCATTTGTAACCTAAAGTCTCCCACGCCAGGCACAGGGACCCACTTAAAAAGAACGCGGCACGCCATAATGAAAAGCTAATCAATTACAAACGGATGTGAAACGCAACGGTATAAGAAGCCGACTTAAAAAAACGCAGCGTCTCGAATCGTTGACAAGAGACCCGCTTTACAAGAACGCTTCATGAAGTGTGACAAGGGACCCGCTTCAAATAAGACGCATCATGGCTTAGCGACCAGGTGCCGAGGACGCGTCATCCAGTGGTGAAAAGGGGTCCACTTAAAAATGGATGTAACGAACCATGGTGCTAGGGACCCACTCAAGGAAACGGTGCGTTATGAAGCAGTGACAAGAAACCCACTTCATAGGGACGCTTCATGAAGTGGTGACAAGGGATCCAATGAACGTGGTTCTACTGGACAGGTGACTGTCTCAAATCTCAGCCGAGATACCGACATTAAAAACTGACTTACATGGTGATTTTCCTCAGTCCCGCCAAAAAAGTGGCCAGTAAATTTTTGAAATGAGCAGAGACTTTATGCCATTCAAGTAGGCCCATTTTCCAATTCCTTATCCATTCACCTTTCCATGTCACGGTAACTACCCTCCACTGTTGTTAGCATCGTAAACATTCCGAAAACGGACTTTTTTTTTTTTTTTTTGTAAATTATACATGCAACTACAATTGCCTAGCTAACAGAAAGCCCAGTCCATATCCATTATAAATTACAGTCGGAAAATTACGTTTACAGAAATAATCACTGTATATTGTGTGGATAATTCGAAGCAAGTAAATGCACTGCGAGGAAAAATAAAGAGTTTGTTAAAATTACAGCACGTCTTTACTGAGTTTTAAACATTTACAAAAGCTTAAATTCTTTCTAAAATACAAAATGTTATCAGTTACTCAGACATTGCGGGAGGAAAGGAAGCTGAGAGTGTTTGAGAACATGGTGTTGAGGAGAATATTTGGACCTAGGAGGGACGAGGTAACGGGGGAATGGAGGAGATTGCATAACGAGGAGCTAAATGATCTGTACTCCTCACCCAATAACGTGCGGGTGATAAATTCGAGAAGAATGAGATGGGCTGGGCATGTGGCGCGTATGGGTGAGGAGAGGGTGATGTATAGGGTCGTGCTGGGGAAACTGGAGGGAAAGAGACCACTGGGAGACCTAGGCGTAGATGGGTGGATAACATTAGGATAGATGTCCAGGGGGTGGGATGTGTGTATATGGACTGGATTGGGCTGGCCCGGGATAGAGACAGGTGGCGGACGCTTGTGAGTGCGGTAATGAACTTTCGGGTTCCGTAAAATGCGGGGAATTTCTTGACTGGCTGCAAACCAGTTAGCTTCTCAAGAAGGCCTCTGCACCATGGAGTAAGTAAGTAAGTAAGTAAGTAAGTAATCAGTTACTCACTAATTTAAATTTCTCACTCTGAAATAAAAATATTGAAGGCTATCAATCTTACCTGAATGATAAGTAAAATAAAATAATTGATCTTTAAACAAATAACCATTATAAAGAGCCATATTTATCAATGAACGTTCTAAGTTACTTTATACCTAATGCTCACGTTTGTGTTAATTCATAAGTATAAGTACAACTAAATAAACTTAAAATTTGCGAGTTAAAAAGGGGATTTTTTTCTCATCATCGAATGGAATATTGAAATTAAGAGAGAGAGAGAGAGAGAGAGAGAGAGGAAGGGAGAGAGGTCCCGCCACTGGCAGCAGACACAAACATAGTAATACATATAGACACATCATCAAGCAGGCAGTGGGGGTGTAGGGACGCTTATTGGCACAGCAGCAACTGTCAACCTGCTCTGTATCATCATGCGAAATAATAGACTGAGAGACTATCACACACTGGTTAGGGTAAACAGTCGACAACAGACATTCTCCCCGCCTCACCCCACCCCACCACACCCTACAACTGTTTACCGAACCTTTTCACCGTATCCAATCACGTGATCGGTCGTATTGATAAGACGATGCCAATGATTCCTTTAATAATTTAAACTCATGTTTGCAGAATAATTGAACCATTAGCTGCTCAATGAGACACGACTTATTGGTGCCGCTAAATGTACATAACTGCCGTCGGCTCAGACATACTGAGGTCGCCAAACACCGAAGGTGAATTTCCATGTTTCCGTATATAAGCATACAGCTGGTGTGTTACTGATACAGTTCACTGGTGCAGCTCAAACATTTTTTACAGAACATTTCCAATCCAAGTTCCTACCTCACAGAAAAAACACTTTTTCTTAACCAAGATCGAAAGGTTTACATCGTTGTTTGGAAAAGTAATCTTATCTGTCTGCCATAACCATAACAAATGATACGTAAATAGATTCTATGGATAAAATTGCAGAGTTCTTAACCTTACAACCGGTCAGTCACACATACAGTACGTACTGTTCTTTTAAGCACTTAAAAGGTTGTTACAAATTCATAATTTAAACACACAACGCTCAAGGAGTCTAAACAGTGACCTGGTTGGTTTGTACTCGTATTAGTTTCTATGCGGCGAAACATAGTTTCGGGATTCTAATGGCTTTTTTGTTACTCTCACCTCAGATGTTCGTTTCGAGTTACTGCCTACCCTGCCTTAGGTTTTCTCCCTTCTGTTACCTCAGTTTTTCCAAGTAATTTCTGGCGTACAGAATTAATATAAACCATATACTTTTGGCTTCCATGTATCTACCATTCCTTCATTCACAACAATCTCGCCCCTTTTCAATGACGTATACATATGGTTGATACAATGTCGCCGATTAACTAAGAACCAATCTTCAACTGTTTCCCTGAATCAACATATAAAATATGGAAAGTGCGTTAAAAATTTCTGAATAACTATCTCTGACATTAAACACTGCATTTCATCATAACCAATAGAGGCCTCAGCTTAGAATATATATATTAAAATCAAAACTCTTTTTTAAATTTATCTGCCACTTTATCAGAAACGCGTGTTTCTCTATAGGTAGGTATAATGTCAAACGCAATTTAAAATTTCACCTGATCTGTAGTTGATATTAATTATAGTTTTATTTATTTGTTTATTGTTTATTTTGTGAACCTGCTGGAGTGTAATAATACCAGATAATGAGCACCTGCCAAGAATGCGGAAGGTAACTGTTGTGGCCTAATATGAGGTGCTGTCACGCAAAATTTGACTGAATCGACTGAGCAAAACCATAAAGGACTTGAAAGACCTCAGTCGGGGCAAAAGGCCTGCGGGTTTAACTTTGAACACCAGAAATACCCTATATGATGGTGACCTCGATGTTGCGGTGAACATTAATTCACCAGCAAATTCACGAGAGCTTCCACATAAAATTAGTTATTATTTAACTCATATTTGAATTTTTGCTTTACATTTCCTAACAATTAAGACGTTAAAACACAAAAATATGTTAAAATCCTTTCAAATTTTCCATGCATCATAGAGTGAGGAGTGCCATTTCATTTAAAAAATTAGGGCCCATATCTCTTCAATCCAAAATGAGCAATCGTGGGCGAAATGTAAGGATTGTTATTTCCTCCCACACAAATCAGGCACAATCAATGTTTTAACGACGACAACAAGGGGAGTGCAACCCCTGAAAGGAACGGAAGCTAATTAATTCAAGAAATCTCCTCCCCTCGCAAATGCCCCAACCAACAACGTTCGCTTTACTCATCCACCGGGATTAGTTTTCTCTTCTTATTTATAAAACGAATGAACCCAGGACTCCGGAGAGGAAATGCCAATACGGTGGTGTGATTGACATATCTCGATACAGAAAACATGTTTGGGCTTCATCACAGAGTCCATAATTGATAAGGGCGTGGGTATCCAGCCCGTTCTGCGGCTAAATCTCATTGCGAAATCGGTAGTTGAAGAGTGCTAGAAAACCCCCAGCCAAATGTAGCTTGAAACTTACATATAAATTCGTGACAAGGAACACTGTCGCGTCTGTCAGAACACATGACAGTTGTGCCAACAGTGACAGACAGGAGGAGTCTGTAAAGATGAAGGTTTTATGTTCGCAAGTGCTTCACGACGAACTTAGGTGCAGGCTGTCGTCATGTCCAGCAGCTCAGCATGCAGCAGAGCTACACAGAACTCGGGTTTTTTCTGTTGCACGCAAATGTCACACAGTACTATCACACATATGAGACATGCAGCTCTCACGACAGTCCGTATTATCTGTACTGCCTTCTCGGCACGGCACCGTATGGCAACTGCGAATATTACCGGCGTTCGGAACAACTTTCTGTTTTCTACTTCCGGGTAGAAGCACGAAAGAGACAACGTGCTCTTTCAAACAGTTTATTTCGTGTTATTTAGTATCAGACTGCCCGTTAAATTTTCAACAAGAAAATTTGACATTTTAAAATGATTTTCCACACACAACCCCATCATTGACACATCCTTGTACATTATAGTCCTGAAAGAATGTCAGGAAGTCTCAAATCTAATATAGGTGGACGCCATAAAGTTTATACATCCCGAAAGTAGAGATTCACAAACCAATCCGTGCTACTACGTAGGCTATAATGTAAATGGCAAAATAAAATGTTATCGGCAAAGGTGGAGGCTGCAATACTGAGTGAAACATAGACACATGTCGGTTTATGCGTGCCGACAGACAAACCCCGGCAATCACAATCACTTTCCTTGTTTTGTTAGCTTTTGAATTGTTTCGATAACCTCGTTCCCATTTTGGAAAAAGGGGACAACCCAAAAAACATCAATTTTACAGGAGAAGCAAACAATATATTTGCAATAAAGACCAAAGTTTCTTGAAAAATCTATCTTTGTTTCTCCTGTAAAGCTGATACTTTGGGGGGGGGGCCTCCATTTTACAAAATAAGGATGATAGTGCTATATACGAAATAATTTGATGTTGACGAAATGGCGTAGCTGGTCACAAAAATTAAAGGAACAAACTCGTTACATTCATTTATTCTTGCAACAACCCGGACAGCTCAGTTAGTACAAAGTTTAGGCCACAGGTTGGAAATAGAAAAATCTTGGTTCAGTTCCCAGAAACTGAAAAGAGACTCCTCTCTTTTCCAGAGTGTTTCACGCTGGTTCTGGGGCCCAAACCAACCTACCATGCAGTGGGTAATGTGGGTGATTTCGCCGGGGGTGAGGCGGTCGGTGCGTGAACCTGGCCACTTATTTTCATTCAGAGCCAAAGTTCATAATGAGCGGAGTGATATCTCCACTACACCGCAGGCCTTCACGCGCGAATAGGGACAACTTGACCTTCAGATATTATTTTGTTATCCTCTTGTTTTATCCACACGACAGGCATAAGGACGTGCATAACTTATGTTTCCTCTCTGTGGTGCTACAGCCCAACTAGGTCCTAGGATACCTCATTCTTGAGGTTTCTATCTCACACACAATTAAACACACACCACGGGTAGGACTCCTCTGGACTAGTGATCAGCCCATCGCAGAGGCCGCTACCTAAACAACACACAGCCAACATAACAGACGAACATACATGCCCTCAGTTGGATTGGAACCCGCGATTCCAGGAATCAAGCGGCTGCAGTCCCACACCTTAGACAGCACGGCCATCACACATTACTTCTCACGTAGTATGAATTGAAGGTGTTGTTAAGAAAGGAATGAATTTCTGAATAAAGTTGTGGCGATGCGGTAACAAACTAAGCGGCATAATTTTATTTGGAATTCGTCAATCGCACATTTAAAGAGAAATAGATAAAAATAAATTAAAAATATTTTAGAGAAACTTTCTGTGGTAAAATAATAAATTTACATTACAAATGAAACATAACGCTCTCTAACATTTGCATATTACACAAAACTTAACTTCTAGTTTTGCCAAAAACCACTATTGGGAATTTGACGTTCAGGTAACCGTGCATTCGTGATGAATTCCTATAATAAAACCAACTGTTTGCACTAATTTCTCAAATTTATTTTTGGAATAAAACTCTGCATGTTTCGGACAGTTCCTCTGTCCATTATCAGGAGTTTTTCACTGTACACGCAGCAATGGTATATGTCATGCAGGTTTGCTGACAGCTTGCGAGCAGGATCCGTCCTGATCCTGCAAGGAAGCTGTCAGCAAACCTGCATGACATATACCATTGCTGCGTGTACAGTGAAAAAACCCCTGATAATGGACAGAGGAACTGACCGAAACATGCAGAGTTTTATTCTAAAAATAAATTTAAGAAATTAGTGCATATAGTTGGTTTTATTATAGGAATTCACTATTGGAAGCTCATTTTTAAACATGCGTTTGATATTGGTCACTACATTTCACTCAAAACCCTTCCGTGGCACAAGATTTTGCGTCCAGATTTTAAGCAGAATTAAAAGTAATTAAAAAAGTCAATTTAACTTTCCCTCACCACAAGCTCTTTGACTTGTTAAGTCTGAGTTCCATGCACTCCTTCCTGACGATCGCCCTATCCCATTGCTACAACGGATAACGGGACACGTAAATACATAGGCCTATAAATCCACATTCCGAGCGGAATTCAGATCTCTAAGCCTAATGATCTAACAACTTACATGATTGTTGCTACGTTCGGATTCATAATTTCTAAACACCTTAGGCAAAAAACAAAATTAGGCACGGCCCTGTCCACCGCAAATCATTAATCACCGGGTATCGAACCCAGATCCATGTGCTAACCACAAGACCTAATGATGGAACAGAACATAAATTGCCACGTGATCAGCAATTATGTTTGTGGCTGACAACACTAGCAGGTCTAGACGGGATAGTTTCTGTATGAAATATGTAAACGGTATTAGCGAATTTACAGCGTAAGGAGTGCACACTGTTCTGATCAGCACTGTTAAGTTACAGACTAAACTTGACACGGTAAAATTTTTCAATGCATGATTTTTTCCGTCTGCCTTTTCTTAGTGGCGTTGGCAAATTTACAAAAAGCGAGTTAGAGCTTTGTAATGTCTGAATGTCTGTCCGGCCTGCCGCATGGAACAACCCTGCTGTCACTGGACGGATTTTCATGAAATTTTGTTTGAGTATTTTTCGAAAGCATGCTGAGAAACCCAAAGTCTTTTTAAAATCTGAGAAGAATAAAGGGTACCTTACATGAAGAACTATGTACATTCATGAAAGCATCTCGCTCAATTACTTTTAGAGCGGGAAATAGTTGAGACAAAATTTGTAGATGGGATAACAACAATTTGTGTAATCAATAACTTTTTTTTTTAAAATCCTTCCGTTTGTGAGATAATGTGGAAAAATATGGCAAATCCAGAGAGGCTCTAGATACGAATATAGCACAGCGCATGCGCATCGTAGGCTGGATAACTCAGATTACAGACACACATTCAGAATATGTAATATTATTTATTGTTTTTCCACGGTAACAATTGTTAAGCGAACGCGCCTCAGCGTTGTGTTTATAAGTACATTGCCCGTCGAATTTCCTCTGCCTTATGCTTAAATATTTTTCTGTATAGCCTCTTCACAAACGAACTAATTTTACGAATATCATGCACTTTGAGAAAGAGACAAATTTTCACAACACCACCACCACCACCACCACCACCACCACCACCACCACCACCAACAACACCAACAACCACCACAACACCAACCACAACAACAACACCCCCCCCAACAACAACCACACCCAAACACCCCCCAACCACACA
>Ga0123355_10007018_pt1 | contig 16777 bp, 14 predicted proteins | sample TergutEmb28metaG_3_FD_89872 | JGI IMG/M metagenome (GOLD analysis project Ga0123355, IMG submission 89872) | Embiratermes neotenicus P1 segment gut microbial communities from Petit-Saut dam, French Guiana - Emb289 P1 | ecosystem: Host-associated > Arthropoda: Insects > Digestive system > Gut ...
ACACGCAAAACTTGTGCATATACAAACCACACGATAATGAGCGAAGCACTAGAAAAATGGCCTGTAGAATTATTCAGCCGTTTACTGCCTCGTATTCATATGTTAGTGGAAGAAATAAACCGCCGTTTTTGTGAAAATTTAGTTGAGTGGTACGGCAACGACCCGGACAAAATCCGCAAAATGGCCATTTGTGCAGACGGTCAAGTGCGTATGGCGCATTTGGCAATTGTGGGCAGCCATTCTGTAAACGGTGTGGCAGCCATACACACAGAAATTTTGAAAAATATCGAGTTAAAAGATTTTTATGAAATATATCCGGAGAAATTTAACTCCAAAACAAACGGTATTACCCCGCGCCGCTGGCTTGCGAAATGTAACCCAGGTTTGTCCAACCTTATAACCGAGTCCATTGGCGACAAGTGGGTTTCCGACTTAGATGAACTTGTTAACTTAAAGCCGCTTGCAAAAAACAAGTCATTCCAAGAAAAGTTTATGGATGTTAAGCGGGCAAACAAAGTAGAACTGTCTAACCATTTCCGCCAAAAATACGGCATTGGTGTAGACCCGGATTCTATTTTTGACATCCAAGTAAAACGTTTGCACGAGTACAAGCGGCAGTTGATGAACATTTTCCATGTTATTGACCTTTATAACGAAATTAAAGTGAATCCAAAGATGGAAATGGTACCGCGTACCTTTATTTTTGCTGCAAAGGCCGCCGCAAGTTATCACCGCGCAAAGCTTATTATCAAACTTATAAACTCTGTGGCGGATATTGTTAACAACGACCCTGTGGTGGAGGGCAGGATAAAAGTTCTGTTCCTACCCAACTATAATGTGAGCATGGCGGAGCGGCTTATCCCTGCTTGCGACGTTAGCGAGCAAATTTCTACCGCCGGCAAAGAAGCATCCGGCACAGGTAACATGAAATTTATGTTAAACGGCGCAATAACAATAGGTACACTGGACGGCGCAAATGTTGAAATGCTTGAAGAAGTAGGCAAGGAAAACATGTTCATCTTCGGTATGACTGCCGAAGAAGTGCACGCCCTAACCGTAAGCGGAAATTACGCGCCGTGGGATATTTACAATATGAATTACAGCGTGCGTAACGTGCTTACAACCCTTATAAATGGCACGTTGGACGTTAACCCAGAAATGTTCCGCGAGTTGTATGATGCAATGCTTAACGGTTATAACGGCGTCCGCCCGGACGAATACTATGTTCTGCAAGACTTTGCTGCATACAAAAAAGCACAGCAAGAAGTAGAGATAGCTTACCGCGACAAAAAACGCTGGGCAAAAATGGCCGTGCTTAACACTGCAAGCACAGGCAAATTCTCCAGCGACAGAACAATCAAGGAATATGCAAACGAAATCTGGAACATGAAACCGGTGAAAGTTAAGTAATGAATAAGGGCAGATTAGCAGGGCTGGTTATTTCATTTTTGTTGATTATAGCCGCGATTGTTTTAGTTGTTATTTTTGCAACCCGCGTGGTAGTTCCGTTTTTTGATAGGTTAATGTCGCCTGAGAACAGGGATGTTGTTTCCTACCATACCCATCATGGCATAAGCTCAGCGCGGCCACATATAACATTCGATGGCACATTAATAAGAGAAGGTACTGCACCAATAATCGAAGACGGGGAAACGTTTCTCCCCGTCTCGTTTTTGCGTACGTTTGTAGACCCATTTTTGTTTTGGGATGAATCGGCGGGCGTGTTTTTCGCATCTACCAGAAGAGAAATGCTGGAGTTTGTGCCGGGGCAGCATACATTCACTGTTAATGGCAGTACAAGACCGCTTAACACGCCAATACGCATGGTAGATGGCGAAGTGTTTCTTCCGGCAGATTTGGTTACGGGTTTATACTCATTAAGCATAAGTTACGCCCCCGAGTTTTCCATGGTAATTATCACAACCAACGACGGTTATGCAGAGTTTGCAGAAGTGACTGCACAAACCGCAAACGTACGTTTCCGCCCAGATGTGCGAGCACCTATAATGGAAACTTTGCCTATGGGTAGCAGACTGTTGTTAACGTTGCCGCTTGCGCATCCTGTGTCGTTGTGTTCTATAACCTCAAATCCGGCACCTGAGATGTGGGAAGTGTCGGAAGGCTTTGTGCGGGTGCGTACAGAAAATGGCTTGTTAGGCTACATAGCGGTAGAGGATATTTCAACATCTTTTGAAATATTGGAAGCCAGAACCCCCATACTTGGCCATTTTATAGACAACATGACCCACGAGCCCGGGAACTGGACTGGCGGCAAAATAAATCTTGTGTGGGAGGCGGCACATAACCAAACCGCAAACCAGAACCGTATGGAAATTCCATTCCACAGCAGCGTGACAGTGGTTTCGCCCACTTGGTTTGAGTTTAATGCAGAAACCTTAGGGTTAACCTCTGTAGCAAGCCAGAACTACATAAATTGGGCAAACCAACAAGGCGTTATAGTTTGGCCAAAGGTTTTTGATGTAAACAACGCAACAGCCCGTGCAATTTTAATGAACCGAACCGCAAGGCAAAATGTAATTAATCAGCTAGTACAAGCTGTCGACCATTACAATCTGGCAGGCCTTAACATAGATATTGAGCATTTGTTAAGCGGTGCAGAAGGCCCCTACAAAATTCAGTTTTTGCGCGAACTTTCCGTCGCAATGGCAGATAGGGATGTTGTGCTTTCTGCCGCTGTGCTGATACCGCATATTTCTACAACGCTGTACCGCCGTTATTTAATTGGCCTAACGGTAGACTTTGTAATGCTTATGTCTTACGACGAGCATTGGTCGACATCGCCTACAAGCGGGCCTGTAGCGTCCATGCCTTGGGTAAACAACGCGATAAACAATATGCTGCAAGAAATACCGGCGGAAAAGTTACTGCTGGGCCTGCCGTTCTTTAACCGCGTATGGACAGAAACTGCCTTGGGCGAAGTAATAAATTCCCGCGCGTGGGACATGCCCTTCACCCGCAATTTCTTTGAAGAACGTGGCGTAGAATGGGAATGGGATGCCGAAGCGGGCAGTTACTACGGCGAAATTACCGAGCTTCAAGATGGACAAACGGTAATTCACCGCGTGTGGCTGGAAGATGAACGCAGTATCGCAACCAAGATGCAAATATTTTCTACGTATGATTTAGCTGGGGTTGCAAGCTGGAGACGAGGCTTTGAAAGTCCGGGGGTGTGGAATGTTATTGGTAGATTCTTCTGATGTTATTATTAAAGATTTAGAGCACTTTGACCTTGAACAAACTTTGGATAATGGGCAGGCCTTTAGGTGGAGCAAAACCAGCCACACAGTCTGGCACGGCATTGCACATGGTCGGTATTTAGAAGTTGAGTTTGATAACTCGGCTTTGGTGCTAAAAAACACAACGGTAGAAGAATATGAAGATATTTGGCGAGACTACTTTGCCCTTGCTGTAGATTATGGCACGTTACGGCAAAAACTCTCCACAAGCAGTAATATGAACGCGGCGTTGGGGTTGTACCCTGGGTTAAGATTAATGCAGCAAGAGCCTTGGGAGATGCTTATATCCTTTATACTTAGCCAAAACAGCAACATCCCCCGCATAAAAAAAATGATACTTTCCCTATGCGAAAATTTTGGCTCGGAAATAAAGGGCGGTTACACCTTCCCGACTGCAAGCAAACTCTCAGAACTAACCGAAGATGATTTGGGCATAATAAAAAGCGGCTACCGAGCCGCCTACATACTAGATGCAGCACGGCAGGTAGCCGACAAACGTTTTGATATAGAAAAGCTAAAGATACAACCAACCGAAGATATTAAAAACGCACTGCTTAACATACATGGCGTTGGCCCAAAAGTTGCAGATTGCGTACTACTATTTGGTTTTGGCCGTACAGAATGTTTCCCATTGGATGTTTGGATGAAGCGCGCAATGGAAAAATTCTACCCAACCGGTTTCCCGGAAGAATTTGCCGAAGTTGCGGGCATAGCACAACAATTCCTATTCCACTACGCCCGCACAAACCCAGATTTTGCATCGAAGACATCCGTGTAATCCGTGGCTATCCCTTCTCTTTACCCGCCTGCCAAACTGAAATCCCGCCGGCAATTGCACCAAACATTACACCGGCAACAGGCCAAACAACCCAAGAAATGTCCCATGCGTTAAAAACAAAACTCCAAAGCAGGTAGATACCTACAACAATAGGCCAGTAAATCGTTGCCGCTGTTGAAATCATAATGCCTGCTTTTTTCATTTGCTTTTTGTTGGAATAATCCCCTTTGTTTAAAAGCACATCGTAGGCAGAGGTGTTTACGCCAGCGATGATAAATAAACACACAGCGAAACCGATAGCGTTTAAAAATAATTCAACAGGATAATCGATGACTGTAAAAAGCCCAATGGATATTATGATTACCGCAACGCCAAACGCAACCATGCCTATCCACCAGGGCGAACGCCTTGTGCGCTCGTATTCTATTTCTTTGCGAATATCCGGGTCTATATGAATTGTTTTTTCTGCAAACGATAAATACTGGTTGTTTCTAGCACCGATAATAATAAAGCCAACTACCGCAACGGCTATGGCGGCAAACATAACCATAAGATGGCTCATAAATATAACAGTAGAAACGCCAAAGATTATAAGCCAAACGCCAAAGCCAACGACCAGTGCTCCAGTTTTGGAGTGAGACATATAGGCGTCTATTTCATTTTGCGAAAGCGATATTTTGTCGTTTTGGGTGGAAGCGCTTAACCCTACTTCGGCTGTCAGTTCTTCTATGTTGCCAAAGTCTGCAATGACTGTGTAGGCGGCCTCATGGTCGCTTTTTCCGCTTTGGCGAAGGCTTAGGAATTTCTCTTCCATGTTGGCTTGCATATTTTGCTTTAGCCTTAGCACCTCGTGCGTTTTGGGGTAGGGGGCAAATACATTGTCCAGGTAAGTTTTAATCACATCCATTTTAATTATCTCCTTTTGATTTTAATGGGGCTCTGCCCCAAACCCCGCCGTTACAGCGGGAGTAAATCCCGCTTTCACTTCCTCGCTGCGCTGCGGGCGGGCGCAGCCCTGCGCCCTTGTAAAAACTTTGGAATAAGTTCCTGCGTTGCTCGCCACTCTAGGCATTTGTGGCGGTAGTAATTCTGGCCTTCGTCGGTTAGTGTGTAGTATGTCCGCTCCCGCCCGCCGGAATATGAACCGGGGTATGAACGCACATGGCCCAATTTTTCTAAGCGGGAGAAGGCAGAGTATAGTGTGGTTTCTTTCATAATATATGTGTCTTCTGAAATTTCTGTAATACGTTTGGATATTGCGTAACCGTAGGAGTCGCCCTCGGTTAATACTCGTAAAATTATAAGGTCGATATAGCCCCGCATTACGTCGCTACTTATTGTGGTTTGGCTCAATGTATCACCTCCAAGATTTATGTGAATGCTTTACTATGTCTGACGGTGTAGTTATAATACATCAACTACTACGTCACGTCAAGTAATTTGTTTTTTTTGAAAAAAGCGTACCACCCCGCCATGCGGGCGAAGTCCGTGGCAAAGTTTGTGGACTTGGGTGATGGCGATTTTTTTATAAGAGACTTTGCTTGGATAAAGTCCTGCGAATTGTTGTTGAATTGCATTCCATGTCGATATATGTTATGGTTTTATTAAAATGTGGTCTCTAACTTATTTTCACATGCAGAGGAGGTGAAATAATGATAGAGAAAATAAAAAAAGTTTTTAATAGTGGAGTGCAATGCCCTGGTTTTCACTGCGGAAGTTATGATACGGTTAAAATCAAAAGTGGATTTTATGACACGTACAAGTGTATGTCCTGCGGTAAAGAGTTTATGAAATAGGTGAGAAACTCACAGGTAAGAGCAGAATGACTGCTCCTGCCTGTTTTTTATTGTGCAAAAAGCAACTTGAACAAAGATGACTTGGTTGTAACAAAATTTTAGACAATATTGCGGAAGAATGTTATCTTGTGTGGGCATTAATGGCGGGAACTTGAAAAAAGGAGGGGAAATTATTGTTTGTCAAAATAGCCATTACAGTTGTTGGTCTTCTGCCTGTTTATATTTTGGCGGCATGTGGGGTCACTACACAGATGGAGCCTGCAAATTATGTTGCAGAACCTGCCGCTTATGCTATTGCGGAACTTTCCTTTGATGATATTGTTGCAGAACACATAGCTTATGAAGCCGCAGAAATTCTGCCAATTTTAAGGCTGGTTGCCCACGCCGGCGCAGCAGTTGAAGGTTTCCCCGATTCTAACTCCCTGGAAGCTTTGCGAAACGCCGCCACCCTAGGCTTTCGTTATATAGAAGTCGACCTAATCCAAACATCCGACGGGTACACTGTTGGAAACCACAATTGGTACAACATAGGCAACCGTATTCCCGGTGTGCGAAACGAAATGATGACACATGCCGAATTTATGGCACATCGCATTTTTGGGCGGTTTACACCTCTCGATTTGGACATGCTCGTAGGCTTCCTACGCCAAACTCCCGATGTTTTTATCATCACCGATACTAAAGACACCGATTATGCTGCACTTTACGAGATAGCGTATCGTTTCCCGGAATATCAAAATCGTTTTATTACGCAAAGTTATACGCTTGAAGATGTGCCTCGGCTACGCGACCTAGGTTTTGAAAATATAATGTTAACCATATATGCAATGCATTACTCGGAGCAAAACCCAGTAGAACTTCACCAGTTTGCGCTGGAGAATAAACTCTATGCGCTGGTTATCCCAGACGCACTGGCGACACCACAATTTGTGGCGGGTATTGGTATGAATGCACTACGGATTTTTGTTCACACGATAGATAATCTGAATCGCGCGCAAACCCTTGCGGAACTTGGGTTTTACGGTATTTATACAGCGCATATTGCCTACGATGTATATAACGATAATGGCATCAGCCGCCGTAACACACCTGTGCAGGCGGAAGTAAGTCGTATCTCTCAAAACATGCGTGCGCTTGAGCACGAGCAACACCATCTTATATCTACCGCCATATTCTACCAACTGAACAATACAGTCTATATTCACGGCGGTGAAGTTCTGCCTATTTGGGATATGCATCTTGTTACACACCCTTTTGTAAGTCCCGTCAATGGACGCACCTACGTAACGCGACTTAATTTCGACCGCTACAGCCAAGGGCATGTGTGGAGCAGCGGGCAGCTGGACATTACAGCGCATGAGCTTTCACACCGGCTGCATGCCACCGATTACGATGTGTTCATTTACCGCGACATGATGTTTGTGTGCGCGGAGAAAATCGCCGACATTTTCAACTTTGAACTGCATCAGCATAACAATTTAATTATTTTCGCCCCACCGGGCAGTGATTTTGATGAACTCAAGATAATAGGGGAAATTACTTTTAGATAAATGGTTTTAAATGCTTATGAGGACTCATTACCTTGTGAGCATTTTTTTGTACAATTATCCTGCAAAAAGAGTAATTTCATCGGAACTTTTATTCCTTCTGTGTTGACATTCTGAAAGTGCTATGTTAAAATTCATTTATTACACGATTGGTGTAAAAAAATATACTGCTACATATGTGAAGGCCATGGTGGTGTATCTGCACACAACAAATAAAATATAAGGAGGATAAAAGACTATCATGGTCTATTATTTAAATTCAGCTTGGTCGGGTGCTTACCACCACGGTCTGTTTACTTACGCCTATTTTAAGGCGATTAAACTAACGCTTATACAATTAAAAGACAAAATTATTAAGCTATGCTTTAAGCAGCAACGCAAATTGCCATTGCGTGATATACTTTACGGCGATATAATTCTGCCATTATCTGCTGACAATCAAAAGCAAACCCTTATCTTAAGGCATTCTGGGAGAACAACTGGAGCGGGTAGTCACAACGACTTGCAAAACAGAAGTGGGCTAGGCTCTCATCACTTTCATCACACTCATGCGCCGCATCTTCCATGTTGCAGAGGACAGACTGGGCGAGATTCATTTATTATTAACCCCTATACCGGCAGGCAAATTGCCCTTGGGCAGCCATTCATGTTTCAAAATCAAGCATACTTTTCACTAAATCTTGTGGCTAAGGCTCTAACAGAGCAAGATGGCGTCGGAGTAACAATTTTCTCAGATCATTTTGATGATATGGACGGCGTAGATGGAGGTTTTTTTGCCTGTAACCGAGGGAGTTCTGACGCAAGCTCTTTTATGGGTATGAGGCTTGGGGAGTTCTTTTCGATAGTTTTCCCAAGAACATTATTTGGAAATTTGAGAAACCTTACTTTTTTTAACACCAGCGGCAATAGAGGCAGCAACTTGGAGCTACTTTGTTATACAACTCGTGCGCCACTCGATACGATTGATTGTTTTGCTTACGTGACGCTGGAAAATATCCGCAGATATATGTTGGCGGAACGTTTTTTCGCAGGATTCTCTCCAAATCAAGCAAACATTTGGAGCTTTGATTACGGAGCGTCTTCTAGCAGAATTACGTTACCACATAGAAATCAGCTTTTCTTTATCGGCTCTACATTTACAGTGCAAGCAGATATTGTTAACGCCGCCACCGTAGCTTTGCGAATAAATGAGCAAATTGTGGAAACAAAAACAATCCCTATTGGTGAGCGAATAGTAGAATTTTCTGCTGTTGAAATTATTACCGGCGATGATCTCGTTTTATCTGTTGAAGTACAGAGGCGCAGTGGGAATGTTACTGTATTAGATTCTGTCCCCATACGTGTACTTTCGCCACTTGTGGACATTAGAACACCGCACGATGGCGACGTTTACAATATGGGAGATGAAGTTGTAGTAAGAGCATATGTCCATGGTGCAAGTAGTGCAGAGCTTGTCATTGGTGAGCATCGGCAAGAAATAACCAATCTGCAAGAATGGAGTATGCTGGATTTTGCGTCATACATCCCTACGGTGGATGATGTTGGTGAATTAGATGTAACTGTTAACGCGCATAATCCTTATGGTATAACTGCTACAGGTAAGTTGCGGTTGCAAGTTAGACACAAGGGGTTTAAAGAACAAACTATGCAAAATAGAGATGGTACTACAGTAAGAATACTTACTTACGAAACCAACCCTGTGCGCGAAAGGGTGGAGTTATACTTTGGGGATAGTAACCCTGATGGTCGAAATCATTTAGAAACAGTGCGAACTGTTGCTGGACGCACCAGCCCAAAAGCCGCAATCAATGCAGGTTTCTTTCCTTTAACTCCTGCTGATAAAAGTATAGGTTGGGCATATAGTGAAATTCATGGTATGTACGAAGGTGACGGGCGAGGCGGCAGACCTGATAGGGAAAGACCTATTGCAAGAGATGACCCGGGATACCACTATTTCCATACACTTTTCTACTACAGGGATGGCACTTCGGAAGTTATCCGAACAATGTCTCTAACTAGGGCGAAGGTGATAGAAAAGTCTGCAAATGCAGTTTTTATAGTAAGCGGGACACGTGGTCGTATTGGTGATGCAATAACAACAGCACCACGATCTATGGTTGGTGTTAAAGCGGATGGGAGTGTAATATTCTTAACTGCTGATTCCGGGCGCACAAACCCAAACGGTACGGCAATAAGGAGTGGTATAGATGTCACTCAAGGTGCAAATATACTAGAGGAAATGGGTGCAATAGAAGTCCTAAACTTGGATGGCGGCGGAAGTACACAATTTTTTTATAATGACCAAATGAGAACAGACCCAATGGAAATCCGCAATGGAGTACTAGATTTTCGTCAAATAGGGAGTGTACTAAAAGTATATGATAAATAAAATTTTGTTATTGTTTGCGATAACATTAGCGCTTGGCTCTTGTATGCGTATCAACCAAGAATCCGGCAAAATAGCCCCCACAAAAGTGGGGGCTATTGACGTTGAGGAATACATATATAACCACGAAACGCCTCGATTCGGTGAAATTTTTGCTGAAACATACCTAAGCGATGACAATGAAATGGACTATCACGTTGATCCAGGCAATAGTGGGGATGTTTTCTTAGAAGAAGCTGGAATAACATCGAGTGTTGAGACAATTATTACTATTGAGGCAAGCGAGTTTGAAAAGGTAGTAGAATTCTTCGAGAAATATTTTTTTTACTTTCCGAATTTTCGGCAAGATGGTGTGGTCGGAGAATTTGTAGTGTATTATGCATTTTATCGCAATGAAGAAGAGTATTTGCGCCCAAATACTTTTGGTCGAGGAAGCGAAAGAGGATCACATCATATAACCCGTGACAGTGATGGGCGTTTAACAATACAACCACATGGACATGACGGTTGGCCTGGCTTTGTAGTTGATAACACAATAGATGATTATTATCAAATACAAGTTACTGTACATGCTGGTAATTTTGTAGCACTAGAAAGCGATGTCGGTGTTTTGTCTCAAGTGCCCGAAGTACAAGCGGATGGGTTTAGGCTGTTTATGATAGGAGGCCGAGAGCGTGTAGATATTCAGTATCACGAAAGGTCAACATCTGAACTATGGCAGTGGCTAATGGATGCAGAAAATGCGGGGCAATTATTTATTTCTAACCCCGAACCGAAAGTATGGCCTATTCCCGTAAGAGAGATTACAAATAACATGTGGAGTAAGTGGGGGATACAGGCGTTTGTATATGGTGGCGACGTAACATTAATAGGCGGCCCCGGAACGTTAACTGAGATACCCGAATTTCATGAAGACACCTTTTACTTCCCCTTAGCCACAGACGCAGATCTTATGTTTGAGGACGGCACATCATTCGCAAGCTTTGAATACGAGATGCAATATATCATGCACCACGAACTGCCCAATTCTCGTTTATGGCAACTTCTATCGCAAAATCATTGACAAAGTCTAAGAAACTGGTAGAATCACTTTGGCCATAGACAGCAGGTACACGAAAAATGCCAAGCAAGGATTTTGCACAAGTTGCACTATGCAAAAATCCAAAGCTTGTCGCATTTTTCTACATTAAACCCTGCCGAGGCGGTTAACTACGTTTGTTTTTATGAATTCGTTAGCCCTAAGACTATGGTAAAACAAGTCTGGGGCTATTTTTATTGCCCCTATCCTATAAGGAAGGAGATGTTTCATGAACAACCTAGAAAGAAATCGCCAAGCAAAACAAGTTGTTATTAACGAGCTTAAAGACAAGCTTAGCCGTGCAAAATCCGTTGTACTACTGGACGCTTGCGGTCTTACTGTAGAGCAAGACACAAACCTGCGTAATGCTTTCCGTAAAGCAGGAGCTATCGATTACAAAGTTTATAAAAACACAATGATAAACTTTGCGGTAGAAGGCACCGAGTTTGAAGGTTTGCGCCCATACTTGGAAGGCCCTACAGCAGTAGCCTTTTCATACGAAGAGGCAACCGCAGCAGCAGGCCAAGTGAGCAAACAACTTAAAGCAATGCCAAAGTTGGAGTTTAAAGCCAGCGTTGTAGAAGGCATTGTGTATGACGCAGCAGGCACAGCCGCTATTGCGGAAATTCCGTCACGCGAAGTGCTTATCGCAAGACTACTTGGGTCATTCAAATCCCCAATGGCAAGTTTTGCACGCGTTATTAACGCAATTGCAGAAAAAGGCCCCGAGGCCGCTGTTGCCGCAGAGGCTCCAGCAGTTGAAGCTGCACCTGAGCCAGTAGCAGAGGTACCAGCCGAAGTTGTAGCAGAGCCAGTGGCAGAAGCACCAGCAGTTGAAGCTGCACCTGAGCCAGTAGCAGAGGTACCAGCCGAAGTTGTAGCAGAGCCAGTGGCAGAAGCACCAGCAGTTGAAGAAGCACCTGCCGTAGAACCGGCAGCAGAAGAACCCGTAGCGGCAGAAGAGCCCGCAGCAGAATAAATAGGAGGTAATTTAAAATGGCTAAACTAACCATAAATGAAATTTTAGAAGCCGTAAAAGAACTATCAGTTCTTGAATTAAACGAGCTTGTTAAAGCAGCAGAAGAAGAATTTGGCGTAAGCGCAGCAGCAGGTGTTGTAATGGCAGGACCAGCAGCAGGCGGCGAAGCTGCTGAAGAAAAAACCGAATTTGATGTAGAGCTAACAGACGTTGGCGCAGAAAAAATCAAAGTAATTAAAATCGTTCGCGAAATTACAGGCCTTGGCTTGAAAGAAGCTAAAGAACTTGTAGACGGCGCACCAAAAATCATGCGCGAGCAAGCACCAAAAGCAGAAGCAGACGAAATCGTTAAAAAATTAGCCGAAGTTGGCGCAAAAGCAACACTTAAATAATTAACTAAAAGAAACGCCCCCTGTAACGTAAACCACGCTACGGGTGCGTTTTTTTGCTTAAATAAGGAATAGCCCACGGATTTCACGGATAAGAACTTTGATTTGCACGGATTAAAAACTGATTTAAGCGCCGCAGGCATCCGTGATAATCCAATTTTTTATCCGTGGAATCCGTGGCCAATCCCTTTAAAAAAAAGGAGGAGTTTCCAATGGGTCACAAATATGTTTACATGTTTAAAGAAGGCGACGCATCTATGCGCAACCTTTTGGGCGGTAAAGGTGCAAACCTTGCAGAAATGCTTAACATGGGCGTTCCTGTGCCAAACGGTTTTATCGTAACAACCGAGGCTTGCACATGGTACAACGCAAACGGCAAAGAGCTGTCTGCCGACATGAAAGCCCAAATTAACGACTGTATCGCACAATTAGAAGCCGAAAGCGGCAAAAAATTTGGCGACACAGTTAACCCACTTCTTGTATCTGTTCGTTCCGGCGCACGTGCATCTATGCCCGGTATGATGGACACAGTTCTTAACCTTGGTATTAATGACGAAGTTGCTGCTGCACTTGCTGCAAAAGCAGGCGACCGTTTTGCATATGACTCTTACCGCCGTTTTATCATGATGTTTGCAGACGTTGTTATAGGCGTATCCAAACACGACTTTGAACACGCCATAAGCGACTACCAAAAAGAAAAAGGCTACAAAGGCGACGAAGATATGACAGGCGACGACTGGAAAGCCGTTGTACAAATCTTCAAAAAAATCTACCGTGACGACCAAGGCAAAGACTTCCCAAGCGACGCTCGTGAGCAACTTTACGGCGCAGTTACTGCTGTTTTTGAATCTTGGGACAACCCTCGCGCATTCGTATACCGCCGCATGAACGACATCCCTTACGAATGGGGAACAGCCGTTAACGTGCAGGCAATGGTATTCGGTAACATGGGCGAAACATCCGGTACAGGCGTAGTATTTACACGCGACTGTGCAACAGGTGAAAACACAGTTTACGGCGAGTTTATGATGAACGCACAAGGCGAAGACGTTGTAGCAGGTATCCGCACACCACGTCCATTCCCTGAGCTTGCAGACGAAAACCCAGCAATCTATAAAGAGTTTATGGACATTGCAACAGGTTTAGAAAAGCACTACAAGTACGTTCAAGATATGGAAATGACAATTGAAGAAGGCAAGCTATACATCTTGCAAACACGTAACGCAAAATGTACAGCACAAGCAGCGTTGAAATTTGCGGTGGACCTTGTAAAAGAAGGCATTATCACCAAGCAAGAAGCGATCATGCAAGTAGACCCTAAATCTCTTGACCAACTGCTTCACCCTGTATTTGATGACGCCAGCTTGAAAGCTGCACAACAAATTGGTAAAGCGCTTGCAGCTAGCCCAGGTGCGGCAAGCGGTAAAGTGTACTTCACATCTGAAGACGCAGTTGAAGCTGTAAACGAGCGTGGCGAAAAAGCGATTCTTGTTCGTTTGGAAACTTCTCCTGACGATATTTTGGGTATGGAAGTTGCACAAGGTATCCTTACTGCAAAAGGCGGCATGACAAGCCATGCGGCAGTAGTTGCACGCGGTATGGGCACATGCTGTATATCAGGTTGCGAAGATATTAAATTCGGCAAAAAAGAGTTTACACTTGGCGGCGAAGTGATTAAAGAAGGCGACTATATCTCTCTTGACGGTTCTACAGGCGTTATCTACAAAGGCGCAGTTGCAACCAAAGAAGCAAGCCTTTCTGGCGACTTTGCAACATTTATGAGCTGGCTGGAAGAAGTGCCAAACAAAGTGGGCGTACGCGCAAATGCAGACTCTCCAAAAGATGCGATTAAAGCATTGGAATTTGGCGCAGAAGGCATTGGCCTAACACGTACAGAGCACATGTTCTTCGAGGCAGACAGAATCCCTCGCGTACGCGAAATGATTCTTGCTGACACAGAAGAAGAACGCCGTGCGGCGCTTGCAAAACTTCTTCCTTTCCAAAAGAAAGACTTTGAAGGCATTTACGAAGTAATGGGCGACCGTTCCGTTACTATCCGCTTGCTTGACCCTCCTCTGCATGAGTTTATGCCAACCAAAGCCAGCGAGTTTGAAGCATTGGCAAAAGAAATGGGCAAACCTGTAGAAGAAGTTAAAGCTAAAGCAGAATCTTTGCACGAGCTTAACCCAATGATGGGCCACCGTGGTTGCCGTTTGGCGGTTAGCTATCCGGAAATTGCAGAAATGCAAACCCAAGCAATTATCGAATCTGCAATCGAAATCAAAAAATCTAAAGGTTTTGACATTAAGCCAGAGATTATGATTCCGCTTGTGGGTGACTTTAAAGAAACCAAATATGTAAAAGATGTTATCGTAGCAAAAGCAGAGGAACTAATAGCAGCCGCTGGTGTAACACTAAGCTACACAGTTGGTACTATGATAGAAATCCCACGTGCATGTATTATTGCAGACCAAATTGCTACAGAAGCGGCATTCTTCTCATTTGGTACAAACGACTTGACCCAAATGACATACGGTTTGTCTCGTGACGATGCCGGTAAAATCCTTAACGATTACACCGACAAAAACATCTACGAAGGCGACCCAACAGCAAAACTTGACCAAACAGGTGTTGGCGAATTGATGAAACTTGCTGTTAAAGGCGGACGCAGCACCAATAGCAAGTTGAAAATTGGTATCTGCGGCGAGCATGGCGGCGACCCAAGCAGCATTAAGTTCTGTGCTGAAATTGGTTTGGATTATGTATCATGTTCACCATTCCGTGTGCCTATTGCTAGATTGGCTACAGCGCAAGCGGCTATTAGTAGCGAGAAGTTTGATTAATAAATAGTGCGCAAAACATCCCCAAAAGGGGCAGGGTTACCTGCCCCTTTGTTGTATTTGTCGTTTTTGGTAAAGGTGCTCGGTACTGCTTATAGTGCGGGTTCTAGCGATTTTTTGAGGATGCTAGAAACCGCTGTTTTTATGTGAAAGAGGAAATCAGGTTGAAACCGCAAAAATTCCCGGCTAAGGAAATCCAACCTTAATCGGGAATATGATTGTGTTTACCTATCGCAAGCAACGTTGCGAAAATCCACTAATATTTCTTTGCCTGCGGTGTCTACTGTTATGCCTGTTATTGTTAGAGTGGCGGTCATAACAAAACTCCCCACATTCAAACGCCCAATGGCTAAAATAGCCATCACCAGTGCTATGCCATATATGGTCATAATCGGCACATCTGTTGCTCCAATGTCCTTGCCAATGGTCTGTGGCATCATGCCATGTAGCCGTTGGTCTGTTGTTATGGTGACTATCTCTGCACCCATGCCCGCCTGCGTATGCGGTTGTGCTAAACGCTATCGTAAGTACCGCCACCAAAACAAGTGATACAATTTTCTTCATTTTCCCAACTCCTTAATTTTATTCGGATTCTTAATCCCATCTATCCACTTCAACCCTAACAACGTTGCCTGTTCTCATACTGACATAAACCTCATGGACAAGTCCATCATAAAACACTTCAACGCTCCAAACCCTTTGAAATTGCTCAAAATCCCTACTAGCAGGGTTGGCACGGCTATTGTTGCCGCCTACATGAGCAATGGCTATCTCTTGTGCTTCTTGTCGTGATATGTTGCTCGGCCATAACATAAAAGCTGCTATGGCTATTAAAATCAGCAAAAGAGATATAATGACGAACTTTAACTTGTCTTTCCTCCTTGCTGGCTCGATTATTTCCTTGTTTGGGTTGAGTTGCGGGTCGTAACTTGATGACATGATTCTCCAACTCCTGTTTCGAGATTTATCTATCCCATTCAAATTTTACTATAGCCCCTGTGTTTACATTGATATAATATTCAATAACCCCTCTGCCTGTTGTGGGTCTAAATTCCAGTTCCCATACCCATTGACCACGCTCCCAGTCCATACCCGAATGGGTACGGAAAGTAGCGGATATGTTTCTTGCGGTAAGGTCTGCATAGGCTATTTCGATTGCCCTTTCCAATGATATTGCAGGATTGGAAGGACTGTTGCTTTGATTGCCGCCGGTGGATGGAGAGGGACTTGGACTTATTTCACCAATAGGCGGTACTGGCGTTATCGGATTATGTGGAGGGTAGTTCGGAGCTGCACCAACGCCGCTACGTGATGTCAAATGCGCAGTATTTGTCGCATCTTCCCACGTAACATCAAAACCCATTGCATCGGCTACATCTCGTACCGGCAAGTAAGTTCGCCCATTATGGACAAATGGCTCATTTTCTGTCTGCACTACTTGTCCGTCAATAGCAATTCTAATGTTGTTGAAGTTTACCGTTATTGTTTCCTGTCTTGCACTCGCAAAAGCCGGAATAGCGGTAGCCGCAAAAATTGTGGTTAATATAACTCCAATTGCAATACCCTTGATTCTTTCAGCAAATTTCCCTTTTAACATAATAATTCTCTCCTTCTTTTTTTGTGAATTAGTCATCCCATTCAAATTTTACTATTGCTCCTGTGTCCACGTTGATGTAAAACTCTATAATTGGCATACGTTCGCCATGTGTCCTAAACTCTAACTCCCA
>Ga0123355_10007019_pt1 | contig 16777 bp, 13 predicted proteins | sample TergutEmb28metaG_3_FD_89872 | JGI IMG/M metagenome (GOLD analysis project Ga0123355, IMG submission 89872) | Embiratermes neotenicus P1 segment gut microbial communities from Petit-Saut dam, French Guiana - Emb289 P1 | ecosystem: Host-associated > Arthropoda: Insects > Digestive system > Gut ...
GCTCAGTTCGGCGGATGTTGCTCGGCTACTAACGGTCATAGCGAAACGAGGCAAATGGCAGTTTGTTGTCAAAACCTGCCGCTAGGTGCGCTCCGTAGCCGCACCGCGCTCCCTGTGCCGGTTACCGCGCTATTTAAAAAGTTCGGTCTTTAATTGAACACCCCTTGTATATCTTGATTTTTAAATTTTTGGACAGGAACCTGGATGACATAAGATTCTGCACCGAATAATAGCAAGCATTCCCTAACTTCAGCCTGCTCTTAATTTCTTCCTGAATAGAATTTTGATATGTTAACGTTGTTTCCAAATATTTGAACTCTTCCACCCTCTCCATAGAACTATTATCAATCTTCATACTGTGAATTCGCCCTGCGTTCTGATCTCGAGAAACGGTCATGTGCTTAGTTTTATGAGCATTTACTTCTAGACATACATAGACATACACAGTAAAAACAGAGCACAATCTTTTTTTATTTAAAATTGCATAGCTGAAACAATTTTAGCAGTGTAATGTTGTGTTTATAAACTTATACAAGTAACGAAAAACCTGGAAAAGGCTCTGTAACTGTAGACACGTGCGGTATTTATACTTAACGGAGGATAAATACGTGAAAAAATACGGACCCAACACAGACATTTGAAGAATTCTTATTTCTTTCTTTCATGACTAGCTTCATCACGTTCCATATAACGTTAGAATTTTATCATTTCATTTAGATAATAACCATGTAAAGGCTTATAACCCTTTTCTCCGAACTTGAAAACGGAGCAAAACAGATCAGCGAAAGATCGCAGTTACAGTGTGTGGGTAGAGATTGGACGTGACGTAGGGAATGGAAACGTAACAGCGTGAGACGCGTTGGGTCGGAATTTTCCACAGAATAGAAGTCGATGAAAGCGTAACAGACGAAGACAGAAAAAAGCAAAACGCAAATAAACAAGAAGGGCGTAACGAGGAGGATCATAATACGGCAATTTTTGGGCTGTCAGTTTCTGTCGGACGAGCAATCGGATAAGAATAAATGGTTCGTACAGGAAATGTATATTGCTGTGTGAAAGTGCGATTTATGTATATTACTGTGTGATAGTGCGATTTATGTAAAGAGCAATACTGGCTATCAGCTAAACGTCAGTGCCTTCCCAGTAAGCGATTAAAATCAGTGTTTCTTTAAGATCACATAATGCAGCCTCTTGGACTGCTTAACCCTTGCATATCGGACCGAGAGGTTCTCCCGAAACGTCAGGAAATAATCGCCTATCTACGTTGCATAGTATCTCAGAGGGGCGAAGATGTCTTATAGTATGGTTTGTTTTATAAGTTGATGAAAGTGTAATTGGTGGTGATGTCAAGGATTTGGAAGTTATTGTTCGTTGGTTGGATGTAATGGAGAAAGCCACGAGAAATGTCAAGATAGCCCATTTGCAGCCGAGATTAGAACCCACCACTTCCATAACACAAGTCTGAAGCATTACCGATACACCAGTGTGCTTCGCAGCTTTCACTGACAATCCCAAAACGCAGGATATAATACAGTAGGTAAAAGTTCAAAGATGAAATCACATGCGTTTTGTTAATCACTACAAAATTATGACATGTTTGTACCACACAATATTGTTACTTCCCATATGTACTTGTACATGTATCTAAGGCGTCATTCTTATGGCGGAAAACGAGATTAAATGTTTTAAAATTTCATTTTCACTATTAAACAAGTATCAGTTTTGAATGAATCACCACAAGTATCAGTTTTGAATGAATCACCACAAGTATCAGTTTTGAATGAATCACCACAAGTATCAGTTTTGAATGAATCACCAAAAGTATCAGTTTTGAATGAATCACCACAAGTATCAGTTTTGAATGAATCACCACAAGTATCAGTTCTGAAAGAATCACCACAGATATCAGTTTTGAATGAATCACCACAAGTATCAATTTTGAATGAATCACCACAAGTATCAGTTTTTTAATGAATCACCACACGTATCAGTTTTGAGTGAATCACCACAAGTATAAGTTTTTAATCAATCACCACAAGTATCAGTTTTGAGTGAATCACCACAAATATCAGTTTTGAATGAATCACCACAAGTATCAGTTTTGAATGAATCACCACAAATATCAGTTTTGAGTGAATCACCATAGGTATCAGTTTTGAATGAATCACCATACGTATCAGTTTTGAGTGAATCACCACAAGTATCAGCTCTGAATGAATCACCATACGTATCAGTTTTGAGTGAATCACCATAAGTATCAGCTTTGAATGGATCACCACAAGTATCAGTTTTGAATGAATCACCACTATTATCAGTTTTGAATGAATCACCACACGTATCAGTTTTGAGTGAATCACCACAAGTATCAGTTTTGAATGATTCACCACAAGTATCAGTTTTGAATGAATCACCACAAATATCAGTTTTGAATGAATCACCACAAGTATCAGTGTTGAATGAATCAACACAAGTGTCAGTTTTGAATGAATAACCACAAGAATCGGTTTTGAATGAATCACCAAATTTAGAGGGGAATTCTCAGGCATTCAGTTACTAAAGCAGAAACAGTGTAACAGCCTATAAGGCAACATATATATTTAATTAGTTGCAGAAAGTAACATCTCCACTCTTGTGTGGCAAAACTCACCTAGAATTGAAAAGATACCTACAAGGAAGCACTACGGAAGGTTTCCTTTATTGTGAAGAACCATCGAAACATACAAATTTACAACATACATATTTATATAGCAGTTGAGAAGTCTCTTCTTTTACCTTGTTAATGATAGTTTAACAAGAATATGCATTCAAATATTCCAGGTTCCTGGAACTGATATTCCTATTATTCTGTTTAATGGAGGCAGTTTCGACTTTCAGCTACCTACGCTACTCAAGAGCCTTGCAGCGCGAAAGGATTTGGGTCATGAATCTATTCGTACTTATCAGTCCCTTGCAAAATGTTTCTTGTTACATCGAACAGGAAAGTCTGACAAAATTGGAAGATTCGTAAGTGCATTATAGTAGTCAGCACTCTGGAACTTATTTTCTCTAAGGAAAAATTTAACAAAAAATATCTCCTTTTTTGACGACCTTGTTTTGAGTTTCTACAACTTGCAGTGGTCAAATGTCACACTGTTTCGGGGAAAAGTGATGCTGCATTCTTAAAAGCGACTTAAGAGGTTCAAATGGCTGCTGAAATAATAACTTTAGCTCTGTTTTAATCAACTCAGTCACCCTGAGGAAGGAGGCAATAACATTCCCGAAACGTCGGGATATTTAAACACTAAGCTGTGCTAACATGCACAGTCCGTCAATTTGTCAGCAGTCTCAGTGAAAATCTGGATAAAATTCGTTTAAATACTTTCTGTGAAACAACACATGTTTTAGACGCATCCGTAAAACTCCGTAATGTCTGTCCGTCTGTTATTCTGAAACAACTCTGTTCCCACCGCACATATTTGCGTCGAAGCAGGCAGTGGAGACCTCTACTAAAACCTCCAAAATGTTAAAATTTTGGTTAATATCGATCTAGTGTAACAGAACCTTGATATTCATGGCCATGTTTATTAGTAGTAACAACATTTAATTCGAGGTTAACTTGGTTACCAAAGTTGCAATACCACCGTTACCAAAGTTACTAGTGTCGCCATTTAGCGATGTCACAAAATTTGCACACGTTACCAATGTTAAAGCTATCAGTGGCACCAACATTACAAATGTTTACCAGTGTTACCAAAGTCACGAACGTTACCAAAGCTACCAGTTTTACGAATGATGCCAAAGTTATCAACGTTACCAACGTTCCAAATGTTACCAAAGTTGCCTATGTTACTAACGTTACCAATGTTACCGATGGTACTAAAGTCATTAATGTTATCCATGTCATCACAATTACCAGTGGTACAAACGTTTTCACACTTCCCAAGAATAAACGAAAGAGTTAGAAGTGTTTGAATTTGTGGATATTTCCTGACTGTTGTATCTTTACTACGATTGGTATTTGATGACCTCATGGCTAGTAGATCTACGTGAACGTTTGTATTTTGCTAGCGACGTCGTCATATTCAGATTCAGAGCCATTGAATTTCAACAAATACTGAAAAACCCCACCGGTTTCCTGTCTTATCAAACTATAGGATTCAACTGATATTCCGAAAAAAGAAGACAGGAGGGGACGAATGGGCTCCCATTATACCATATATAAGGAAATGAGGTATTAATGGGGAAACAGTGGCCGAAGTCCACTGCATGTGAAACTGAGCAGACCCCATGGGCGATCTTCACGCTGTGGAGATTAGATAAACTCATGAGGCTTTCGCTGTTTTGGAATGTTTGGTTGTGTGAATTGGCAGCTTGACGTTCCGGGAGAGCTCATAGGTCTCATCGTCACGGGTGAAACAGTACAGTCTTCTTGCTGTGCCTAACCACGGAAAATGAGACCGATGCACTGTCCCGAACCTTCGGTAACCAGCAACCAATCTACTCCGCGAAACATCCCTGAAGAGCCAAGGTCTCCTATTACGCAGTGGTGGAAGCCTGAAACCTTTTACAATATAATTATTGCCACTTTGGAACTCAAAACCCCACTTCCAGGTCTTACAGCCTGCTCTAACAAACTTACTGAGCTATCCCAGTACACAGATGTTAAATGACGATCAACTGTGGTTTCTGTTATAAACATTCACACCAGCAATTAAGTCAAGCCTGCTTATGAACGAGACGTGTGCCAAGTTTAGACACTGAGATCCTCGCAAAATATTGATAGTCTGATTAACTCTGAAATTAATTCCGTGACATTAACAGGACACTGTTCTCCAGTTATAACTTCCTGGACTACCTGTTAATTATAAATGTTAATATCTAGTCTAGACGTGAGCACTTAATTTACTGCCGCTGCAGGCGCTGATACATTTCCCATGAGGCTCGCCTCTAAATTCGCATATCAAGCGTATTAATGAGTCCTCTGGGTTTCTGGCTTGAATTACTCTCTGCTTTGCTACAGCAGTTTCATTAAAATAACTTGCTTCAAATTTGAACATGAGAAAACCGAAACATTCTTGTTATGGTTTCCATTAGGGTTTCAACAGCTTCATCGTATTACATCGTTCTATTTATTTTAGTCTTATGACTACATGATATATGCATATGTGTACACGTGTGCGTTACTTCATGCAGCTTTACTGTCTTCGTGTGTCTACTACAGAACGCTCACACACATTGTTTTATACCTACTGCAATTGCATGAGTAATATAATAACACCCATCCAAGATACCTTTTAGCATCCTAGGCGTTATCGACATCCAAGAACACTGTAGTTGCTTTGTTGTTCAAATGTGACGTCACGTGGTCCTTAAGCCTCGTGTGTTAAAGAATCAAGTTCAGTTGTATAAGGCAGTCTTCTTTCTTCCGTATAGATTAATTTTAGAATAACTCCAATCGTTTGTCAGTGGGGGACAAGAGAATATTTGCACGGTAAATAAAATTAGGATCCATCACGGCTTTCTGAAAAGTTATCAGTTTTCTTCTTTCCAACAAGTAGGAAAATACGGTACTCGACAGCAACTGTTACGTAGACGTGTTAGGACACAAATGGTTTTCATGGAAACCACCACAGATGTTTATTTGAAATGCCATCAATATCGCTAAATTGCTTCATTTAGAAAGAAGTAACGAATTCTGTACTTGAAAGAGTCCTACCAATTTATGATGAATACCATCTTCTGCCAGAAATGGCCCTTTAACTAACTCCACCATAAGTTCACTGTGTCTGTCACGCAATTCATGAACAGTTCATGTTAAGTGGCTCCCTGTCTCCACGTCATGGTGCATCGTCGGATTACGGATACAGCAGAAGGCGTCTAGATATGGAGGGTATTTGCCGATAGGGTGAGTAGCAGTCATAGACGAACGACCAGACAGTGGTCCTCCAGTTTGGTGTCTGTGGGAGGAACTAACCATACTAATCGACATGTCAAGGAATATTACACAGGGTCTCCAACTTGGTATCTTTGAAAATGACAGTCTTCAAAATATAGGATGGGCGTGCTTGGAATGTATTCATCTGGTTCAGTATGGGGGCAAGTGTCGGGCTATCCTGAACTTGGTAAAGAAATTTCAGAATCCATAAAATGCGTACAACTAATTGCCCATTGCAAGGTAATGGGTTACTTAAAATGAAATACATCGGTTTTTGCTCACAAACGAAGGAAGGTCGGCTGCCCCCAGCGCAAACAACTTGCAAGGTCAACTGAAAACCTATCAGTTAGTATCCGTATTTTGTTAGGTCAAGAGGTATAAATTGGCCTTCCAAATAAAGAGGTCTCGTATTGGTTTTCAGTACCAGATGAAATTTGGGGCCTAAATGAACGTGACTGTCATTTGGTGCCTTTACACCCTCCTTTTTCTTTGGGGGTTTATCTACGGCCACATTGCTCGACATGTGACTAACCTATGTTTAAATCCCCCCATCCAAAATATTTGTTACAAGGGGCATTCTTCCGAGATTTTTAGTAAATCTTTTAACTGCCGCTATGTATCGGGTTCTGCACCACAAGTTTCTTCGATCTTCTTTGTACTTCCGTATATGTTCTGCTCCGTGTACATCGTTATTTAGGACCGAAAACTTGTAACCAACTTAATTGCCTCAGACGCTCATGAATCAAGCACTTTTTCATCAGCTCCTTCTCCCGTGTTAACGTCGATTCTAGGAGAATTAGATCAGGGACATGACTTTGAATCCATTTCCAATCTGTACATTTACGAACACGTTCCGGGAGATCTGTAAATCCTAACTGGCTCCAGTGTGTGGAAAATGATTGGCAGGTGATCTGCCATGGATCCAGGACGTCAGAGATGGTGACGCATGACAGTCGAGTATTTTGATGACTCACATATAAATACGTCACGATTTCCCACGGCAGAATAATGACTGGTGCACTGTAGTTTGAAATTACAAGTGTATTTGTGCGGTGCAATTTAACAACTAACATGTCATGTATAAAATACAATTTGTACCTCAGAGTACATAAATGACCTTTAATTACAAAATCTAACCGATTCCTGCTCTTTATGGGAAATACACTCATTTATTCTGAGAACCGCATAAATAGCACAAATGAAGTGTTCAGACACAACAATGTGCTCTTTAATGCAAGCGACATATATAGTTCCCATTGTGTTCTGAAGCGTTAATTTTGGTAGAGAATGCAAAGGGAATGCCGCATACTGTCACAGCAAATACAGTTACAACGAAAAATCGAAAAAAAAAAAACACTTTTCTGTGTTAAGAACCAATCAAATCCCTCTTCTCTCGTGATTAGTCTTTGTGTGGTAGGTAAGAGAGACGAAAATTCCCTACATAATACGAGTTTATCACATTTGCGTCTGTGAAGAATACAGCTTTCGTACTGTGACACATTGAAGTCTAGTCGGAACTTACTTGTGGATTCCGTTCGTCTGGAACAAGAAACCGCGTCGTGTGGAAACCGGATTCGACCTAAGCAATGGAAGAGAGACATGAGATTTGGCACGTGGAATGTAAGGAGCCAGTATAGGTCAGGTTCACTTACAAGAGTAGCCAGGGAATTAGCGAGGTATAATGTGATTTAATGGGGTTCCAGGAGGTTCGATGGGGCAAAGGAGGCACTGTAAAAGCCGGGGATTTTATATAAATCTATGAAAAAGGAAACGAAAATAATCAATTGGGCATACGATTTTTGTACACCATAGCATAGTACGAGCAATTAAGAGAGTTAGGTTTGTTAGTGATAAGATGTGATACATAATTCTGAAAGGTCGCTTGTTTATTATCTTGGTTTTGAACGTGCATGCACCAAGTGAGGGAAAAGTGATGATTCAAACGACAGTTTTTATGAGGAATTAAACCAGATTTTCGATCACTCTCCTAAGTACTATATGAAAATTTGTTAGGCAAGGTTAATGCAAAATTGTGGAGAGGGGTTATATTTAAACCGACAACTGGAAATGAGAGAATACATCAGGATAGTAATGATAATGGTGTTAGAATAGTAAACTTCGCCACACTAAAAAATCTAGTTGCTAAGAGCACGATATTCCCGCATCGAAATATTCATCAGTACACCTGGACCTCGCCTGATGGAAAAACTCACAATCAGATTGATCATATATGGATGGAAAGGAGATGACATTTGGGTGTGCTCGGTGTACGATCGTTCAGTGGAGGTTACTGTAATACTTTTTACTGTCTGGTTGTTGCAAGAGTTAGGAAAAACTGGCAGTAAGCAAACAAGAAACACAGAAGTTTGACGTGGAGAGATTTAATCTCAAGAATCTAAGTGAGTTGGAGGTTAGAAAACAGTATCAGGTTAAGATATCAAAAAGGTTTGCAGCTTTGGAAGACTTAAGTGGTAGCCAGAACATAAATAGGGTTCGGGAAAACATTAAAGAACATATCAAAAGCAGAGCTAAAGAGAGTATCGGTGTATATGGATTGCAGCAGCATAAACCATGCTGTGGTGAAGAATGATAAAGATTTTTAGATCAAAGGAAGCAGGCTAATGTGCAATGGTTACAGGATCCAAACCGAAGCAATGTATATAATATACACAAACTGAGACCTGAAGTTAGTAGACATTTCAGCAACATAAATAACGAATATCTGAAAGCTAAAATTGGTTAACTTGAAAGTAACAATACGATCAAAAATAACAGGGACTTGTTTAGGAGCATCAATGACTTTAAGAATGGTTACCAGCCTAGAACTAATATAGTAAAGGATGGGAAGGGTAATTTGGTTGCAGACTCCCACAGTAGTTTGGCTAGGTGGAGGAACCATTTCTCTCAGCTGTTGAATATACATAGGGTTAATGATTTTAGGCAGGCAGAAATACACACAACACAGCCACTAGTGCATGGGCCGACTGCCTTGATTTTGAGATGGTTTTTGTAAAGCTAAGAAGACACAAATCACCACGTACTGGTCAAATCTCAGTATAACTGATTAAAGCAGGTAGTATAAGAATTCACTCTGAGATCCATAACCTAATTAATTCTGTTTGTAACAAGGAGGATTTGTCTGAGGAGTGGAAGGAGTCGATCATTGTACCTATTTATAAGAAGGGTGATAACACAGACTGTAGACATTGCAGAAGCTTTAGTAAACTACTTATAACATCCTTCTGCCAAGTTTAACTCCATATGCAGAGGAACGTATTGGGTACCAGTGTGGATTTCGACGCAACAGGCCAACTACTGATCATATATTCTACATTCATCGAATATTCTAAAAAAAAAGCGAATACAATAAAGCAGCGCATCAGCGATTTATAGTCTTCAAGAAAGCCTATGATTGAATTAGTAGGGAGGTCTTGTTTAATAATCTAATTGACTTTGGTATCCCCATGAAACTGGAAAGGTTAATAAAAATTTGTCTGAATGAGACTTATAGCAGAGTCCGGTTATACAAGCACCTGTCTGACATGTTTCCTATTAGGAGTGGGTTGAAACAAGGAGATGATTTATCGTAATTATTTTTCAACTTTGTTTTAGAATATGCCTATTCATCAGCTGTTGGCTCATGCTGATGATGTTAACATATTGAGTGGGAACGTACGTACTATAAAAACACAGAAGCTTTAGTTGTTACTAGTAATGGATTAGATTAGAAGTAAATGCTGATTAAACTAAGTACACGGTCGTGTCTCGAGATCAGAATGCAGGACGAAGTCACAATATAAAGACAGTTCCATTGAAAGAGTGGAAGAGTTAAAATATTTGGGAACAACCTTAAAGAATCAAAATTCTATTCGATAAGTAATTAAGTGCAGATTGAAGTCAGGGAATGTTTGCTATCGTTCGGTGAAGAATCTTTCGTCTTCCAGTTTGCTATCCAAAAATATAAAGATTGAGATTTACAGAACTATAATTTTGCCTGTTGTTCTGTTTGATTGCGAAACACTGTCACTCACATTGAGGTAGGGACGTAGGCTGAGGATGTTTGAGAATAGAGTGTTGAGGAGAATATTTGGGCCTAAGGGGGACGAGGTAACATGGGAGTGGAGAAAACTACATAATGATTAGCTTAATGATTTGTACTCCTTACTAGACATAATTGGGGTGATCAAATCAAGAAGAATGAGATGGGTGGATCATGTAACACGTATGGGGGGAGGAAAGGTGCCTACAGGGTTTTGGTGGGTAAAACCTGAGGGAAACAGACCACTTGGAAGACCCTGACATAGATGTGGGATAATATTAAGATGGATCTTCATGACATGGATGGAGAGCATGGACTGGATGGATTTGGGTCAGAACAGGGACAACTGAGAGACACTTGTAAAGGCAGTAATGAACCGTCTGGTTCCATAAAATGCGGAGAATTTCTTAACTGGCTGAAAATCAATACGCTTCTCAAGAAAGACTCTGCTTCATGAGGTCAGTAAAAACAAGTGTCAAAACATTCACGAAAACCCTTGAAGATGAGAACAGCACGTTGCTTCGAAACATCGGAAAACAATTACCACTGGACGCGGAGTCATTTAGAAGAAAAACGGAATCCTCATCTACGCCGTTGTAAAACTCTCAAATTTCTCGTTGAAAGTTACGTCATATACCTCGAATGCTGGCCCCAGTGCACTGTCCGGATCTTCACATCCTCAAATACCGGGATGCTGAATAGTCCTTAGCCCGACCAGGAAGGAAACAAGCTCGGAAGCATGTCAGAGACGCGCGCGATTTCAACAACATCGAGACGCGAGCTGTCATCAGGTTTTTTTTTCCTACAAGGCAAGGCGCCGAAGGAAATTCACGCCATTCTGACAGAAACATTAACTTGTTTCCTTCCTGGTCGGGGTAAAGACTTATCAGCACCCCTGTAAGGCCAGCGTCAGTGTACCGTTCTGTCGTGAATGCGTTCAAACGTAACACCAATTAACATCCCCTTCCCCTGGCAGCAGTTGCAATTTGAACCCCAGAGTCACCGAAAGGTTAATTACTGAAACAACGTGGAGCGTTCGATGGCTGTAACAGTAAATAGTACGGAAGACTCACAGTTTTATCCCACTCGGCTCTTTCTGCAATTCGTAAAGCTCCGTTATTTTGGAAATTCCAAACAATATGTTGTGCTATTAGAAAAACAGGAGCAGTGAGTGTACTAATCAGATTACAAACTGCAAACACTTCAACAAAATTTCAAAACGCTCTTACATCGATTCATGTTTGGGTTCAGTTTCCTCTTCGCTCTGAGGCTCCGAGTAGCTTTGGGTTCCATCAGCCGTCTGTTTCTTAAGATCTACTGTAACATGGAAGGAATTATAACGCCTACTTTTTTCTAGTAAAGAAGTTAATAAAGCTTAAGAGACTTGCCTGCTGTTGTTGTACAGGTCTATTGCTATTACATGTAATCGCTAACTTTATGCAAGCAGGCAAAATGTTGGCGAACCGCGTGCTAAGTACGATAAGTGTGCAGTAGAGGGAGGAATAGGCAGAAGCCTGGAAGGAAATGTACAACAACGTGCTTATTAAATCTTACTCATCACTAAAGACTATAACGAATATCAAAGTAAGAAGACAGGATGGTAGTGCGTGTAGAAAGAAATGGAGATTTGAAAAATGAATACAAAACTTTAGTTTAAAGAGCTTAAGATAATAGATAATTTGCAAGACCTGGGGATATATATGAGGGTAATATTAAAAAGGACTTCAAATAAATATGGCGTGAAATTGTTCAATGAATTCAAGTCGCTGGAATCAGATCCGATATCCAGTCCTTTAAAGCACAGTAATAAATTTCAGGGTTGAAGAAAATAAGGGGTACTTAATAAAGTAGTTTAGTTGCTGGGTTTAAACTCTTTTGATCGAGGAAAGAGGGTTAAGTCATTTAAGTTTTCAGTAGAAAGTATTGGTGCGCATGCAGCACCTCCCTGTTGCATTACGTGGCTTAAAGTATCCTGACTTATAATAATGTACAGACTTAAAGGAAGTTTTTTTTACCAACTTGATGAAAAAATTATTTATTTTAATACATTTATTACATTCCTCTACATGTTTCGAGCACTATTGTGCCCATCTTCAGGAGGGCAATTGTATTAACACAGCATCTGGCATCGTCACTCTCTTTGGGTGACTGTTCAGTACACAGGTTACGAGAGGACTCTCGTAACCTGTGTACTGAACAGTCAACTAAAGAGAGTGACGATACCAGATGCTGTACTGATATAATTGTCCTCCTGAAGTTGAGTATAATAGTGCTCGAAACATGTAGAGGAGTGTAATAAATGTATTAAAATAAGGAATTTGTGCGTCAAGTTGGTGAACAAAACGTAAACATTTAAGGGAAGTTGTAATTCGTCTTTTAAAGGCGCCAATTTAACAAGGCAGCCATCTTGTTTTGACTTCACGTTACACCTTGCATTTAGTCCATACGCCCTTACGTAAGTACGTCGCGGAATATAAGAGAATATTTCTCAGCAGCCTCATAGAGTGTAACAGCCAGATGTTTCTAGGACCTTCTCAATAGCAGAAAACAACAAAGGTACTTTATAAAAGGGCGAATCCCGATATGAATCAATAACAATATAATTAGAGAAATAAACTCGAGACGTACAATACAGTACATTTTCCGCACAATTAAGCTATATATATAATATTTAATACTAACGTATAGCTCAATGTTTGTATTTGTTAATTATTGCTCCGATTCAATACCCAACCGACGAAAAGCGTTATATCAAATAAAAACAATAATTTCTTTGTTACGCATATAGTGTATTAAAAATTATATGTGGTTGAATATCTCTATATTAACACAAAATAATACAGAAGTCTAACCAACATATTGTAGCCTAGCACAATCAGAATAATTTCTTCATCTTCAAGTGGCTTCCTTCCACAGTCCTGATTTCCGAGCCGTAATATATTTATTTGTGTGGGTTTCATTTTCTTCAGTTTGACTCTAAATGTTGTTCCATCAACACATTTCACTAGTGGCGGTGTCAATTCAAGTTTGCCACATCTCTAATACAAATTCTGGTTCTCTAAAGAATACAACAATACTTGTTCAAGAAGAGTCTAAAATTAAAATATTGTTGATCTCTTGGAACCCTTGGTGTAGGCCTTGGCTACCACTGACCTAAACCAATCTCATTCAGGTCCCTATATTCTGCACCTCAGTGCCGCTCTTGTGGCATCACACTAATGTACTTGAAGGACACTACTGATTTAAATGGAAATCGCTTATCACTAGGATTGTCTATTCTGAAGTTCATCTAGCTGATGGCTTTCAGTGAAGTTGTATGTATTTACTGTGACAGTAAACTGAAGACCTGGGCTCAAATTTCCGAGACGTTTAACGTGGTCATGTGACAAATACGACTGCTGCTTGAAGCAAATCCTAACTGCGAATGTATTTGCACGATGCATTTGTGTGAAGTAAGAAATGAGTTGTGGCCAAACTGGTCTTGGCTACCGACATGAGAACTGCATTAACTCAGGAGGCAGCCAGTCTGCCTCTCACTGACTCGTTGCTTCCCATCCCACTAAGAGCTTTTTTATCCCTTCAGTTCTAAAATAAAACTCCCAGTGTTTAAATTCTGGTCGTTTTTAACACAGAAAAACTTTATAAAAAGTAAATTGTTAGAAATTCTGAAGTTTGATTTCAATGTTAAAGCACAGTAGTTACTGTCTTTAAAAAGAGGTACGAGAGACAACACAAAAATGATCCCTCAGAAAGACATTATTACGAGGGAGAATCAAAGAGGTAAAGCAAAATACATTTAACGGCTTTAATATAATTAAATATGAGCAATTTTACATACCATTTGTCTACATAATCCCCTTACAACACAATGCATTTGTTATATCGTTCAACTAGTTTCTGTATTCCTGCGGAGAAGAAGCTTTTCGGCTGCTCTTGTGGTCTTGTGCGCGCGATGTTGATGGCCGACCAGAACGACCTTCATCAGTAACACGTGTTCGAACCGATTTAAACTTTTCCATCACTCATAAGTCTTTCGTTGACTCATGATACTCTGTCCATACTGAGCCAACATACGACGGTGAATTTCCACAAGTTTCACTCCTTCTGCCCAAAGAAACAGCATTACGCCACGTTGTTCTTCGATGGTGCAATCTTGCAAAGGAGGGTCCATGTTTTCGCCCTTGTTGCTGCCACTCGACTGAAGGCAGAGCACTGTACTGTACATGTCTGAACTCTTCGACAAGCATTGTCAATACTGCGCAATGCGCCAGCTCCTCTCTGTCCCGGTTACCGCGTAATTTAAAAATTGCCTTTTCTTTTTTATTCACCCTTGTATAAAGGGCGCAAAAAACAGAGCATAGGAAATAATACAGAAGCGCTTAAAATAACAAAGAATAAAGTTATACAAGGGGGTTTCAAAAGATAGGAAAACAAAAACTTTATTCTGTTTGGGATGTATACATGGCACATGGGTAGCAGGTGGTGTACATCAGATTTCCATGTAGTGACCATAGTAACATTCTTAAGGTTAGTATCTATCTTCCAAATTACACGGTTTCGTCAACAGCAAGAATGCAATCCTAACCTCAAAACTGACATCTTACTGCATGGTTGTATAGTCTCGAAGAAACTAAACAACATACTGGAAATCCACCCGTATGTTTTTACCCAAATTAACGTAACGTATGCACCTTGTATTGCAGAGAAACACGAAACACGATGCTACACAAATCTTGCAACTTTAGTGTTGATATTATCACTAAACCCACACAAGATGTCTGGATAATATTCCCAGTCAGTATTAGCCTGCAATGTTACATTTCATACACGTAAACATAGAATTATAAAAGATGATCTTTAATTACATATAATTCATACAAAAATTACATTTTACCCCTGAAATCAGACCAAAATAGCCTATGAAGAGACAGTGTCAACTGCTTTGTTAACAGTTAATGCAGAAGAATAATTACTCCAATTGCTGGAAAATGTACGACTGGCAACACGATAAATTGTATGGTGCGTGTATGACGGAACTCCTGCTCGTTTTACCTAAGACGTTATTAGCCTCTCACTATCCAGAACAACTGAAAGACAGTGGCCTCCGCGAACAGTCCGTCTCTTACCGAATTCTTTGCATGTGGCCATCTGACAAACACAGTTGACTGGAAAATATTTAACTTGCAAGAAGAGACTTAGCGCTTGACTAAAGGTAAAATTTTACTTGTCCGCGCTATGAAAGTATATAGAGGGAGTACAGGTATAGCTACACGCATTTCTAACCTTCCTGCTGCATTATTGTGTTATCTAGAGGCTTCAGCCACTTTACTCTCGGGAGAGAACCACGGCATCCATTGAACAGGAGGATGTGTTGGCTCTAGAACCTGTCTGGAATTTTTTGGAGAAGAAAAAACTTCTTGTTTTGAAGCGGCTATATAAACAATTCGACCAACCAGGAGTTTTTAAGCATATGACAAATTCTTGGCATCCCAGGATGTAGGTTTTGGCATTTTGAGTACGGTAAAGCATTTGCAGTATCACAAAGATTTCGTCAATACTAGTCGATCTTCTGTCAAAATATGATAAACTAAATAATTAAAAGCGATCCCAAAATATATTACATACTTCGTTCTATCTCCTAATGTTTACAATTCTCTCTAGTCTTTTTACCATATCCAGATAAAAATTCAAGCTTCATTGTATTAGCTGAGACATGTTGACATCTTCAGATATGGCTGGCAACACCAGGTGTTTATAGGTACACATAAATTATTTTTAATATTAATGGCTACAATTCATCTAAACTAATTACTCTCTTCTGTCAGATGCTATTTTGTCTAAGTTTTTATATATATATATATATTTGTGTGTGTGTGTGTGTGTCTGTGTGTGTGTACACATATGAATACATTTCTATTTACAATTTCTCCTCTCCCATTTAATTTTGATCTTGAACAGTTTTTATGGTCGTATGATTATTCAAAATTTTAGTTTCGATTTCAAGCACACAACAGGTTATGTATGTTTACTGCATGTCATTCAGAATCACCCTGTATGAGCTGAACCCTGATGAAGGTATTATAGTAACCACGGAATGAAAACACAATGTGGTGACTCAGATAATGCATTCCGTGCAAATAAACCAAATGCATATTGCGCTAAATCAAGCGACTCATAAACAAACATAACAGCTACGATGTCTCCATTGAAACAACTGGAAGTTATAGAGTCAGTCCTGCTTTTTACGTTAGCGCGAATTGTCTACAAAGCGACTGATATATAGCTGAACGCTCTTTGTACTTTCGCGTAGGCGTCTTGCTTTTTATACGGTTTTTAGCTATTAGCGTGAGAACATAAAGTTGGATGGCGGGCCAAAATATTTTCTGATCTGACGCTATATTTATTGCTGGACTTTCTGAACCGCCAGGCCTCACGAGAAACGATCGCCTTACAGCAGAACTGACTGTACTACAACCATCTCCTAACAGATATTTGAAAGGCGCCATCCCGTTGTGAACGTGTAACAAAATTTTATTGCCAAGTGCCGTCTTCACACAACAACTGAATAGCAGTTGTAGTTTTACAACTGGTTAATCAGGCTACATGTTTCGGCCGTTTTATCCGGCCACCATCAGGCCTACAGGGTAATACTGTTACTTAAGGTACGAATGTACCTTAAGTAACAGTATTAGTCAATATTTCTCAACCTGTGCACGAGACGGCCACCTACAGGTGTGATGATACCAGAGGCTGTGTAATGCAATTTTGACCTCCTGATGATGAGCACATGTGCTCGAAACATGTAGAGGCATGAAATAAACTTA
>Ga0123355_10007020_pt1 | contig 16777 bp, 17 predicted proteins | sample TergutEmb28metaG_3_FD_89872 | JGI IMG/M metagenome (GOLD analysis project Ga0123355, IMG submission 89872) | Embiratermes neotenicus P1 segment gut microbial communities from Petit-Saut dam, French Guiana - Emb289 P1 | ecosystem: Host-associated > Arthropoda: Insects > Digestive system > Gut ...
CACCCCCTCCCACTTCCCGAAGATCCATCTTAATATTATCCTCCCATCTACGTCTAGGTCTCCCCAATGGCCTCTTTCCCTCAGGTTTCCCCACTAGAACCCTGTGCACACCTCTCCCCCCCATACGCGCCACATGCCCCGCCCATCTCATTCTTCTCGATTTTACCACCCGCACAATATTGGGTAAGGCGTAAAGATCCCTAAGCTCTTCATTATGTAGTTTTCACCATTCCCCTGTTACCTCGTCCCTCTTAGACCCAAACACTCTCCTCAACACCCTGTTCTCAAACACCCTCAGCCTACGTTCCTCCCTCAATGTCAGCGACCAGGTGAATAAGGATACATACAGTTCTTGTTAATAGAATACACTTCCTATATTGAGTAACGCTACTCCAGTTGCTTATGGTCACAGAGCGGAAATGAAGTTCAGGGACCAAGTAATTCCCGTCTTTGTACCACTGTAACCTTGACTTAACACAAAACATGCTGTTCTGCACAGTGCCAGTTGTTGGTAAAGTAAAACTGAATCATATAGCTGTTATTCTCCTCATATGTTCCTGGGTGGGCTGCATATATTTTAGTGATTTCTTTAGAGCTGCCACCATACTGTCTCCATACCGGTACGATATGAAGATTTTCCTGTTGGGATTAAATCACTTATGTTGGATTGTTCCGGGTTATAAGCTGCCGATGTACGTTTTCCAGTTGTTTGCTTATATGAATATGATTCATCTGAATTTTGTTTTTATATGTCATAATTCATGTTTGTTAAATGACCGCATTTAACGTTCTAGAGCACAGTGTTAAATATATGTACCGCGTGGTATATTATTACAAAATTCTGCGTTTTACCACGTAGTGATTTTATGAATTTCATATTAATCATTGGCCTTTATAATGGACATTTTGTTCTCTGTGAGGGAGGAACTAAATTTTTGTACGTAATTTAGATGAAGGGAAGGTGTGAAGTTTTACGGATGGAAAGGAAATGCGGTCCTTACTTAAGAAATGGCTCAGATTTTTTGTTTTAATTTTACTTTTAATTTACGAATCACGTTTCATCACTACAGAACAGTCTCAAGATTACAAAGCTTTGGTCCCCGAAAACTTGGAAGTTTGTGAAATATTTTGTGCGAGAAAAAATTTATATTTAATGTCAGAGAGCCATCCTAAGTTCCATACTAAATCTGGAAGAATATTCGTCATTGCACACTTTCCATTTACTTCAAAGTGCAATAATTTTACAGCGTTTTTGAAAAGGCTTTTGTCACACAAATATGTGACAAAAAATAAAAATTCTCTATAAATTATATATATATTTCGCCGTGACAGTTTTAATCATCGGAAGTGCTTTTTAGATTACTTAAAAGATATTTGTAAAGACAGAATTATGTGAATAGCTAATTTTATGTTTTGTTGACGGTGCATGCCTGTATAATCTGTATCAAATGAAGCCAACTAGGTGAACACTATTTCTTAGTATATTTATTTTAACTTCTCTACATGTTTCGGGCAACTATGTGCCCATCATCAGGAGAACTTAATGTGTTTCTGCAACACTGATATTTTTCACTCTGTAAGGGTGGCTGTCTGCTCTGCTGCAGCAGACCAGACAGCCACCCTTACAGAGTGAAAAACACCAGTGTCGCATAGACACATTAAGTTCTACTGATGATGGGCACATAGTTGTCCGAAACATGTAGAGAAGTTGAAATAAATATACTAAGAAGTAGTGTGCACCTAGTTGGCTTCATTTGATACAGATTATGTGAATAGTATTACAGAAGATACAAATGTAGGCCTAAAATATGAAGAGGTTCCTTCAGATATTTTTTCAGAAAACTCAAATGAGGTCGGAAATATTATCATTTTTCTTGGTTGTGACTTGCTGTAGACTTGCTGGTATCGGTCGTGGTCGAAGTGGGTAGGTTATGAGTGGTTTTAGGTTACACAACACTTGAGGTTGCAAGCACGTGGAACCCAGCCCGCGTCAGTGAAAGCACTGCACATGAGATCGGGTGATCGAGGCAGCACTCTTCTGCGGTGTATTTATAAACATTGATAAAGCGTGAAGGTATCACAAGCCAGAAAGCACACCGCCCTTTGAACCTAACATTTTTGCATAGAATTTCTTCTTGTAAATTAACTGCTTCCTTTGCTGAAGCTTAAATACATCACAATGAGACTCGCTGCACAGATTGAATGGCAGGTATTGCACACGGCGTGCGACGCGGAAATTGTGTGAACTGAAGAGGAAATGCGGATTATAGCTTGTAAATTAACGAACAAAAAGAAGAAGGTCAGTTCAGGTTATACATCTGCTGGTTCAGATGTTTTGTTGACCGTGCATCTCGATATATTCATTAAGAAAAAAACCAACTTGATGCACAATTTACCTTCAGTTCCAACCCTGCCAGGACATCAGACAACCATCTAAACAGAAGAAAAAGTACCAATTATTGAATCCACACGACGTACCTCCTGATGATGGGCTGTAGACACGCCCGAAACATGTAGAGGTTGACGAAATATACTGAAGATAAATTGTGCAGCAAGTTTGTTTTTCTCTTAAAGAGTCTAAATGGCTTCTTTGTCATTTTACACTACGTTCCTATTTCAGATACACATGTGTGGTTTTATACGCTATTTAATAAAATATCTCTGTAGACAAAGACGTTGAATGTGGGTAAAAACGTTCTTTAGAACAAAGGCTCCAAGAATTTTATAAGGCCCAACTCGTGTAGTTAGGATATCGGATTACTTACTTACTTACTTACTTACTTCATGGTGCAGAGTCCTTCTTGAGAAGCTAACTGGTTTGCAGCTAGTCAAGAAATTCCCCGCATTTCACGGAACCCGAAGGTTCATTACCGCACTCAGAAGCGTCCGTCACCTTTCTCTATCCTGGGCCAGCCCAATCCAGTCCATATACCCACATCCCACCTCCCGGAGATCCATCCTAATATTATCCACCCATCTACGCCTAGGTCTCCCCAGTGGTTCTTTCCCTCTGGTTTCCCCACCAAGACCCTATACACCCCCGTCTCCTCAACCATAAGCGCCACATGCCCAGCCCAGCACATTGTTCTCGATTTTATCACCCGCACAATGATGGGTGAGGAGTACAGATCATTTAGCTCCTCGTTATGCAATCTCCTCCATTCTCCCGTTACATCGTCTCTCCTCGGTCCAAATATTCACCTCAACACCATATTCTCAAACACCCTCAGCTTCCTTTCCTCCCTCAATATCAGCGACCAATTTTCACACCCATACAAAACAACAGGTAAAATTGGATATCGAATTACTCCAGGAAAATAAATATAACGTCAGAAAAACTAGAGACTCATTTGATAGATACAAGGGAAATGGCTGCGTTACAGGCCGGAAGTATCCACGTCTCGTGTTGTCAAATAATGACACGCTTGGACTGTACTTTACAGACCTTTGAAATGAAAGATGGGCCTAACCCTTGTTCATGGTAAGACTGTGTCTTGGAAATTCTGTGTGGGAGGAACATAGTTACGTCCTTTTCGGACCGATATTTGGGTACGGTAAAGTGCTTATTGCACACGTGGTATAACAAGCCACTGCTGAAAGAGCGAGATATATTTTTCGTTGTATAATGAATGCGCCAAACCCAGTGGTGACGTGGTGTAAGGCTGTTCGCTTGTTGGGAATGCAGGTTCGAATTCCGTCGGCAGCATGAATGTCCGTTGTGAGTATTGTTTGTTGTCAGGTAGAGTTCTGTTGCGACGGGCCGATCACTTGTCTAGAGGAATCCTTCCAAGTTCGTTTGTCTGAGCGTGATCTCGAAACCACGACAAGGAGAAAGTTTAGATCCACGAGGGCTGTCGATCGTGAGGAAAAAATAAAAACATGTGCACTTTCTAATTTATATCTAGCAGGACAGCCCTATTCTACCGTGTTTCAGCAACTGCTTCTTCCAGCTGTTATATATTTTTAAATAGTTTCCCTGCTTTTCAAAATATGAGAGACATTTGAATTTTTTTGAGAGATATGTTTTTTTTATAAAAAGTGGAAAATAGTGACCAATATCATATTTATTGCGTCTGGTAAAGATTTGTTTTGTCTAAAAATTTGTCACGCTTAAATTTTTTTCTGTGATGGTATCAGATAAAAGCGAATTACTGCTGAAAGCCTCAGAAACTTGCAGAGTTGTGAAAAAAGTGTATCTCAATACAGACTACTGAAATTTACCTTTCTTTCTTTGGTTCATTTGCCGAACAACCAAACCAATGTTTCGAAGCGAGCCACTACTACATATATCTATAAACATTTTTAGTCTAAGCTTAATAAAGCATCATTAATTGTTACTAAAAATACAGGGGTGCTGGTAAGTCGTTATCCCGACCAGGAAGGAAACAAGCTGCATTCCCCATATTTTGTGAAACTTGGACGTTCCTTACCACATTCACCTGTCCCTACCCCAGCAAAATCAATCCATTCCTCTGCCCATAACAATTTTGACAGGCGCAGCTTGTTTCCTTCCTGGTCGGGCGAAAGACTTATCAGCACCACGGTAGTATGCAATTAAAGTCTTTACAGCTGATCATGTAACACTTAATAGGAGTAAAATTAAATTTGAAATTCAGTACGTAAAGAAATTTATGTATTCTTCTTCTTCTTCTTCTTCTTCTTCTTCCATTGGCACTACAGCCCACTGTGAGCTTTGGCCTGTCGAACAATGTGCTTCCATTTCTTCCTATCTGCCATCAACTCTGTCCATATTCTCACACCCAGCACTTGAAGATCTCTTTCAGCTTCCTCTTTCCATCTTTGCCTGGGTCTTCCCCTTCTTCTTGTCCCTTCCAGTTCTTGAGCGAAGATCTTTTTGGGCATCCTGTTCTCCTCCATTCTCTCTAGGTGACCTAACCAGTTTATCCTTTGCCCTTTTATCCATTTTACTATATTTTCTCCTCTGCTCATCTCTTCTAGTTCTCGATTCGTCCGACTTTTCCATTCCCCTTTTTCACGTTTAGGACCATGTATTCTTCTAAATGAAATCGATGTAATAACAACCCAAAACCCCGATTTTAACCTTCTTCGTGTACGTATATTTGTGTATGGTTATTTGAAAGCCACGCTGTTTAGTTACGAACATGTACGTTAGACCTACAAATCTCTCTCTCTCTCTCTCTCTCTCTCTCTCTCCGTTTTAGCGTCTCTGCAGCCCCAACTTTTAGGTAACAAAACTAGCTTTGCTTTTCACAGTGACGCTCTAGGTTTATAAATATTTAAACTGGGAATGATGGTCACTGTTTTATAAACAAACACGCACATCGACTTCAGGTTAAATTGAAGGTAAAACTCATATAAATTTCTGCTTAGCATTCCGGTCAGAATACACGCTAAAACAATATTTTTATTAAGCTCTGCTCGAATTAGAACTTCCGTAGGTGCAATGACAATCGCCTAACGAATTATATTTTTACCGTGGCCGTTGGCGGTCTGGTAAAAAATAAACACATGTTCCAGTTTCATGAACTGCAAGGCATCTCCATTTCCTATTGCACAAAGCTTTTCTGAAACACAGCTCATTGAAGTTATTTAGAAATTCTTTCCCTCTAGATGAAGAACTAAGTATGTAACTGGATGGACCTGAGTACTTCTCAATACATTCGCATTTATAAATAATATTAAATTACGTACTGTACTTTATAGAGTGCAGTTCTAAATTTCAAGCCCAAGGTAAAGTAATAGTGGATGGGAAAATAAGTAACCCTTTTGTCATAAGTAGAGGGGTTAGGCAGGGACATGGTTTGTCTGCACCGTTGTTTAACCTCGGAAAAAGTTATGTAGTCAAACACAACTGTGTATTTAGTGACTATAATGGGCCATTATAGTCACTAAATACACCTATTGTGACACAGTTGTGTTTGACTAAATACCTTTTTCCTAGTTTTATACACACGACGGGGATGACGCACTTCCTAGATCGTTTATCCTCGTTCTCCACAAAGCACTGAAAAACCTGGAACAAAGCACACACAATTTTGAATAGACTGACACAAATCTGTGGATATGCCGATGATATATTGGTAATTGCAAGGAGCCTTCCAGCTCTTGAAGCAATGTGTGCTGAGATAAGCAGAGAAGCAGGTAGAGTGGGCCTGCCTGCTAATAAACCCCGACAAGACCAAATATATAAGATTTTCAGCATCCGTATCCCGAAGATCAGTGAAAGGAGCAACCATAAATGGTGCAACTTATGAAGGAGTAGCCGAGTTCATATACTTGGGTACGCTAATCAGTAATGATAATAGCATGTAAAAAGAAATACAAAGACGTATTTTGGCTAACAATAGAACTTATTTTACATCTATAAGTCTCTTCAGGAGTCGACTTCTATCCAGAGCTACTAAAATTATATAAGACACTAATAAGACCGGTAGTGTCGTATGGAGCGGAAGCATGGATGTTGACGAAGAAAGAAGAACAAGCTGTGCTAATTTTTGAAAGGGAAATATTTAGAATAATATATGGTCTTAAATATGGAAAGGGGAATGCAAAAGTCGGACGAATCGAGAGCTAGAAGAGATGAGCAAAGGAGAAAATATAGTAAAATGGATAAAAGTGTAAAGGATAAGCTGGTTAGGTCACCTAGAGAGAATGGAGGAGGATAGGATGCCTAAAAAGATCTTCACTCAAGAACTGAAAGGGACGAGAAGAAGAGGAAAACCCAGGAAAAGATGGAAAGAGAAAGTAGAAAGAGATCTTCAAGTGCTGGGAGTGAGAAGATGGAGTGAGTTGGTGGCAGATGGGGAAAAATGGAAGGACATTGTTCGACAGGCCAAAGTCCACAGTGGGCTGTAGTGCCAATGGAAGAAGAAGAAGTTCTAAATTTCACACTATTTTGTAGGAATAAATTATGTCTGCATGTAGGTACCGGTTGCGTTCTCTTGAATTCCTGATTGGGGGGTTACTGGAAGTTTCACTTAACGTTATTTTCATGGCCCAGTAAATGACAACGGACTGTTTATATTTTAATTCATTTCATATAACGCGCTCATTATAGCCAGACACTCAAATTCCGAAGGGTCAGCAGGTGTTCGGGGATACTGTGCTGTAGGCTGGCGAGTGGAGCGCTCTGGTGGTGGTCGCTGGACCTCCCCTTTCCTCTCAGGTAATTATATAGGGAACGTGGTGCTGGGTGGTCTGGTAACCTAAAGGCCCCAAGCTGTTCAGTCTATGATGTTCCAATTACCAATATGCCTGACAAAAGAGGGACGCACCTAAATATTCTTTTGTGATGTTGTAATGCAAATTCTCGAAGCTGGTATAGGAAAGAAGAACAGGAAAGAGAAATAATAGTGGAATAGATGGCAAGAAAGAAAGTGAAATGCGAAAGTAAAACGGAATTAAAAAGGAAGAATGAGGACTAGGAGGTAAGAAAGAAAAGAGGAAGGAGCCGTGAAGAGGAGAGAGGGTGAAAACTATTACAATAATATAAGTGGACTTTGACTGTTAAAAGATAAATTATCAGACGCCACTTTATAGTCGCTTTCATTAACTACAATTATTAATTTTTTTTGTATTATTGCATATTCACCTCTAAACAGGGATGGGAGCTTGGAGGAATGAAGCAGACAGACAATCCCGCTGTTTCATTGAGCACCAACGCCGGTAAGTGAGGCAATAGAAGTGTTCTTGACCTCGGCATTAGATAAACGGTTAGCTTCACACTACGACCGCTTTAATCCAGGTAGAGTGTGTGGCACCCATTATACTGAAGGGCGTGGGCTCCAGAGGCGTTCACGAAACTTTGTAGGAAAGCTTCTTGCTCATGCGGAGAATCGAACCACAGCTCCCTGGTCATTCAACCCTAGTTGGTTCACTACACCCACTGAGTTATCTGCCTACTTAGCATGGAAAAAAGAGGAAGGAAGGAAGGAAGAAAGAAAGAAAGAAAGAACGAAAGAAAGTAAGACAACGAAAGAAGGAACGATGAAAAGTAAGGACAAGGGATACTATGTATACTCATGTATGGTTAAGACTCCACTTAGAGCATGACGAAGGAAAATACAATGAAAGATTCTTGTTTACACATTACATCGTCTGCGGATTGTCTTTCTACAGCAGTTTGTGCCGCAGCATCATACATTACATTCTTGTGTGTGAAATGTCCGACAAGTTATTTCGTTCTGAATGTAACCGTTTCGAATCCCAACTGCAGCCTGGCACACAGAATCCTGCCGGATGATAAGACCGTTCATTAAATAGATAAATTATAAATATATCCACAGATTATGTTCAAAGTATTGTTTAAGCCAGCAATTACAAAATCTTTTGACGAGGTGATGATTTGACCTTACGTATCACCAACAATTTTGACACTGATACAAACGACTGGGGACACAAGATCTTCACAGGAATATATGATTATATACACTAATGGTAGTAGTAATATAACGTTCAGGTGACCGTGCATCGTGATAAATTCTTACAATAAAACCCACTAGATGCACTAATCTCTCAAATTTATTTTTGGAATAAAATTCTACATGTTTCGGACAGATACTCTGTCCATCATCAGGAGTTTTTCACTGTACACACAGCAATGGTATATGTCATACAGGTTTACTGACAGCTTGCGAGCAGGATCAGGACGGAACTGCAGTTCATTAAGCAACCATTGTTTTGTACAGAATTATGGATTTACTGCAAGCCTCATGTGCTATTTCATCCACACAAAATAAACAGATTTATTACACGAAAACTAGTTCGTATTAGAATTTTCAAATTTGATAATTCTGCAGTTTAATACCAGTTTAAGAATCTATTTCCTTAAAATGTACGGACTTTTGTATCCTATAAATTTTACTTCGCTCTTGATGTGTTACAATCATATATGTGTTTACATTATTCTGATTCGCGAACTACCAATCATGTTTCCTCATCAGTATTCTTCTGCGTGTAAAGAGACACATAGAGTTAGGTGGGCAGAAGAGGTGCAACAATGAAGATCATTGTTGGAAAGAGAAGACGGAACGTAGTATTGGAGCATGAGAGCGTTATGACTTCCTTCTTCGTAGCAAGACAAGGCATGGTGGATGTTCTTTCCATTGCTTTGCAACTTAACATATGGAATCTTATTATAAAACTCTCTTAATAATAGGGAAGTTCGTTAGTTGCCTTCTTTTTTTAAGAAATTTATAAAGAATACAGTAATATTATACATCGTAATCAATAGCCTACAGTCCCTACAAGATTTCTACGAGAAGCCAAGCCTTTGCAATTTCGCACATGTTAATTATTTGTACATATTTACATAACGATAATGTTTCGTAATGTAAGTCCCTGAACATAACACTGATGGAATTCTTACAGCACTGCGTGTAACGTGTCATTCTGTTTTGCCGTAACAGAGTGCAGTATAAATCGCTCCGGCAAGCGGCGTGGCTGCTGAATTCTAGACGAGACGACTTGTGTTACCGTCGAAACATGGCTACCGCCCGAACGAAAGTGTATTTTTTTTTAATCTCATCTAGTTTATGCGCAAGGGAAGAACAAATGAATCAGCATGTTAGCACTCTACACTTACGACATCTGTTATAGGGCAAGCACTCTTTAACACTGAAAACCAACGTTTGTCTAAAATTTAATTTTGTAACCATGAACTTTCCACGCCAGAGAGTACAGGTCCCGTTTCCGACGTCACGACCATACGTAGTAAGGTGTGTCGGGTAATTGTCGCTGTTTTCTGTATCACATGAAACGCATACAGAAGCTTTTTGGAAAAAATTCAGCTTCGGTACTTTAAAGTAGTTACTGCATGCTGTTACTATTTTGTCGTGTGTTGGACCGTGCATCATTGTGATAACCGAAAAATAAAAACCAATTAGATGCACGTTATCAAGTACAACCGAGCGACAAAGAACTTCACACCGAACATATACCACTAAGAACCATAATTTTAAATTGATACTACCTCTTCCTTCTTTACAGAAAAAGACGACCAATGTGGTAATCAACATTACAGTCGTGAGCTCCTGATGATAGGCATAGTAATGCCTGAAACATGTTGAGCCTATAAGAAGTACAATAAAATAATAAGTAGCATCTAGTTTGTTTTTATTGAATAAAGAGAGACCAACTTGATGTCACTTGCTTTATTATTTCATTATTTAATGCTTAACATGTTTCGGATGTTAATACATCCATCCTCGGGAGCTTGCGACTTATTTGTTGAGTTATTTCAACTTCACCCCAGCAAATCTTTTAGTAACACCAGTACACATTCAACCAGAATGAAATAACTCAACAAATAGGCCACAAGCTCCTGAGGATGGATGTATTAACATCCGAAACACGTTGAGCATTAAATAATGAAATAATAAAGCAAGTGGCATCAAGTTGGTCTCTCTTTATTCAACTATCAAGATGATGTACGGTCCAATACTCATAAGATTCATGGTTGATAAGTTCTACAATATTTATGCTACACATTCTGACTAGAATATTGCATTTTTCTTCATAATTTCTTCTCAGTGTAAAAATACGAATATTGTTTCGGCTAATCAAGACATACTTTGCCTTCAACTTTCATCATAGTGTTCACAAGAACCAGCCACATAAAATCCGTTACGTGCCAAGCAATTCCAGCCCACCATTTATCAAACCATTTATTTAATACTCATCTTTCGTCTACGCCTAGGACTTATCAGTATAATTTTTATTCTTCAGTTATGCTGTTATTACTTGTCTTGAAATGCGGCTGTTGTAACCTATCTGTTATAATTTTACTAATTCCATCAAATAAAATTATGACTTCTGTCACATATTCCTGATTCATTACCCATATGCATTCTGTCACTTTCACCTCGACCTCACGTAAACTTCACATTTCATGAATCTTCATTTCTTGTTATAGAACGTCGAACTTTCTCATTAAAGTTACAGAAGACGAGTAAGCAAAATTTATAGGTGGAATGTCCTACCGTTAAATGGCTGTTCTCATGGCAACTATATTTCTTCTGAAGTCTCAGCTTTATATTCACGTACAAAAACATTTTCCTGACAGTTGCCACTATTGACATCATTACAACGCTCACAGATCACGACGCACCTTCCAAATTTTTGAGTAATCGCCTATCATGACATCTTCACATCTCATTCAACAATATGCGACAGTTACAGAATTGTTAGCTGTTTAGGGCCCTGTGGAATTATGTGCTTTGCTTGCCGTAGCATCAAATCTCTTCATCTACACGTTTTTTATGATTCAAACACAGAGAATTTTAGGTTCTTGTGACCGTGCGTCATGAACGTAGGGTGAAGAGAGAGAAACCAACAAGATGAAACTAATACGATGTTTATTATCAAACGTCTATCTCAACATGTTTCGGGCATCATTATGCCCATCATCAGGAGAACAAGACCGTGTACTACCGCATATGGTTTTCTGCACTGGTTGTGCTGGCTGTGGTTGGCTGTGGTTTTGTGGAGATGCGTCGTGAGCTGTGTGTACTGTGTGAAGGTTACTGTTCGATGGGCATAATGATGCCCGAAACATGTTGAGATAGAAGTTTGATAATAAACATCAGATTAGTTGCATCTTGTTGGTTTCTCTCTCTTCACCTTACAGAGAATTTTTTTCCATCAACAGCTGATCTTTATAATGGACAATGAGTGTGTTACCTTTCGTTATCTGTGAAGTCAGGTCTGAGTTCAATAAGTACTTGCAATTTAGATAAACGTCTTCTACAAGGGATTTTAGATCCTACGGTGCAGTCACTGAGTCAGTCGAAATTTTGTTACTTCTGTCATATTCGAAAATAAAACGTGGGGTTTTTACGGTTTGTAGATCTGATGTCACTTAATGAAATGTTGGTTGACGAAGAGTTAGACCTACCGATTTATATATTAGGATATCTACGCGTAGTTCGGAGACCGCGGTAGCACAGTGGTTAAGGTGCTGCGCTACAAATCGGAAGGTCGCTGTTTCGATCCCAGCTGGTGTCCCTGGATTTTTCATTGACATAATATACTTCCGATCGCACTATGGCCCTGTGGTCGACTCAGCCTCTAACAGAAATGAGTACCAGGAATATTTCCTTGGGGTAAAGACGGCCGGTGCGTAAGGCTGACAACCTACCACCATCCTCTGCCGTTGTCACGAAATCTGGGAACCTTAACTTTCTGGAACCCTCTGGGCCTCTCCGGGCCTGTAACGGGACTGCTTTACCTTTTTTCACTCGTTCTGTTATGGAGGAAGCGCACTGTGATGGCAAGATGCCCACCATCAAAGTACGTCAGGATGGGACGCGAAAACGCTTCTGTCTTTGCAACTACCCAGCCACCACAAAGTAGAGGTGCATTTCTTCATTCCCGCGTTGCTCATTGTTTCCACGGATACTACCTTTTGTTCGCGCCGACAATATACTGCCAGTGCTCTTCAGTCGTCGTAGTCTTAAAAAAGTGGAATTTCTTTGTACTTTCATTACCGTTTTTCTTTTCAAATAAACCTGAGGCCTTCGACTGAGGTGTTCATGACCTTTGTGGGTGCTGCCTGTGTTCTTAGATCTTAGGAGGATATAAAAAGCAAAAGTGCGGTCTTTCCGTTAATTAGCTTGTCGGGGAGCAAGTTTGTGAATGTTTTGTTTTATTTTGTGACGTAGGCAGTATTCGTTGCGTTCAGATGCTGGTATTTTTCCCCTGTGGCGCTGCTGCCCAACGCGGACCGTGTTCTCTTCATTCTTGAACTTTCTAGGTCACATAAAACGACACACCACAGTTGGTATGACTCCTCTGGACGAGTGATCAGCCCATCGCAGAGGCCTCTACCGGACAACAAACAACACTCAAAACAGACACACAGCCGTGCCCCCGGCGGTATTCGAACCTACAATCTCAGTACGCGAACGGCCGGAGACCTAAGTCTTAGACCCCGCGTCCAATGGGACCGACAGGTGTAGGTATACAACATTAAATGAGTCAACAACAGCTACCTTCCACATGCTACTCATTAGTCTTTCCATTCGACATTACACAGTACGAAATACTGACATCGTCCCTTTTATTACCATGGCGCAACAAACCTAGTGGGCCTAGGCTTCCTCTTTGTCGTGGATTCCTGATTACACTAACACATACACATTCGGTAGGACTCCTCCGGACGAGTGATCAACCCGACGTAGAGACTTGTAACTGGTAACACACAACAGTCGTTAGAAACAGACATCCATGCCTCCGAAGGGATTCGAAACCACAATCTCAGCTAGGGAGTGTGCGCTGCAAATGAAGAGTGTGTGTTGTAAATGGACAGTGTGTACTGTAAATGCAGAGTGTGTGCTGTAAATGCAGAGTGTGTGATTTGATTGAAGAGTGTGTGCTGTAAATGAATAGTGTGCTATAAATGCAGAGATTGTTTTGAATGAAGCGTGTGTGCTGTAAATGGAGTGTGTGTGTGTGTGCCCCTTAAAACTGCTGAATATATATATATATATATTACATATTATTATTACATACCAAACAATTTTTTGGTTCCTGTAAAGAAACTGTGATGCTGAAGTGTCTGTATGGAGACTGGAGTATTCTTCTCAAGAATCATTCAGTCATTCAGTCGAGCTGTGGCTTAGTCAGTCTAGCGGTCTTTAACAGAGATTATATGTTTAATTTTGACCCTCCCGCTTTCGCCTTTTCTTGCCACACCCTCTGCGCTCTTCAATTCTAATTTCTTGTCAGAGGGGAAGCAAGAGAAAGTTAAACTGAATTACTGCCGGGCGGTGTAAGGCTTTCCGTAAAGTGCGAAGTCATTTTATTTTAAATGTTGGTAGAAATGCACTGGCAGTGGGAAAATACTGCCTTTGTGTGGGGAAAAGAGACTTGTCATTAACAGTTTGCCATATTGAAAGTTTATGAGGCATGTTAGTGTTATGGGCAGAGTTCTTGCGATCTGTTCGTACAGCGATTGAAAGGAAAAAATAATCTGGACAGCAAGCTTTTCATCCATATGTTGCATATTCGAAAATACACAGGAATTTCTCTCAAATGTGGTAATAGTTTGATTCCAGTTGTTACCATTCAGGCGAATTTGGTCCAATTTGAGGTTCAACGTGAAAAATTCTTATAATAAATCCAACTGCATACAGTAATTTCTCAAATTTATTTTTGGAATAAGACTCTACATGTTTCGCACAGTTCCTCTGTCCTTCATCAGGAGTTTTTCACCGTACACATAGCAATGGTATATGTCATACAGGTTTGCTGACTTACTGATCCTGCTCGCAAGCTGTCCGATTTAATCAGATAATATAACTAACAAATCACGTTTATACAAACATAAATTCTTTATTTAAACATACCAACATGATTCGGCCTATCTTCTACCATCAGTGATAACGTTTGATTCAATAGACGATAAGCAAGTCCATAATATTCCCTGCCAACAGTAACACAAATAAGAAAAACTATGCCAATACATTTTACATTGTCCACTAAACTACTTTACTTGTTTCTCTTTCTGCTGACAGGCTATTTAATGATCTTAATGTATTAAATGGTATTGTTGAAGATGGCTGATAGACCGAAATATATCGTAGCCTTTAAATAAATAAATAATTTATGTATTTGTGTAAAATGTACTTAGTTGGTCATACCGTATGACATCGAGAATAGTTTAGGTTATTGTATTACTGTGTCAGTAACAGAGGTTATTAAGTTATTGCATTAGATTGTCGGTGGGAGTAACTTTAGTTTATTGTAGTACTGTTTCAGTAACAATAGTTATTAAGTTATTAGATTAGAGTGTTGGTGACAGTAACGTTAGTTTATTGTATTGCTGTGTCAGTAACAATAAAGTTAAGTTATTATATTAAATTGTCGGTGGGAGTAACTTTAGGTTATTGTATTACTGTGTCAGTAACAGTAGTTATTAAGTTATTATATTAGAGTGCCGGTGACAGTAACTTTAGGTTATTGTATTATTGTGTCAGTAACAGTAATTATTAAGTTATTATATTAGAGTGCCGGTGACAGTAACTTTAGGTTATTGTATTACTGTGTCAGTAACAGTAGTTATTAAGTTATTATATTAGAGTGTCGGTGACAGTAACTTTAGGTTACTGTATTACCGTTTCAGTAACAGTAGTTATTAAGTTATTATATTAGAATGTCGGTGACAGTAACTTTAGGTTATTGTATTACTGTGTCAGTAACAGTAGTTATTAAGTTATTATATTAGAGTGTCGGAGACAGTAACGTTAGGTTATTGTATTACTGTGTCAGTAACAGTAGATATTAAGTTATATTAGAATGTCGGTGACAGTAACTTTAGGTTATTGTATTACTCTGTCAATAACAATAAAGTTAGGCTATTATATTAGAGTGCCGGTGACAGTAACCTTGTTCACCTGACAACGAAGCCGTTAAATCTCTTATTACTCCCAAAATACAAAGATATTCAAATTAGCATACGAAGTCAAAATTACAAATTCTCCGCTCGAACCTGACAGTGTGTGTGGCGTTGTAAAAAGGGGTGACATATCTCCTTTCTCTCCGAAGATGTACAGAAGGCTTTATTTCAACCACTGTACATAGCTGTGGTACTGGTCAGAATAAAAACCACCCTCTCTCTTTACTCACCCCCAAACATCGTGCCTGTACATGAGTTTTAAGCCAAGAGGATTGTGGGTAATTAGTGACTGCATGGAAAACTACCCCCTCCGCCCCCAAAATCGTGGCATCTGGCAAGGGAAAGACGAGAACTATGAGACAGCGTGGGGAAGAGAGAAAAGGGGTGTGGTTTTGAAACAAACACACACACACATCTCATTTAAAATATACACCGAAAACGTGGAGTTCAATGAATTTCATTTGAGGAGGGGAATATTCATTAAGGATTTAGGACTGGAATTAGTTTAGACTTATTAGCAAGGTACAAGGCCTGGATAACTGCCAAGTGGCGACGGTTGTTTGATCCTCCCACCTTACAATCACGTTAGAACTCTAATTTTATAAATATTGGAAACGGACAGCTTTCTGATTGTCTGACTTAGACTGCAGGGAAGTAATAGAAAACCGAGTTGGCCAGGTTACTAGATGAATGCGAGTAGGTTTTGAAGAAAGAAGTACAGTGACTCTTTACAAAGATTAACCTATTGACCCTTGATGCTGAGGACAGTAAAGTCGGAATCCCATTGCTGTTTGACGTATTCTCATATCACAGAAGAACTTAAACAGTAGATAATTACGTATAAAGATTCAGTTCTTACCGCGCAGTAAACACAATCCATTTCGGCTGTGGAACCAATTAGTTAATGCTGTTTAGTGAAATAATCGCTGTTTCCTTAGATGCATCATCCCCGTTGTGTTTTATGCAAATTAGGATGGGTTGGGTACGTCAAAACACAACTGTCTTTGTATCCTATTTATTAGGCTGACGACATGTTTCGGCCACTGTAGGCCATCTTCAGGTCACAAAAATATATAATGAGGAGATAATATACAGTATAAAAACATTAGTATTGTGCTAATTCTGAGATTTCAACGAGATCTCGTTGTCTAGCAGTTATGTATATTGAAACTAATAATACAGGGTGGCGCAAAAAGAACGCATGTTTTTTAATCTGCCTGAAATTTCTTTCTTTGGAGTTACCTCAAACCAAAAGCCTACTTTCGAAAACCTCGTAATTCGACGATCTGAAAGTTTCCATTCGCGAAGAAATTGCAACTGTGCCACAAGAAATGTTAGTAAATGTGATGCAGAACTTTGAGGAGAGGCTCCGGACGTGTGTACGGCAAGAAGGACGTCATC
>Ga0123355_10007021_pt1 | contig 16776 bp, 15 predicted proteins | sample TergutEmb28metaG_3_FD_89872 | JGI IMG/M metagenome (GOLD analysis project Ga0123355, IMG submission 89872) | Embiratermes neotenicus P1 segment gut microbial communities from Petit-Saut dam, French Guiana - Emb289 P1 | ecosystem: Host-associated > Arthropoda: Insects > Digestive system > Gut ...
CATTTCGCCGATGACATGCCACGCCACGCATACGTCTCGAAGCCGTGAACAGTTTCCTAGCATACAAAAACAAGCCTGTCCGAGAGGATAGGCTTTTATCATGCAAATGGAAGTTTTAGGGCAGTCCCTTTCATTGGTACTACGTAAAATATTCTTTCTTTATAAACTCCAGAAATTCTGGTTGTAGGTAGTGCTTTAGTTTGTTGAATGTGAACTCGTCTTTTAATGGACGGTCTGGGCTTTGGTATTCTATCCATGCCATTGCGCACCATGTAATTCCGCGTAGGCAAGTCATTATGAAGTATGGGCGTGTTTCTGCCCATATTTGTTCTGGGCTAGGAAATTGTTCATAACTTCGAGATGTGGACGCATGTAATCGATGAAATGCGGCTTTTCCGCTTGTTGCGTAGGTTTCTATAAATGATTGGATTTCTGTTTGAGTTAGAATTGTGTCGGTTTTCCATAAAGTTGTTGTTGGGGCTAGAAAATGCCCCAAGTCTTGACCGTAACTGGCGTATAGTGGTTTTTCCCAGTCTACTAGATATGTTTTGTCGGGGTTTACTAGGAAGTTTGACGAGTTTAATTCTGTGTTGATTATGTTGCGTTTTGTTATTGGTGGTTCGTTTTCTGCTAGTTTGCGTCCGTTTTCTAGTAGCTCGCGGATTAGTTGTTTTACTTCGGGCAAGCCTTGGTCGCTTTTTAGATAGTGTAACGACATTGTATTGCATTCGTCCAGCGTGGCGGCTAGTGGTTTTTGTGGCGCGATTAAATGCGTATTATCGGGGATTGGCAAGGCGTGAATATCTGCCAAGCATTCTGCCGCCGCTGAAAGGTCTGTTTCGTAACAAAGCGGTCGCCCAGTTAAAAAACTCATCACAGAGAATCCGTATGGAATTACGCTTTTTGTGTCATCTAAATAGAGCGGAGCGGGCGTGCGTCCCGATGGTTGTAGCAACTGCAACGCCTCATATTCGTAGCGCACTTGGTTTTCCAAATGCATTTGGCTACCCATTGGAATACGCAAAAGCGGCAACACAGCCGCTTTTTGCCAATTACATATATTTGAAGCTTTTTCGTCGTCTCGTAGCCGTATTCTGTAGTTTATGTTGTATTCGCCATGCCCTAGTAGTTCAAATTTTATGGGCGGGGAAATTCCCAACTTGTTGCAAAAGTTTTCGCATGTTTCAAGTGGTGTTAGATTAATGTTCATAATTTACGACCCTTCATGCAAGTTTATTGCAATTTGGTTTTGCGTAGTCTCAAGATTTCGCTGGGAAGCGGCTTAAAGCAGCCGACTTCCCTTCTCGCTTTCGACAACGCACTATATCAAGTCACTTTTTTTCCAACTTGAGAGGTTAATATGTTCGCGCTTTCCGCTTTTTCTATGGGGCGAAAGTCACGGTAACAGCCATTACTAAATATTATAATATTATTGCAATCGAAGCATTGGAAGATGTCTCCAAAATAACGCCATGTTTTCGATGGCGCGATGCGAGGACATTCACTTTCAATTTCGTCAAGGAAATCAAACAAATCTTGCTCCGCAATAAATCTTGCCCTATTTGAAGCACCTTGAACGGAGTCCGAGAGTTCATTACCACATTCGCATTGAATTTTTCCCATAATTTTTCTCCTCAAAGTTTATTTATTTCAGTCAATCTCTTTCCCATTTTTTCTCGTGCCATATAAACGCCCCTTATTTTCAAGAACTATCCGCGTATTTGGACACACGGAAGAATCTTCATTTTTCAGCTTGTCCATCAAGTTAAATAAATCTTGCGGCTCGTCTATATCTTGGGCTCTCGCGCCTATGGCGCAGGTTTTTCCCGCTCTTTTTGCCTGTGCAATGGATTCCGTAAACACCGTTGACTTTCCATAAGTCACGTTAAAAACTTCACTAACGGGTTCTTTCATTCCTATTAGGTAATACCCGCCGTCTTCGGTTGGGCATAACACCATGTCGTGTGTTGCTAACATATCGAAGGCGGCATCTACGTCTTTTGCGCGTAGTAATGGCAGGTCGCTTCCCAACAGCACACAACGCGAATAGCCCATTTTCAGCACATTACAAAAAGCGTTGTACATTTTTTCGCCTAAGTCTTTTCCTGTTTGCGGGAAAAAAACTTCTGCACCCGAAAGCAGAGTTTGTAATTGCGTCAACTCGCCCTCGGGTGCATAATATACAAAAATATCACGGCTGGATTTTACCTTTTGCAACTCGCTGTACATATCTAGCAAAAACGCGCTTTGCAGTTCGCAGCACTCTTCGCCAGTTAGCACGGGCATTAGGCGTGTTTTTGTCTTGCCAGCTACAGGGATTCTTGTGAAAAGAATCACTGCATTGTTAGTCATCAAGTTTGATTCCTTTTTTCTTAGCGATATATTTTGGAATCAGCGACACCAAGAACAACAATACACCAGCAACTGCGAATTGTACCATTAACTGCCAAGTAAAACCTTCTTCAACAATTTGCCCCGCAATAAACGCGTAAATAAACGCACCAGGAGCCATTGTTATAAACGAAACAATTACAAAAGTCCAAAACTTAATGCCCGTAAGCCCGTAAACATAGTTTTGCAAATTGAACGGAAACACAGGAACAAGCCGCGTGAGAATAAGGAAACTAACGCCGTTTTTCTCAAAACCTTCGTCGATTTTTTTGAAGAAGCGGTTATCCTTAAACTTGTTGACAATCATGTCACGCGCAATGTACCGCGCCACAAGGAAAGCCGCCGCAGACCCAATGGTAGCCGAAACCAACGCCAAAATTGCTCCCTGCCACGGGCCAAAAGTAATACCCGCGATAATAGTAAACGGCGCGGCGGGAAGCATAAATATGCACACCAAAATAAAAATGACGATATACACAGCATAACCAATCCAACCCAAACCTTGAAACCAATCCCGCATTGCATGGAAATCTTGGATTCTTTCGGTTAGACCCAGCGCATTTGCTATCAAGAACACTACGCCAATTACCACAACGGCTATTATTATTTTAATGATTCCGCCGCCGCGTTTTTTTGCGGGGGTTGATTCAGCTTCGGAGGGTGCTTCCTTCGTTGCCATTATGATGCGTTTTGGTTTTTCTTCGGGGATTGGCGGAGGGGTTGTTTCTAGTTGTTCAGCTTCGTTTGTTTCGGTGTTTTCTAGTTTTTCATTTTCGTCCATGGTTGTCACCTACTTCATTGTTGATTTTATTAAACTCTTGCTTTTTCTTCGGTTGCGCCACGCTTTTAATGGGCTGGCTAGAGTGTCTTCGGGGGGCGGGGTGCTTGCGTGTACCACGTCGCCGAAAACTAAGTCGAGAATATGCCACGCCTTACCGCCTGCCTTTAGCATTGATTGCCTACACGCCGCGCAGTATACAACTATATGGTCGGTTTGGAAGTCATCTACCCGACGTTTCATTACGCGCAGGGCTACGTCTGGGTTGGCTGGGCCAACCATTCCACCAAAACCGCAACAACGTGCGTTTGCATGAGAACGCCCTATCGGGTCTGTTTGCTTATAGCCAAGTTCATTGATAATCCAGCGAATGCCTTCGTGAATTTTCGTGAACTCACGCACTGAACATGAATCGTGTACGGAAAACACCACTTCGCTATCCTTAGCCTTGCCCACCAATTCTGGCGGCAAGCCTATTTGCGGAAGCAATTCCCATAGAGAAGTCGTTTTGTAGTCGTTGCATTCTTGCAGGGTTTTCATGCAACTTTGACAGGCCACTATTACCTCGTCACCTTCGCAGTATTTTATGTCTTGCACTAAGCTACCAAATCTTTCGGCGAATTTATCGGCTTGCCCCACGGCTTTTGTGGGCTTGCCGCAACATTTTTGCACCACAGATAAATCTGGAAATTTCTCCTTGAGAAATTTTATTGTAAGCTGCACATTTTGCGGGTTGTATGATGGCAGGGCACAGCCAGGCAGAAATACTTTTCTGGACATTACTTTTTGCCCCCTTTCGCAATCACCGTGAAGAACTTCGAGAAGCCAAGTTTTTGATGCATCTTAATAGCCTTATGCCCAGCCATTGGCGATTCGCCATTGTTCGCCTTTACCATGTCTTTGCGGATTCCTCCAAAAATTTCGGCAAACTTGAAATCTTGCGGGCAAGCAATTGTGCATTGGTCGCACATATTGCAGGAGTACGCCACTAGCGGTTCCATGTTGCCGTCGGCGAGGAATTTTTTGAATAACTCGGCGGGGTAGCTTGTGAAGTCGTTAAGCATAATGCACTCCGTCATGCATTTTTTGCATTCGCATTTTAGGCAACGCTTGCCCTCTTCGATTGCAGTAACATCATCAAAGCCAAGGTCGCATTCGACGAAACTTTTTACGCGTTCTTTAGGGTCTAGCATTTTTGTTTGCTTGCGCGGAAGGTCTTGCGTTCCCTCGGGCAGCGGAATATCTAGCTTACTGTCGTAGCCTAATTCCTCCGAAAAATCGCGGTCTTTTGTTAAATCTTCGCCCGCTAGAAAGCGGTTTGCGGAAATTGCCGCCTTGCGTCCGTATGCCATTGCTTCTATTACTATGGTCGCGCCAGCGCAGTCTCCCGCCACGAAAACATTTTCGATACTTGTCGCAAGGGTCTGCTTATCAGAAACATAACGCCCACCGCCGCCGCTTTGAATCGCGCCATTGGTAACATCTTCAACCATCTGCCCCGTTGCAAAAATTACGGTATCGCATTCCAGAACGGTAGTTTCGTCGCTGTATGTGGGGCTGAACTTTCCCTCCGCGTTAAATACCGCAGTGCATTTTTTCAGCTTCAACCCGCTTACGCGATTGTCGGCACTTGTAATTTCGTCACTGCCCCAGCCACATTGGAAAATTACGCCCTCGTCCAACGCGCCGTGCTTTTCGTGGTTGCTTGCTGGCATTTCGGCTTCTTGTTCCAAAGAAACTAGCGTAACTTTTTCCGCGCCCACGCGCAAAGCGGAACGGGCGCAGTCCATTGCAACATCACCACCGCCTATTACTACCACGGTTTTTCCCGCGTTGGTGCTTTCTCCAAGCGAAACACTTTTCAAAAACGCCGCCGCATTAGTAACACCCTCCGCCTCCGCACCGTTCACAGGCGGAACAAAACCTTTATGCGCGCCATTAGCCGCGATTACCGCGTCGTATGTTTTTGTTAGTTCCTCGAACGTAATATCGCGCCCAATTTCAACGCCCATCTTAAACTGAACGCCCAATTTTTCCAAATAACTATACTCAAAATCAATTATGTTACGCGGCAAACGATATTCTGGAATGCCAACCCGCATCATACCGCCAACAACTTGCAACTTTTCATACACCGTAACGGCATGACCGTCACGCGCCAAATCAATCGCCGCTTGCGCCCCAGCAGGCCCAGCACCAATAACCGCAACCTTCTTACCACTAGCCGACTTCTTCGTCAAATCCCAAAGACTTTCATCATCGGCCTTATCGGCGGCATACCTTTTCAAAGCGGCAATTGAAATAGCCTGCCCAAACTCCTTCTCCCGCCGACAGGCAGTTTCACAAGGGTGGGCGCAAATTCGACCAAGCGTTTTGGGCAAAAAAAGCTTCTCCCGAATCTTCTTTACGGCTTCACCAAGCTTATTCTCACCCACCAAATTAACATAACCCAAGACATCAGTATGCATAGGACAACGCGCATTGCAAAAAGAATCAAACTTCCCTTGGCAATTATCCACAATCTCCTGAGCTTTGTCCAAAACCTTCTTATCGTAAGTCATGATACACCCCTATTCAAAAGGGCTAGTTTATAGACCGTGGGGGAAACTTTTGTGACATCATTTTCCCTAATGCGAAGCAAAAGGAAAGTGACAAAAGTTTCCCCCACACCCCCTTCAAAAAACTTTTTTATTTTGCGTTTGAACATAAGTGGAGGTCTAAAAGATTTTAGATTTCCACTCATGTATAGGCGCAATTATAAAGTTTTTTGGAAAGGGGGATTGGAGGGAAAACCTTTTCTTCTCACATTTCTTTCGCTTTGCATTAGGAAATATGATTAGAAAAGGTTCTCTCCCCAAGGTCTTAAACAGCCCCTTGATTTATTATTATATTCTGCCGTTGTTGTCTGTCCATTCTTCAGTGAATGACAATACTAAATCGCGGTCGTGGAATGAACCTGCTGAGGAGGCCGCGTATGACCACTCTATCCATGAGCCGTCGTAGTTGTAAACGTTAAAGCCTAAGGATTTTAGTACCATCCATAGGTGGGCAGAACGAACGCCGCCTTGACAGTAGGTTATTACGCTTCTGTCGCCTATGAATGCGAATAGTTCGCGTAGTTCTGCCTCGGGGCGAATGAATCCGTCGGAATCTACTGTGTTTGTCCATTCGATGTGGTACGTTCCTGCTATTCTGCCTGTTCCAAATGCGTTTGAAGACGCGCCTACTCTTTCGCCAGCACGTTCAGCGTCGTTTCTTACGTCTATTACTACCCACTCGTCTGGGTTTTGTAGCGCGTGTAGTACGCCTTCAATTCCTGCGTCGTGGTTTGAAAAATCTCTGTTTGGTACGGTTAGGTTGCCAGCGTCGCCCCTGTTCATTCTGGAGCTTCCGCCTGTGCGACCATTTGCGGCGCGCCATGCGGCGTTTCCGCCGTCAAGGAATCTTACGTTAAACCCAAGCGCGTACAAATGCCAGTATACTCTAGCTGATTGCGCGCCAGAATCGGAGTGATACACCACGATTTTTGAATCGGGAGTGATTCCTGCGCGGGAAAGTAGTTCTTCCATTTCATCAGCGGGTCTTCTGAAAATTGCTACCTCTGGTGAAATTGCTTCATCTGTTCCGCCACGCATGTAATCGGGTGTCCACACTAAGTATGAACCGTGAATCGGATTTGACGCATTTGTGAAAGGAACTAATCCCATAGTGGGGTCGATTACGCCCACAAGTACTACGTCGTTAATCACGTTACGAAGTTCGTCTACTGTAATGAAAATATCACTGCTTGCGGTAACTGGTGCTACTTGCTCGGGTGTTTCCCCTGTTACTGGTGGCGCAACTTCACCGCCATTGGTGGTGGGTGGCACTGTTACTAAGTCTTGGTTTTGTGGTTCTTCTCCACATGCAACCACCATAATTGCAAGTGCAAGAACACCTGCGGCTAGTAAAAACTTTTTCATTCGGAATCCTCCTAAATTAAAGCGTTGTAAGGAATTTCCTTACAATCGCTAATCATTTGCGCAAAGGCTAGTATACGCCTTTTCGCCAAGATTTATTATTTCGACCAATATAGCATATCAAATTTTACAAAGCAACAATCTTAGAAAAGAGCGAGTATTTTTATTGATAAATAATTTCGCAACGTGTTATCTTGGGATTATGTTCCACCGCAACATTATTAAACGAAGGTTTTCGTAAATTTACTATGACCAACTCGCCAAGGTATTCTTTGCATCTTCATGTCCCAAAGTGGCGGCTTTAAAAAACCAGTGACGGGCGGCGTTATTGTTTTGGCGAACACCATTACCATTTAGATAGCACAACCCTAGCTCGTAATGCGCAAGCGGATTCCCTTGTTTTGAAGATTTCGCAAACCAGTCAAAAGCTTGTTTGGGATTTTGCTGAACGCCTTCACCTTTTTGATAACATTTCCCTAACGCATGTTGTGCATATGCGTTATTTTGTTGGGCGGATTTTGTAAACCATTCTACCGCTTCTTTATGATTTTGTTCAACGACTTCACCCAAATTATAGAACCCCTTTAAGTCTATGAACCAGTATTACCAATTCGCGATAATATTCTTTGCATCTTCATGCCCCAAAGCGGCGGCTTTAGAAAACCAGCGACGGGCAGTGTTGTGGTTTTGCCAAACTCCCTCACCCTTTAGATAACACTGCCCTAACTCATACTGTGCAAACGCATTCCCTTGCAGGGCAGATTTCTTAAACCAGAGAATTGCAGTTTTATGATTTTGCTTAACACCTTCGCCCTTTTGATAACATAACCCTAATTGATATTGTCCATATTGGTCATTTTGGTATGCGGATTTTGCAAACCATTCAAATGCTTCTTTGTAGTTTTGCTCAACACCTTCACCCGTATAGTATAGGATTCCTATTTCGCATTGGGCCCCCATATCACCTTGTTCTGCTGCTTTTTTAAACCACTCAAATGCAAGGTTTTTGTTTACATCAACACCTACACCAGCGTCGTAATAAATTCCAAGAGTATATTGTGCAGCACAGAAGTTTTGATTTGCCGCTTTTTTAAGCCATTCCATTTCGGCTTTTAGGTCTTGGTCAACACCATGCCCATAATGGTAACACACTGAAAGATTAAATTGCCCTTGTGCATTACCACGCTCCGCCGATTTTTTAAACCATGCTGCCGCTGTTTCAAAATTGTGTTTATAGCCATATTGCATAGAAGTCATAGGGTTATAAAAGATTTTACCCATGTCATTTTGTGCAGCAGCATTGCCGCGCTCTGCGTCAATGGCAATTTGTTCTACAGTGGTTTTTTCATTTTTTTTGGCGGAAGTTCCCACTGCAAACCTTATAATAACGGAAATTATTATAATGACTATGCTGGTAATTATAGCTTCCATAACATACTCCCTTTTAAAAGTGTCTGAATTTAGTGATGCTTGCGATAAATGCAACAAAAAACAAAACCGACAATATTGCTGTTATCGCAGACTCCATAAAATGATTGTCCACAACAACATAAAAAGATGGCGGCACACTTGGGCTTGTTTCAATTCGTTCTGTCCATGTTGTGCGTTCGTGTACTTGCAATATTAGGCGGTTATTTAATTGTTCATATATGCGTTCTATTCTTTCGCGTTCCTCTGTGTTATTTCTGGCTAGAGGATTTTGTTCCAATCTTTCCTCTATACTTATCATTCTTGCGGTTGTTCCGTAAATTCGTTGTGCTGGCGAAATGTCTTCTCCGCTATTTAGTGCGGCATAAAGAACTTCGGAGTATGAGTGCAAAGAAGGACGTGACATATTATCTCGTTGTAGTTGAATAAATCCAACCTCTCTATCTTCACTAAGAACCCAAAAATAGACTGTTCTGTAATATCGCGATTGCCCAAATTGCGAAGGGACAATTAGCGTATTATCAAACCATCTGTTAATTCTTACGACATCAATATACGAATAAACTCCTACTTCCCCTCTGGGGGCGTATTGGGTAAATTCAATATCATGGATTACCACGTCATATGTAGCGGGAATACCTTGTACTCGCGTTATCCTTTCCGTTTCAGAACCAACAATCGCCATATACATACAAATTAGCGCGGTTACTAAAAGTAAAACGCGCCATTTTCTGTTTATAAACCTGTTTTTGTAGTCTTCGTCAAACGTACCAATGTACTTTTTTGCTTTTTCTTTGTACCAATTTTCCAAAATACCTCGCACTGCCCGTGACATAGCATGGTAAACGCAAACAGATGGGATTAAAATAATCAGCAAAATAACTGCACCTGGGTAAATGCCAATGAAGTCAAAAAAAGTAGACCAACTATCAAACGTCAAAATAGTCATGTATAACATGAAAATTGCCAAAACCACACCAAGAACGGTACTCAACTTTTTTAATGATATTGCTTTGTTAATCACTTTTGCCCATGGCTGTACGTGCTTGCAGTGAAAACATGTGGCGGCAATGTAGTTATTGTGAACTATAGAATTTTCAATACCATAGATTAAATCCCGTTGCGCGTTTATAATCTCTGTAGCCCCATTTTCTTTAGCCCTTTTTTTCATTTCTTCTCGCACTGAAACGCTTACCATACTTGACATATGCGACGCATAACCATGCTTTGTAAGAGTAGTACCTGCCACACATTTCGTGTTGCAATTTTCGCAAGTGTATGTTACTTCCATAGCTTGCTTGTATGTTGAGGTTATAGTGGTTGGCATTTGTCTTCCCCCTGTTTCTTGTATTGCTGTCGTGATAGCTTTTTCAAAAATGGAATTTCATGGGTACAAAATGCTTGCAAAGATTTTTGGTCTTTGCAAGCATTTTATGTTCATCGTCTAGTTACAGCGATTAGTGCTATGAAGACCTAGGGTTTGTGCGAGAAAGATTTCCGCTATATATCCATGTTATTCCGCCATTGTACGGAAAACTCGTTACCCTATACCAGCGATTGCCTTGTGAATTTATGATATATCCATCCGTCATAACCGCCGTACCCAAATTTACTGACCTTAAAGTAGGGTATCTTGCATAGAATGCTGCCCGAATTGGTACATTATCGCGTGTAATGTACATTCGTGTACCTGTTGGTGCAGGTCTGGGATTTGTATGAGAAAGATTTCCGCTGAATATCCATGTATATCCACTTACACCAGCAACGCCAGATACCCTGTACCAGCGATTGCCTTGAGTATTGTATACCCTAGCAGTTGCGGTTACAGCATCTCCAATTTGCAACGAAGCAATAGTCGGATATGACGCATAATGATTTCTGCGTACAGGCGTGTTGCTATTTGTGATGTAAAGTCGCGTACTTGCGATTGGCGTAGTAGGGTTTGTACGAGAAAGATTTCCGCTGAATATCCATGTATACCCACTTATGCCTGCCGCGTTTGATACCCTATACCAACGATTGCCTTGAGTATTGTATATCATAGCATTTGCGGTTACAGCTTCTCCACGTTGCATGTAAGCAATGGTTGGGTCTGTTGCATAATGATTCCTGCGTACAGGTGTGTTGCTGTTTATGATGTAAAGTCGTGTATTTGCAATTGGTGTGACACTTGGAAGAGTTGGGGTTGGGCTAGGAGTAGGCGTGGGTGTTGGTGTTGGTATTGGCGTAGGAGTAGGAGTAGGAGTAGGGTTTGTACGGGAAAGATTTCCGCTGAATATCCATGTATATCCATTTGCGCCATCAACGCCTAATACCCTATACCAACGATTTCCTTGAGTATTGTATACCCTAGCAGTTGCAATAACAGCATCTCCAATTTGCGCGTAAGCAATGGTTGGGTAGGACGCATAATGATTTCTGCGTACAGGCGTGTTGCTATTTGTGATGTAAAGTCGCGTACTTGCGATTGGAGTAGTAGGGTTTGTACGAGAAAGATTTCCGCTGAATATCCATGAATATCCAGTTATGCCTGCTACATTTGCCACCCTATACCAACGATTACCTTGAGTATTGTACACCCTAGCATTTGCGGTTACAGGCTCTCCAATTTGCATATAAGCTCTGGTCGGGTCTGACGCATAATGACGCATACGTACAGGGGTGTTGCTGTTTGTGATGTAAAGTCGCGTATTTTCAATTGGCGTGATATTTGTGGGTGTTGGGGTGTGGCTAGGGGTTGGAGTGGGGGTAGGTTGTGCTAATGGAGCTAGGTTGCCACTATAAATCCAACCGCCCCCTTGTACGCTGTACCAACGATTGGCATTTGCAGTTGTGTTTGTGCCATGACCTGTCACCCATACCGTTGCGCCTGCTGGCGGTCTATCTTGAATGCCCGTGCTATAGGGTACACTTCTAATTGGGGAGTTTGCGCTTCGCGTTTGGCGTTGTTGCGCTGGTTGAATTGGTGCGAAATTTTGAATTTGTGTTGATGGGTCAATAACATGCGGTGTTACAGGCCCTACGAAATCGGCAGGTACTAAGTTGCCACTATAAATCCAGCCACCACCTTGTACGCTATACCAGCGATTGGCATTTGCAGTTGTGTTTGTACCATACCCCGTCACCATTACTGTTGCACTTGCTGGTCTTATTTCTGTGCCAGTGCCATAAGGTGTTCTTCTAATTGGAGCGTTTGCTCTGGAGGTTTGGCGTTGTTGCGCGGGGTGGATTGGCGTGAAGTCTTGTACTAGCGGTCGCATTTCAATTACGTAGTGTATACCTCTTTGACTATTGTGTGCTGCTGTAATTGATGAATTTGAGATGCCGCTACTGCCTCGTATATGCGTATTATCGTATGGATTAGAGTTTATGCGTGTGCCATTTAAGCGTATTTCAAAATGCAAATGACGAAAGGTTGTACGTCCAGATGCACCAGTAATACCAATTAAGTCACCTTGCGAGATGTATTGATTGCGACTTACCATAATACTACCATGCTCAAGATGTGCATAGACGCTCTCGTATCCACCTGAATGACGTATTACAACAAAATTGCCCCATCCCCCACCGCAATTACATGATGTACTTGGATTGCAAGTACATCTATCAGATGCCGTTATCACAGTTCCGCTTCTTGATGCAACAACATTTAGCCTGCGAGATGATGAGATGTCTATTCCACCGTGCAAGCGGCCATTGCGCATACCAAAAGGACTGGAGACAGTTCTATTATCTGGCACAGGCCAAAGCCAAGCTTCATCAGAAGCATACACTTCTAACTGCCCAGTGAGTAGTAAAAAAATTAGCATTAGGAATGCAAATGTTGCACTCAATACTCTTTTTATCATAATGGCAAAGCTCCCTATTCAAAATTTTCAAAGTCAAATCCGTCTTCAAATCCATAATCAGAATCCCAACTATCATCCCAATCTGGAAAATATATGTCGTTTAGGTTATAGGTGTCTACATCGTAAATCTCAGGTATGGGTGTTGGTTGTTGTGTCGGCTGCGGTTGTATAGGCTGTGGTGTTGGTTGTACAGATTGCTGATTAGTTGTAATAACTACCGTCCTAGTGTTACCATGCCATGCAACATCTGCACCAAATGCTTCTGAAACAAATCTGATTGGCACTAATGTTCTGCCGTTCACAATTACAGGCGCAACATCCATTGCTTGCGACTGACCATTTATTCTAATGGAATGAAAGCCTATCATTGCCGAAATTTCAAGGTCTTCAGTTGTAGCAAAAATGGTCTGCGTTACTCCCTCCCACTGGACAGTTGCGCCAAGTGCTTCAAAAATAACTCGCATTGGTACCATTGTCCTGCCGTCCATGATTGCAGGCGGAACATCAAATTCTAAAACCTGCCCATCAAGTATCACAGTAATATCCTGTGATGCACTTACGTTAGGAATCGCAAAAACAGCGACTGCCAACAACAAACAAATAAGTAAATTGCACTTTCTTCGCATGGTTTTCCTCCTTGAATTTTTATAACTATAAAAATTTCTATTTAACTTCAATTGCGCGAGTGTATGCTATCACCGCTTTCATTAATTTGCGCCCAAAAACAACTATATCATTGCATATATTTTTCTTTCAATATGTGCTTGCTAGTGTGCTTTACATTTTATATAATTGTGATGAAAAATTATTCACAGAGGGCGGCACATATTATTGGGGAGCGATTGACATGTCATTATTTGGACAACATCTGCGGGCTTTAATTGAAGCAAATAAAGTAAATGTGTACGCCCTTGCCAAGCAAGCGGGACTTGAACGTACTGCAATACATAAAATCATGTCTGGTGGCAGAATCCCATCAGAGGAATACGCACAAAAATTAGCCACTTCATTACCCTTGTCGCCAGAAGAACGGCGGCGTTTTTTGGAAAGCTATAAGATAAGCAGTATTGGTGCGCATAAATATAAGCAACGTATGCAGGTAAAAGAACTAATCGAGTTCATAGCCCAAATAGAAAAAGGCTATACCGTTTATAGCAAGGGGGCAGCATTCGCACCTGTAGGAAATGATAACACCGTAGCTACAGGTAGTTTTGCAGTAAATAATCTTGTAAAAAGTGTGCTAATTGATATTTTTTCAACACCAGAAACAAAACCGTCGATTGACTTTATTATTCCCGATGGCTACCAGTATTTCCACAATGAACTATTGGCTTTTTATGTGCAGAATCCAACGATATGCATAAGACATGTAATCACATTTTCAAAAAAGATGGATTTTGCCAATGATTCTAATGCAAATATAGGGTTGCTTAACAACATACTTCATCTTGTTTTTGTATTTGGTACGGAATATCACCCGTATTATCATTACAGAGCATCTGCCGTCCCAGAATTAACCCAAGCAATGCCGTATTTTATTCTCACTTCGTCGCGTAAACTCGTGCTTATCAGCCGCGATTTAAATAAAGCCGCACTGATATGCGACAAAGATATTGTGGATATGTACAGCGAAATTTTTGAAGATATGCTTGCCCTGTCTAACCCACTTATCAGCACATACAACAACATACATGAAGTGTTAAATTATTATATGAGCATCACTCACAATGACAAAGACGAACCTGTTCATGTAATCAACCCCGAGCCAAATATCGAACCAATCCTTACTAAAGGAATGATTACCAACATAGTAAAACAGGGCATACCCAGCAAAGAAGACCTAATAGAGTTGATTTGGAAGAATTACAGCCTTTGGCGCGAAAACAAGAACCCATATATCAATATTTGCGCCACAGAGGGGATATATAATTTATTGAACACAGGGCGAATCCATTACGCGCCCAACGACCTATTAGAGCCTATACCAAAAGATATGATGGTGGACATTATGCGCGGGTTGCAGCAAAAAATCAAAAATGAAAAGGTGAAGCTGCTATTCACCGACCCGTCAAAAATAAAACTACCCCAAAAGACCTTTATTGACGTTACCAAAAACGGATTGATTATATTCACAAGCAAGGGTGAGGCAAACAACCCTACGGATTTTATGTGCATCTATCTGCATGAAGAGAGCATAAACGAGGCATTTTTAGATTTTGTGGAAAATATTGAGCAAAGCGGAATCGTTTATAGTCTTGAGGAGTCAATCAAAGTGCTGGATTGCATAATTAATGATATGTAAAGCGATTATCCACGTTGCCTTCATCTCTAATTGTCTTCCGCAAATAATGTGATATAATTGCTTGACTGTTTGAAAAAACCTAAGTTTCCATCACTGGGAAACAGATTAATATTTCAACCACACATAGGAGGGTTTAATGCTAACACTAAAATGGCTAATGGGAAACAAAGACGACCTAACAGACGCGCACACAATTCGCCGAATAGTTTTTGTAGAAGAGCAAGGCGTAACCGACGAAGAAGAGTTCGACGACCGCGACGGCGAATGCATTCACCTAGTAATCTACGACGGCGAAGACCCAGTATGCACAGGCAGAATCCTACTGGGCGAAGGCGAAGACGAGTTCCGTCTAGGTCGCATAGCCACAATGATGACACATCGCGGGCGCGGCATAGCTACCACTCTAGTAGAAAACCTAATAAACGCCTGCGTAACAATGGGCGGCACACGCCAAACCCTTCACGCGCAAATAGTAGCGCAAGGATTTTACGAAAAAGTAGGATTCACAGCTTTCGGCGAACCCTTCGACGACGCAGGAATCCCACACATATCAATGGAACATTTTGGCGGGGTAAAAAAATGTGGCGGCGGTCACTGCGGAAATTGCGCTAAAGGACATCATTAAAAAGGACGGGTGATAATCATGCAATACAGAACTCTAGGAAAAACAGGGCTGAAAGTATCGCTACTGGGAATGGGCTGTATGCGTCTGCCGTTTATAAATGGCGACGGAAACTTGGGCGTAGACCTCGAAAAGGCGTTTGAACTAATTCAATATACCGCCGACGCAGGCATCAATTATTTCGACAACGCGCTAGGCTATCACAGCAGAGAAAGCGAAGCCATAATGGGCGAAGCCCTAGAATCGCGGCGCGACAAGGTAATATATGTAACAAAACAACCATGGTGGGAAATGCCCGACGATGCATCAATAAGGCGCAACCTAGAAGAAACATTAAAAAAACTCCGCACCGACCATATCGACATCTATCTACTGCACAGAATCACCCCCGAAGCATGGGAAGACATTCAGCGGCGGGAAATTTTCAAATTCTTTGAAGGATTTAAACGCGAAGGGCTAATAAAACACATAGGGTTCTCATACCACGGAGACTACGAGACGTTCAAAGACGTGGTGAAAACATACCCATGGGAAACATGCATGGTGCAACAAAACATGTTAGACATCAACGCCGAAGTAACACAAGCGGGCCTAGAATTTGCAGGTGACAACGGACTAGGCGTAGCCATAATGGAACCACTACGCGGCGGCGGTCTAACATACGCCCCAACACCCGTAAAAAAAATCTACGACGCACACGAACAATTTCCAAACCGCCCACCAGTAGAATGGGCATTCCGCCACCTAGTAGACACCGCGCAAGTATCAACAATAGTAAGCGGAATGACCACAATAGAACAAGTAAAACAAAACATAAAAATGTTCTCGCAACCAGACATGCAACCCAACTGCCTATCCGCCGAAGAAAAAACAACAATAGCCAACGCAAGAGAGGCCTACAAATCAATAATATCCGTACCCTGCACAGGCTGCAACTACTGCGTACCCTGCCCCCTAGGAGTACAAATCCCAGGAATATTCACCAACTACAACGATTTCCGAATGTTCGAGCATTCACACCAACCACGCCGTAGTTACATGTTCACAACAAGGGCAAACGCCGACGCAACAAAATGTACAAGCTGCAACAAGTGTCTGAAAAAATGCCCACAAAACATAGACATTCCAAAAAAGCTAAAAGAAGCCCACGAAGTATTAAAAGGCTGGGTAGAATAAAGATATTAAGACCTTTGGGGGAAAACCTTTTCTAATCATATTTCCTAATGCGAAGCGAAAGAAATGTGAGAAGAAAAGGTTTTCCCCCAATCCCCCTTTCCAAAAAACTTTTTTATTTGCGCCTATACTTGAGTAGAAATTTGACGAAGCTATACAGCCGCAAAAGAAGGGGTCAAGGGGGCTGTGCCCCATATGCACTTACTTTAAGATTTGTAAAACTATCAAAAAGCGTGTACCCTAAGCGGGGTGATAAAACATGAAAGAAGAACAGC
>Ga0123355_10007022_pt1 | contig 16776 bp, 6 predicted proteins | sample TergutEmb28metaG_3_FD_89872 | JGI IMG/M metagenome (GOLD analysis project Ga0123355, IMG submission 89872) | Embiratermes neotenicus P1 segment gut microbial communities from Petit-Saut dam, French Guiana - Emb289 P1 | ecosystem: Host-associated > Arthropoda: Insects > Digestive system > Gut ...
AAGTAACTCAACGAATTAATCGCAAGCTCCTGAGGATGGATGTATTAACATCCGAAACATGTTGAGCACTGAATAAAGTAATAATAAAACAAGTGGCATCAAGTTGGTCTCTCTTTACTCAACATAACTCATAGTTCATTCATTGTATTAACACCACGGTAAACAGAATTTAGCGACGTGAAGCATAATACAGAATTTCGTTATCACCTTGCTACAGCTACTGGCTGATTAAGAATTCAGCCTTCTACATGCCCCACGAAATATCTATTAATCAGTACTGATACCCGATGCATGGACATCTTGAAAGAATATAAGCATACATCAAACCTGTCACAGTATCAGTAATTTGGTCGAATGCGTTGTATTATTGTTTCGTCTAGGGAAGTGCCCGAGTTCTGGCCTACTTCCAAAGACCGTTAATCTCTGAGGTGTGTCATCCCCGTTGTGTGTTTAAACTATATGGTGAAGTAAATTCATTCAAAAACACAACAATAATATGGCTAAATGTTTGTGTTTATTAGCAATGGAAAAACTACATGTTTCGGCCTATAGTGGCCATCTTCAGGTTTCTTGTCAAAACCTGAAGATGGCCGCTATAGGCCGAGACATGTACGTAGTTTTTCCATTGCTAATAAACACAATCATTTAGCCATATATTTATAGTTGTGTTTTTGACTGAATTTACCTCACCATACCGTTTATCTCGACACACTCTTCCTAGTTACCCTTAATTTCTGAACAAATCAAAGGAACAGTACCTCGAAACAGACATTAATCGGTTTCTTCCACTTTTTTTTCCAATCCGTAATTCACGGTCCTCCAATTATTCTAAGCCGCACTGGCCATAAGGCTGAGAAACTTCGTTAATTAACCGTAACAAGACAGAAAATATAAGTATAACGTAAAGTTGTGGCGACGTTAATTAGCCATTTTTTGCAATGGAAATACAAGAATGCGTTCTCTGTGTATTGTTGAACTACACGTCAATGTCAACAGCATAAAAATACTGAATGTTGCACAAAACTGTTTTATGACGAATTTATGTCACCGGCAACAACAAAGCGGGAATTTAGTCTTCATGTGAAGTGCTCGTTATTTTTGTCCGATTTTAACCAAATTTGGAGTCTCCCTAGACAGATTTTCATGAAGTCCCCAGCTTCCAATTTCACGTAAATTCTTCCAGCGGGACCCTCGCTTATACACGCGGACAGACGGACACGCTTTTCGCTACAATGCGAACGCACCTAAATATCTACCACTGTGCAAACCAAGTGACTTGATACGAAAATATCATTGTTGACCGTTTTAGCCAATGAGATGGAAGTTGGCCTATGTTTTCGCTTACTTTACAATGACATATCAGGTATGTAATGTACACAGACGGGTGAGATTTGGTAGGGTGATGTTAAAAGATGGGTACAGAATAATGAAAAAGGCAAAGTTCGAAAGCTTTTGCCAGGAACCAGCTCTTTAAAGACAACAGTGTGGCAGACTGCTACGTTACGAAGATAAATGAAAAATAAAAACCAACTAGATGCCACTTATTATTTTATTGCACTACTTAGAGGCTCAACATGTTTCGGACACTACTATGCCCAACATCAGGAGCTCGCGACTATAATGTTGATTACCACCTTGGTCGTTCCGTTCTTGGTTAGCTGTAGGTTGGAGGTTAGGTGTGTTTAAGCTGATGTTGTGTGCGGGCTTCAGCTGCATCCCGGACACTACTCCAGCCTAACCACACCTAACCTCCAACCTACAGCTAACCAAGAACGAAACCACCAAGGTGGTAATCAACATTATAGTCGCGAACTCCTGATGAAGGGCATAGTAGTGCCCGAAACATGTTGAGCCTCTAAGAAGTACAATAAAATAATAAGTGACATCTAGTTGGTTTTTATTCTTCATTTATCAAAATGATGCACGGTCCAATAAACATCAAATACGTTACCAAGTCTCTGACACGTTTCTTCAATATAAATAAGAGTTTGCATCTGAAACATTGTCTCTCCAAACACTGATAGTAATGCTGCTTAGAATTCTACGTGTGTGGCGCCTCCATAAATCGACTGAAAGACTTCATTTGCCACTTCTGTAACCCCCCATCGGCAACGTACACACATTGTTATTACTGTCTAGCAGTACAACCCGAAAGGTCATCACCGCTAATACCAAAACCGGAATCCGTTGTGAACAAATAGGATTACATCAGTATATGTGCAGTAATGATCAATAAACCTCTCTTTATATGCCTGCCGCTGCCCTAGAAGTCAATTTTATTTTTAGGCACTTTCGCATAGTCACGAAAAGAGCCTATTAACTTTTTCATGTTCGTCTGTCCGTCTGTCTCTACCCTTTTTGTCCGTATATCTCTACTCTGTCCGTTCGTCCTTCTGTTCTGTGTCTGTGTGTCTCTCCCCTGGCTGTCCACTTGCCTCTACTTTGCCTGTCCGTCTGTCTCTCCTGTATGTGTCCGTCAGTCTGTCCCCTGCCAATCCGTACGTTCGCATATACGATCCCAGCTCTCACGGGACCGTCTTCCATGAAAAATAATATTGACAGCTTTAATAAAAGTACCGAGAACCTCGACGTTTGTTAAAATCGGTCAAAATATCGGACACTTTACATGAAGAACTAAGCACCCTTTGTTGGTTGACGGCGAAATTAATTCGTCATAAAAGGATTTTTATACGAGGTTCAGCACTATAATACTGTTGGCAGTGCCAAGAAAACTCAACAGTACACACAGAACGCATTTTTGAGTTTCCATTGCCACAAGTGCTAAAAGAACGCTCCAAAATTTTGTGTTACACTGACATTGAGAGTCTTCTTCAGAATTACATTAATCAACAAAAATATAAGATAAAACGACGGCACAACCTTCAGCGTCAGTATCTGCACGATAGGCTACCAACAAGATAAAGCATCCCGTGTCGCGCGAACACGTTTTTAAGGCGCGCTGAGTACACGGATGAAAGTGCCCACATACTTCGTACTTGTCTGCACTCAGTACACTCCTGTGTGAATGGTCATCGTCAGCCACCATCACGTGTCCTGCTAGCCGCTGTCACTCATTTCCTACGCAGACTGGTTAAAGAAACAACTTAAAATTTAAAAAGTTACAGCTGGGGAACCCACAGGCCAAATACTTGCTGTAGTTCACAGATCCTACAGGCTGCACAGGAAACTGAGGTTCGCAGTCACAACTGTCAGGGGGAAAACTACTGAATGACTAAGAGGTTATAAGCCAAAGAATAATCTGCGGCGAGTAATCTTCGACGGTCAGTGTAGTTCTAAATTGGAGGACGATTCAAAGAAAAAGTGAATTTTTGTTGTGAAACTATACAGATAAGTAACACCACGCAACCGCTGCTATAATATGGCCTTCTGGTTTGGACAGTGTGACACAAGTGTGTAGGCACAGACGTTACACAAGAACATTCTATTTTCCGGTCCGTCCGAAAGATAACACTCACCTGTCACATGGCATGGCGTATTATTCAGGGGGAAAAAACAGTAATTATAAATTCTCACACTCAAGGAAAAGTCAGATTTCTACAGTACAAAATTCTACGTTTTACGATGACAATGTTAGAACCTCTTTACATGAAAGAAATTTAAAAAATTCATAGTATTTCCCTTTAGTGTAAAATTAATTTTCTAAAACATGCGAGTCACACCCGGCACTATAAAACCTGGAATATCAAGAGGCCTATAAGGTATACCACTGGCTTATGTGTTTTATGCTTCGGTAGTTCAACCCCGAACATCGATCAAAAATCCGACAGTGTCGGACGCAATCCTTTACCGCCGACGCCAAGCAACACCACATACATTTCTATTTTCATTTTTTTCTTTTTTACATTTTACCCTGTCTTGTTTATATTTTAATTAGCACTCGTAATTCAAGTTTAATTACTTTACGCTATAATACTTGTGTAAACTACATATTTACCTCCTTTCATATTATTTATCTATATGTGTTTAATTAATGTTACCATATTTACAAACCTATTCTCTAAAACGTATGTTTGCGTGAATTGGCAAAATTCATTTTAAAATAATTGTTTTTATTGTAACAAATAAAAACAATCAGTGTGTTCCCCATAGAGGTCTATTATTTATATCTGTGGGCATTAGCTTAGATTACCACACGCCAATTTATTTTAACTTCGAAACTCGCTCTGTTGACGAATTTCTCTTACCAGATGGTGTAAGAACGTAACTGTTTCGTAAAACAATAAAGTTTTTTATGTTTTGCTGACCGTGCATCTCAGTATAATCTTAGTAATTAACCAACTTAATGCACAAAATCTTGTTTTATAATAAGTTTATTTTATGCCTTTGCATGTTTCCGGGGACCGCGGTAGCACAGTGGTTAAGGTGCTGTGTTACAAATCAGAAGGTCGCTGGTTCGACCCCAGCTGGTGTCAGTGGATTTTTCATTGACCTAAAATCCTTCCGATCGCACCAGGAGTATTTCCTGGGGTAAAGACGGCCGGTGCGTAAGGCTGACAACCTACAACCATCCTGTGCCGTTGTCACGAAATCTGGGAACCTTAACTTCCTAAGAAACCTCTGGGCCTGTCCAGGCCTGTAATGGTACTGCTTTACTTTTACATGTTTCGAGCTCTATGCGTTCATCATCAGGAGGTCAAAATTGTATAATACAACATCTGGTATCATCACACCTGCAGGTGGCCGTCCCGTCCACAGGTCCTCTCTCGACCTGTACACGGGACGGCCCCCTACAGGTGTGATGATACCAGATGCTGTATAATACAATTTTGACCTCCTGATGACGAGCACATAGTGCTCGAAACATGTAGAGGCATATAATAAACTTATTATAAAACAAGATTTTGTGTATTAAGTTGGTTAATTACTAAGATTAAACTGTCTTTTGTTTATACTTCTGTGCATCCCACAATTAACCAGTTTTGCAGGAAAACAGATATTTGCCACACGGAATAGTATAGGAAATTTCCAAGGCTTTTAGCTTACGTTCGTGTTCTTGATGATGACGAGTACATAGTGCTCGAAACATGTAGAGGCATATAATAAACTTATTATAAAACAAGATTTTGTGTATTAAGTTGTTTAATTACTAAGATTAAACTGTCTTTTGTTTATACTTCTGTGCATCCCACAATTAACCAGTTTTGCAGGAAAACAGATATTTACCACACGGAATAGTGTAGGAAATTTCCAAGGCTTTTAGCTTACGTTCGTGTTCTTAGAATACAAGTTATGCTCAGACTGTTGTCATTAATATTACAAAGAAGCGCCTTTACATCAAGCCAACTGTTTACTATATCCTTAGTTAGGCTTATTGTTATGGAATCGAAAACCAGTCATATTTGTTTCTATCTCAATTTTCACTAATTGTCCTCCCCCACCGACTTATTTTTTGTTCAAAGCAAAATGTTACCTTCAGAGCATAAAGGGCGATATTGAATCCTGGAGCGCGTCAAAGATGCTCACTTTCTTAGAACTAATTTTAGGACGAGAGAGGCGGGAGTACTTGAATCAGAAGAAGAAAGTGATACTATGAGAACTGAACTGAAGTGATACTATTCGTCTCTCCACTTCATGGAACTCTTTGTGTGGCCCGTAATGGTTGCCAGTCCCTTTGACGCAGCAAGTTCAGACAGTCTACAACTTATCAAAATAAGCTCGCAGAAATAAATTTCTTGTAAGTGACGCAGTACTCGTTCACGGAATGCATATCTTGGCCACACACACACACACACACACACACACACACACACACACACACAGGGCGAAGAATTAAAATTTGACTTCAATAAAGACGTTTGGAATCAAAAGTTACTAATCGAGTCCTGTAGGTATTTTACCTGTAATACTGACTACATTTATACACAGATTTTATGCTCTTTAATATTATATTTACTATTTACCAAAAACGACGTTGTATTTTAACATGTACTACCTGAAGATGACCAAATATTATGGCCGAAACATGTAGGACTAACCTTCATATATAAACTAATGCAGTAAGTAGGAAATAAACTTACCTGTACATGTAAACTGCACGGAAGACGTAAATATTAAATTCCTCTAAATATTCGTACTACAGGCACTTCTGACCACGAAGTCTAATGCGCGGATTTGCGACTGGAATTGCGGGTTCGAATCCCACTGGCAGCATGGATGTGTGTCTCTTGTTAATGTTGTATGTTTTCAGTTAAGGTTCTCTCCGACGGGCCGCTCCCTCGCCCAGAGGAGTCCGACCGAATATATATATATATATATGTGTGTGTGTGTGTGTGTACGTATGTTTGTGTGTCCTTGAGTGTGATCGGATGCAAACATAACCCTCTGCAGCTACGAGTAAGTAGAATATGTCAGACTAAGAAAGAAGAAATAAATTATCCCTGTTCAGTATTCGTTATCTCAGCCAGCCTTCCAGCTGGTTGGCAGCATTTCTTTCATTACGTCACCGTGTCAGGAATCCGTCTGTCCGTAATTACACCTTTAGACTACAGACTGCACTCACTGCGGCAATGGACATGTACAGGTCAATCAGAGACTCAACAAGGAGACTGCGCTCTGGCAGATGTCCATGTTAATTATTTTGAATGGACAGCCACTACAACAACTCTGGACTTTTAAACATACATATGAGTCTAGCAGCTCACACACGACAGCACTTCATTATTTGAAGAAGACAACGAATAAATACATGAAAACGGGAAGTTAAAATTTAATGTATCAATTACATAGAACTTGGCAGACCCATTTAAACATGGATAAAGTTGACGCTGTTTAAAATTTACTGCCAGTACGATGTGTCTCTGTGTGTTTGAATTCAGAGGTGTGAACGACACTCCATTGCCAGTCTCAGTCTCGTGTGGAGTAAAGAACTCCTTTCTCACAGACGTGTTTTTGGTGAGAGTTGCATGGAATACATACATTTCTTCTACAGTGCAGGAAATGGAGCGAACACAGTAATCTAGAGCACCTGAGGCAGAACTGTAACGATTTTTAAAAATATTACGCTAAATTTAGATTACCTAAAACAACAAATGATCATTTATCTCAGTAATTAACCAAATTGATGCGCAAACGTTTTGTTTTACAATACGTTTATTTAATGTATCTACATGTTTTCAGCACATGTGCTCGAAACTTGTAGAGGCATGAAATAAACTTATTGTAAAGCAAAAATTTTGTGCATCAATTTAGTTAATTACTGAGATGAATATACTGAGATGCACGGTCAACAAAACGTCAAAAAAAAAAAAACAAACAAACGATCAGTCAATACAAATACATTTTATGCGAACCACTTTTCGGATCATCGGAACCATCATCAGGTGCATACATGCTTGCAATTTATAAACATATGCAAGCGATTCCACTTAACTTTTAATACTGGAGGTATTCTACACTTATTGAGATACCAAGAACTGAAAGCTAACTAATCCACAGATATGATGTATGGGACTCTAAATACAACACTAATAATACTGCTTGCTTTATATCAGACGGCTCGACAGACTTGCAGGTTCTGAGGGACACTCTCATGAAACATGCTCCAGACAAGAATTGTTTCCCAGTAACGATATTAAATCCAAGCAGTATTTGTTGACAAGTCTTCTAGAACACTGTTTCCCCGGTTCCACATAAAACATTCATTACTTACAAAAATAAAAGGGGGAAAAAAAGACAATATTTCTGGTGAAATTATAATCGGTGTTAATTTTGAGGATCGTGCAAAACAAATAAACACTCTCTGGGCTAAATACATAAATTTTAAATATTACAGCGCTTTGTGTACAGGGTGTTTCAGGAGGAACAATAAATATTTTAGTAGGTGGTAGTATGAACTATTCCGAGTAAGTAAGTTCACATAAATATGTATCCAATTTTCAGTGGGTGTGGAGATACAGCTGTTTGAATGTTACGCATAAAAAGCCTTACAAAAGGTATGAAGGAAAGAAAAATGACGTATTGACTGCATTTATTGGTTATGTAAATGATCTCAATAAATTGCAACAGTTCAAAATAAGTGTTCAAAAATCCCACCATCGACCTCAGTGCACTTTTCAACCCTCTTGGCAACAGTACGTGTAGCTCTCCTGAGGTCGTCTTGGCGTTCTTGCTTTATGAGGGCAGCACTATTCATAACGCGAGCGACCAATTCCTCTCTTTATTTTTTCTTTGTAGACTTCGCTTTTCATCCATCCCCACAGACAAATATCTGATCTGTACTCACCAAATTCAAACAGCTGTATCTTCACGCCCATTGAAAATTGGACACATGTTTATATGAATTTACTTACTCGGAATAGCCCATACTACAACTTCCTAAAATATTTACTATTCCTCCTGAAACACCCTGTATATAGTTGCCACTTTGCTCCGGTGAATGATGTGCGGCTTAGGCGGTTATGATCGAACTACGTTCTTCGTGTATCTGGGGAAATCCTTAATAATCGCTAAGGTACAATAAAATACCTACCCACCTTTGTCTGCTTGTGTATGTAAGACGTCTAGACCAAGGATGCAGGAAGTTACATAATATGCTTGCCCTATAGGTTCCAAGAAGTTTAAAACCCATAACAATTTTAAATAACCTTAATCACAACAAAAGTTTTTCCAAAAAAGAAACTCCATTCACATTTCTTAATTGTTTGTGTTCAAACTATCTATCCTGAAACTTATGAATGGCATTATTAAATCGCATAATATACGTAATAATCCACCATCAACATTATTTAGTACTAAATCATGCAAATGTGGGTTTTATTCAACAACGTAAATAGGAACCGATGAAAGCATGCAGTCTGTAGTCTTACTTTACACACAAAAATGTGTTGTTAATTAAAGCAAAGGAATTGTATGAAGTGGCTGAATACGGGCTGTCTTGCTAAAGTGCCGGAGGAATTTAGTGTCTTTTCACTTCCCTATAAAGAACAGGTAAAATATAGTTCTGAAGCAAAACGACAAAATATTTGTCGCCGGAAAAGTCTGTGGCTCACGAACATGCTTGTCACCCTCAGATAAATCAAAAACCGTACCTCTGTTCTAGCTGTTCTTCATGGGCCTAGAAGATAGGTTCGCACAAAGAGCAACCATAAAGTGAGAGGTGAGAGGGAGAACACCACACTTTGTTCTCAGTTTCCTGTTCTTATACCTATCAGAGTTCCTGTTTAACACCACAGAAAACAGTCGAGGAAGTAGTGCTCCATTTGTTAAAAATCATAAATGACAGCTAAAAGGCAGCATTTCGTCCAGGATATGGCCTTATTCTTCTCGTACGTTACTGTACCCTGTAGAAGGGTTCGCGTCGCTGTCATATACTACCACTTTACTTAGTCCGTTTAGGCCAATGAAGAAAAAGGCACTTTTGAATTCTACAAGTATTGTTCGGTCAAAAAAGTGAAATGCTTAACACTCTTGACTAAACAATGAGAAATGGTTACTTTTAATCAAACTTGCAAACAAAACCATTTCAAAACAACCCCGAGACTTGATATGCTCACACTTTTTCACTAGAATTTAAGTCCTCAATAGCGCGGAAACAAATATGCGTGTCTCTGCACCTCACTTCAAAATCTCAGAACATACCAGCTAAATACATGCAATAGTGATCACACCTGACGGCTGTTTCGGAGCTACAACTGCGTTTTATTCCCGGGACAGAAAATCGGTACCCATGGCGCAGGTGTCTATGTGGGTCCCAGGGCCGGTCTGGACGAGTGCGGAAAATCCTGCCTCCACCGGCATTCGATCTCCGGACCGTCCAGTCCCTAGCAAGTCACAATACTGATTAATCATACTTTAAAAATACATAATCTACCGCCACATATTGTTGCGACAAAAATGTAGGGATCAAATCTGTGCGTGTCGCCCTGTAGCGTATTTAAATGATATATACTTTGTGCCACTTTATCAAAGTTATTTTATTAAAGCTGAGGAAACCTCGTGTCCCTAACGACCCTACGCAGGATCTAGCCAAGCCAGCTGTAAGCCCCCCTTTCTTTCAGCCCAACGGTAATGGAGCCCAACCCGGAAATGTGCTGGTAGTGATGAACTGAAACCCTTATGAAGAATTCAGCCTGTCACCAGCGGTTTGGTTACAGAACTGTGTGTATAAATCAGTTCCCGCATTTAATTAGTTCTTACTTTCTCCATAAACGTGATTCTAATTTGTCTGGTAAGTAAGTTCAATAAAGGTCTACGACAATACGGAACCGGGTTATAATTAAGATTTCTATTCTCTAAAAATATACTTAATATTTGCTTGCTGCATTTTGTTTGTCAAGCCGGAAGATCGCGGTTTTATTTCCCGAAGGGCTCATTGCGATTTTTTTATTGATTTAATCCCTCCGACTGTATTAAGGCCCGGGGCCGACTCAGCCTCTAACATAAAAGAGAACCAGATGTATTTCCTCGGTGGTAAAGGCGGCCTGTGCGCAGGGCTGACAACCTTACCAACTTCATGCGGTGATCGTCTAGAAATTCTAGGGGCCTCAACATCTGCCTGTCCAGGCCTGCGTAGATTTCTTTACCTTTTGCTTTGTTTGTCGTAGTGCTGTCTTTCACACCACAAGTCCGACGATGAATTTCAGAACTTGAAATACCACATGCAACCAGGTGTTTAAAAAAACATAAGAAATTACGCAGTCATGTACCCCTGCAGGTGAACCACAAAACACACACAGTGCTTGCTTATTACATAATCACACTATATCCCTGCATCAAAAAGCGTCATTCCACACCATAAACACGCAACAACGAAATTCTCTCTGAGTGAAATGCCACACAAGTAGTCTTGCTTCACGTTAAGGTGCTGATGTCATCTCTCTCAGGTCGGCGTCTTTATCTGCTTGCTGTCATTAGCCAGGTCCAGTGGGCACAGTCTTTCTTGAGCAGCCAATAGTCGGTCAGATGGCCAGGACGTTCCCTGTCATTTGCTATATTTTATTTTATTACACTCTCAGTACATATCAGACTGCACAGCTTCTAGGGTTGGATGAAAGTGAATAATGAAACGTTCGTGACCTAATAGAAATATGCCAGAGTGTGTCTGGAAGTAAGTGAAGAAGGCCACGAAAATCTTCATTGAAAGTTAGATGGTGTCCGTACGGAGATTAGGAACAACGGCCTCCCTGACAGAGGCCTATGGCTTTGTCCCAATACCAGCCTGCTCGGTGACATCTTGCATTCGTCACAGTACTCTTTAGAGATCTTCGTCTGCAAAGACCAATAGTCTTTGTTCTTTTGCTTTACGAGGCTCTCGGTATTTCAGAATACCTACGATGGTGAATGATGATCTGGTAGGAATTTGGAAGATTTTTTTTTTTTCACTTTTGTTCCGTGCAATAGTTGATGATTGTAAATATGGGCCAACTATTTGCACTGTTTTATGTTATTAAAATATTTATTTACATAGAATACTTTAAAACATAAGACTTAGTTTTAAATTTGCTATAACTCCTACATGTTTCGGTCATAACTTGACCATCCTCAGAGAGTATAAAAATTCCTATAATGAAGATGATACTATTTTTCTTCCGGTGGTGTGGCGGCATGCGTCTGTATGCTCATGTTATGCCCGTGTGCTCTATTGATGCTCCTGCAGTGCAGGAATTTTTATACTCCCTGAGGATGGTCAAGTTATGACCGAAATATGTAGGAGTTATAGCAAATTTTAAACCAAGTCTTATGTTTTAAAGTATTCTATGTAAATAAATATTTAATAACATAAAACAGTGCAAGTAGTTGGCCCATATTGGAAGAAAATGTTCGTGGCATAACGGACGTACTATCCCAGCACTTGCCTGTTTGTACTGAGGAAAACCACAGAGGGCCTCCATCGCGACAGACATTGAGCAGTCGAAATTTCAACCACGGTTTTCCTCAATAATATTCTAGCAATTTACATCTACAAAGACGTGCTCGTTTCCACAAAGTTGTTTCTACAACTCAAAGTTTTGTGACACTTCTCACAACAACCTCCATCTAATCCTATTCCAAACCAAAACTTTCCGGCCTGCTTATCCAAAATTAACCTTAATACTGCCCTCCCATCTATTCCCTGCATGTTCTCCGGCCAAAGCTTTGTATGGAATTCTCAACTCTAACAAGAGTGCTGCTTTCTCCACCCTTACCATGCTTAATGTGATCATTCTAATAAGTACCGACTTTGGATCTCGACACCATAAAAATTACTTCAGGCTTCTACCTCAATTCCTGTCATTAAATACATTATTACATACTGCATACTGTTCCGCGTGTTGGATCTGAATGAAGCTGCAAGGAAAGTGTGATGTTCGGGAACTAAAAGTTGGAAGGAAAGTACGAATGAGCATGCACAGACATTGGGATACCCGTATATCGCATAAAGTGAACCTAGTGTACTGTACACGCAGTTTACTGATTATGTGCAGAGTGATTCAGGACAAGTCTGCTAAACTTGGTGACTTCAATCACAACGTGATATTAACCTTTTAAAGCCTACTTGTTATGTGCTGCACCAACAGGCTTAACGTTCAACAACTATACGTTCTGCCCACATTGCATTTATGTGTTGTGTATTTATCTGAGAACAAACAGCGACTTGTGCCACTTACGGCATAAACTGATTGGTTTTTATAACCGAGATAAAAAGTGTTTACAGCGCGGTACGGACTGGGTCATTAAATAAAGCATTCTGCGTTTCGTCTTTAAAGGGTTAAATAAGCTAGTAATCAATAATTTAACTTACAAAGAATAGGGTTTGTACCGAAATATAACATAATAGCTTCAGCATAATTCCAATACAAGAGCTATTTCGGAACGAAACACGTCACAAAATCATTTTCAAAGAGTCATCATGAGATTTTAATGCACATTAACGACAATGTATTATTAAAAGTCGTAGGTGAAATATTGAATAAGAGTTTCCTTTTTCTGGCCTCCGAGGAGAGTAATTGGCTGCCAATTTAATGGTCGATGACTTCCTCAATACAGAAACATTCCATCAAGACCCACGAGATTTATAGACCTCACAACGAAAAAACATTTTACAAAAGGACATGCAGCCAGAGCGTGGCCCTAGCAAACTACCTCCTCTATCGCACTGAATACACACAACTTTTATCACAATGGTATGAATATATTTACATTTATATCCATATTAGTCCTATGACAGTTTTCTTTTTATATTCTAGTAAATGTATCAGTAACGTGAAGCGTTCCTGATATATTCAATCACTGGACCGTTGTGTTCTAGGACATTTCACAGAAAAGCGTATTTCACCAAGTTACACAGATTAAAGCTAACAAGTCTGCCTAAAGTCATTTGCAACCATGTGAAATTCAAAAAAGGACATCAGAAAGTCTAGTAATTACGTAATCAGAGTTCACACATATGGCAACGAATTAAAGCCAGCAGCTTGGACCGAGTTATCTCTAATCTCTTTTTCCCTCATATTTAGTAACAATAATAATACGGTGTGATTTTATCTGCCCCAAGAGTCTCCAATTGCGATAAAAAAAATATTTCGGCTATACTCTTTGCATTGCAAGCAGAGGGCACACTCTCATTACATTAGAGTCGGCGACTGCAATCAGCTTGATAACTTATGCTTTTTAAAGCGCGTTCGCACACTAGCGAAAAGCGACTATTATTTTCATCCTGTCTGTCCGTCTGTACCTTTTTCCGGATGGAACAATTCAGTTCTCAGTGGACGATGGAGTTCAAGAAAATTTGTAATTAAGTATTTTCGGAAAAAATGTCCAAGAAATTAAGTTTCATTAAAATCTGAAAAGAATAAAGGGTGCTTTACAGGAAGAATAATATACACTTTTGATCGTATCACACTCTTTACTTCTTGCAATGAGAATATTTCAGACAAAAGTTGTATAGAAATTTATCTCAGTAATTAACCAACGTGATGCACAAAAGTTTTGTTTTACAATAAGTTTATTTCATGCCTCTACATGTTTCGAGCACATGTACTCGTCATCAGGAGGTCAAAATTGCATTACACAGCCTCTGGTAGGTGTGATGATACCAGAGGCTGTGTAATGCAATTTTGACCTCCTGATGATGAGCACATGTGCTCGAAACATGTAGAGGCATGAAATAAACCTATGGTAAAACAAAAATTTTGTGCATTAAGTTGGTTAATTACTGAGATAAATATACTGAGATGCACGGTCAGCAAAACGTCAAAATTTGTATAGAAAGTCAACACACGATTTTATATTCAATGCCCTTTTTCCTAAAATCGTGCCGTTTGTGATATATAATTTAAAAATTTTTTGAAGAGCCGGGCAAGCCACGGATTACAATATGGAGCAGGCACGCTTCATGCTGGATATCTATTGCTATAGACACACTCACAATACGTAACACTTACTACTTTGCACAGCAACAATGGTTACACGAACGCAGTTACGTCCTGTCCTGTTTAAATTTTGTAGCAGTCCAAAACAGTTTTCGATCAGAAGAAAACTTTCATAACATTAGAAAAATATAAGCAACTTACTCATTTGCTGGTTCACTTAACACAGCTGTTAGTAGATTGGACTAAACCTTGTGGAACAGAGAGTCATTAATGGTAAAAAATTGGAGAAACACGGGAATAAAGCAGTAGTGGCGGCCACATCTGAGGGACGATACTGGCGTTTATCTATAGGGCCTGAAAAAAGCCACAAGCAAACTTGGGCATTAAAAAAAAAAAAAGTTTACGGAACTAACGACAACATTCCCTAAACACGGTGACCAAAAGTCTAGTAAAACAGAAGGCAAACGTGTTGTTAATTTAAAAGTTCTGACATTTTGGGTCCTTTGCCGTTTGCAAGGTGGATCTAATGATCGCTCAATGCTTCAAGCAAGGAGCGGTTGGACGAAAAGTTATTGTAGACGAGGTGCAGGCTTGTAAGGAATGTGCTTGTCCCCCTGTACTACGTATTGCACTGTGCAAAGCAGAAAAAACTCTACTTCAGCTCCAACGGTTTTATAAACCCTATCCATTCTTCAGCCTAACATTTAAGAACTTTATAAGGCATAGGTTATTTTCTCCATATTGTAAACCAAATAAAATCAAACCATCATCGGACACAAAATTATTCCCTCACAGGAAGTCGAAATCGTGAACCCATTTTTCGATTGGATTGTGCTTCCTTCTTGGACGTGACTCAGTGAAGAGTGGCAAATCGTTATCGATGTTTCGGTGGAAAATATTGTCTCAATCTTCAGAGCATAAATTTACCGTGAGGATACAGGCAGCAGTTTTACTTGAAACGTTTGTAATGAGATACCAGCCTGCAAGATGTCACATTATACAATACGTCAATTTTCATGAGCCCTGCCAAGAAAACGTCAAATTTTACGCAGTGTTCGGATATTACAAATGTTTATTTACATACGCCTTAGAAAGTGTGGTCATGTCATGTGCCTTTTACTCTTTAATTATCTGTTTACTTGTACCTCTGATTTCCTTTGAAATGTCATCAGGAAATCACCGAAAACAAACTTCGCCAACCCAAGCTCACCTAATTAGCAAGTTCTGGTATGACAGCTACAGCTTTACAGCTTTGCCGTTACCAAATCCTCCCTGCTGTCCAGAATCAGCTCGTATGCCTTACAACATTTTCTTTCTTGGTTCGAGATCCTTTTAGATATGTCTTTACCAACTACTTTTATGTCTCTCAAGTAACGTTTTCCTCTTGAGATTTCCAAAATGAAATTCCACTCAATATGGTGTTAAAAAGGATAACCGGAAGGAAAGCGCAAGAAAATGGCAAAGTCAATGGGAGGAAACAACGAAAGGAGCGATTACTAAAGAATTTTTTCCAAACTTAGAAAGTAGACTGGTAGTGAATCTAAACTTAGGCCCAAATGTAACAAAAATTATGACCGGCCATGGAAATATTCGATGTTACTTGCATCGATTAAAAATTATAGGAAGTCCAGAGTGCCCATGCAAACACGGCAAACAAGCACTAGACCATCTGATATTTCAGTGCAAAAGGCTAAAGAACGAAAGAGAAATTCTGAAGAACAGTTTACTTAAAGCAGGCAACTGGCCAGTGAGTAAAAGTGAACAAACCAATAGGAATCTGACGCAATTAATTACATATGTAAGTCATTCTAACGAACAGATTTAATGAACACTGACAACAGAAATGTAAGATTACAATAGCTTGTAGTATTACTTACTGTAATGGAGCATGCTGTGGATTTAATAATAATAAAATAATAATAATAATAATAATAATATGGTGTTATTTTATCTGACCTGTATGTTATTTATCCCACGTAATTCATTATCCACGACTTAGTCATCGAAGTAACATATTAGATAACGATACGCAGATAGGTTTTTCTTTGTGTATACCTTCGTCTTTAGCCACTTCCTGCCACTTACATCCAAATAAACTCGTTAACGCTTTTTTTCTAGAAAATTCTTAATCTATAATGGCGGCTATAATTATAAACCAAGATTGGCACACATACACCTACATGTAAAATACAACTGCATATATTTCAAATACTATGCTATTAAACAGTACAGGGGAAGACGGTGATTTTTTATTGAATGTTAACACGGATTTCTCGAATTTAATTTGGCATCACTTTTCTTAGTAATTGACCAACTTATTGCATAAATTCTTGTAGTTGAGTAAAGTGAAACCAACTTGATGCCACTTATTTTATTATATATTCAATACTCATTCAATGCTCAACATGTTTCGGCCGTTAATACGACCATCTTCAGGAGTCTGCGACTAACTGGTTGTTATTTCATGGGT
>Ga0123355_10007023_pt1 | contig 16773 bp, 21 predicted proteins | sample TergutEmb28metaG_3_FD_89872 | JGI IMG/M metagenome (GOLD analysis project Ga0123355, IMG submission 89872) | Embiratermes neotenicus P1 segment gut microbial communities from Petit-Saut dam, French Guiana - Emb289 P1 | ecosystem: Host-associated > Arthropoda: Insects > Digestive system > Gut ...
GTTTTTTTGTTTTTTTTTGGGGGGGGGGGGGGGGGGGGGGGGTGTTCATGCAGTTGGACATGTTGGTTGTAGCAGAGTCTGTGCTTTGCCACCGCCAACTTATTGGGTTCAAGCCAGATGTGCCAATGGTGTTTTTTGACCCCAGTGTGTGTGTGGACCAGCTGATATGTCTAGTCACAGGAGTTGCTGCACACACCCAGGTTCTTCAGCCCCAGGTTGTGCCTCACAGCACAGAGGAGGCTGGAGATCTTCCTAGGTGGTAGGCCAGTACTTTTGATGTTGTGCTAATGTATCTGAAGGCCATCTAGGTGTGTGGTACGGAAGTGAGAATAGTGTAAATATAAATAGTAAAAAATATTCCTTCAGCATTCTTCTGCACACCTGTCCTTAAATCAGTTATGTATGTGAATGGTTTAGGAGTATGATTTTTTTGTAAGACAGTCATGTTCTCAGTAAGTGACAAGTTTTCAAAGCGTTAAACAAGTGAATGCTACTGAATGTTGTTGCCAGCTACTTGGTAAAGAAAGCTGAAGATTCAGATGTCCACAGTTTTGCACACTCTCAGTTGATGCATTCTGTAACATGTTGTTCCTTACAGATGAACCAGACACTGACCTGGAGACAGATCGGTTGCTGGGGCAACAACGGACAGATGACCAAGGTTTCTTTGATGACAAAGTGGTGAGTACAAGGCATATGTATTTCCCTGTGTAGCAGGATAAATGTGTGTTAAATGTCCTGTCATTACACCTTCCAAATTCAGTGGACTTCCCCCTAACTGGTGTGAATGGGACAAAGCAGTAATAGAGTGGTTAATCAGAGAGCTGTCAAATCTGAAAACACATTAAACCCTGGAGCTTAGGGTGAAAAATTATCACTCACATTTACTCGGTTAATAATATATCAGTTGAATATTCATCACACAATGGTAGGCATTAAATTTCTGTAGTAACAGCGTAATGTAAGTTACTAAGTTGCAGTTAAAATTTGTGCACTTAAGCTGGAGAACCAGGCAAGAGAATGTGGCTTAAGAAAATCTACTGTGTGTGAAAGGTGAATACATTCTAGTCTGTTGTTACATACATTAGTAGATAGTGTGAATAAGAACAGAAGATAATAGTATCAAAACACAGTCCTAAGTATGCTTAGTCAGTACAGCAGTGTTTACCTTTGCCAAAAGAATTCATAGGGTATCTCCAGTAACAAGCATCACGTAGTGCTTGTTAATGATTCATATTCAATGTCTTGGTATAAACAAAGTTGTCTTTCCATAACTTTCTACAAGTTTACGGTTGGCACATTTGGTGAAATTCTGTTTTAAAATTTTCCAAAGGGCTGTAATATATAAGAATGGATGATAGTGAAATGAATATAGTGTTACTAAGTGTGATGTGGGTGAATACAACAATTTTTGTTGAAATTTCAGTCGTCTTTATGCTAGTGATTGTTACTATGCTAAACGTTGTTCTTCTTATGCATGTGTTCGCCGTATTTGCTATTAATATATCAGCAAATTTATTGGACCATTTTGCAGAGTTTGTTACATGTTAAACATCTGCCAATATAAAAATTGCTGTTATCTGTAATATCACGTCATGTAGCCCGGTAGGGTTCCCAGCATATAGGAGGAATCTAGTGTCCATCTGTGGGGTACAGGAAGTGTGGAAACATCGTACCCCGTCAAAGTGCTGGTAACTTGCTCCCAAACTGTGCAGTGTCATATCACAGAGCATTGAAAGTCCCCGTATTCCTTGCCCTGAGAACCTCAGATCTCACATACTGATGTGCTTGGACACTGTGAAAGTGATATACTTTGCCACCTTGAAGCAGAGGTGCTTGTTAACTTTGAGAACTGTCTTCATGTTGTGCGTCATACACAGTTTACTGTAGTGCAGCCGCTGTGACAGGAGTACATCCTTGCACTTGTCATGGCTTTTTTTTTTGTGGGGGTGGGGAGTAAAGGACATTATTTATTTTATTAACTTCTTTAGTTCTGTAAAGTGTTACTAGTTCCCATATTTCCAGTATTACATCATCTTTCACCTTAAGGAGAAATGTGGCCTCAGGGTGTTTGAGATGAGGGTTCTGAAGGGAACATTTAGACCTCAGTGGAAGGAAGTGACACGAAAGTAGAGAAAATGACATAATGATGAAACTCATTATTTGTACCTTACTGGATATTATTATCTTTACTAGCTATTGTTAAGGTGGTGAAGTCAAAGGGGATAAGATGGGTGGGGCATTGAGAACACACTGGAGAGATCAGAAATGCATGCAGCCTAATGGTCAGAAACCCTGAAGCAAAGAAACCTCTTGAATGACATATGAATATGTAGAATAATAATAATAATAATAATAATAATAATAATCTGAACTGAACTGAAAGAACTAGGGTATCGAGTGGATTTGGAGTGGATTCATGTGGCTCAGAATAAAATCCAGGGGACAGCTGTTGTGAACACAGTAAAGGATATTTAGATTCTATGAGAGGTGATAAATTTCTTGAGTGGATACATGCTAGCTTCTGAAGAATGGCTCCTTCTTGGATTTGGTTAAATCTTCATCATGCAGTCATGCATGCACCTCATTCCTCACCCTCTTTTGTTGTGTTCAGGGAGATCTATAATTCACATTTGCAGTTATAAAACCTGAAAGGGGAGATATGGTTGTAGGTTGGGGATAATATTAATATAAATGAGTTTGGGGAATGTGGAGTGGACTCGAGAGGCTCAGGATAGACAGTAATAATGAACCTTGAGGTTTCAGTGCTCAAGATGAGGACAGCTGGTTCTTTTGAAACATTATTGGCTTTCAGCTAAGCCATATTCCATCATGTCCAAGGAGGCCATACTAATTACTTCTGTGAGAACCTCAAATTTTCCATTCTTGTACTTCAGGCAAGACATTTGAACTGTGAAGTCACAAAAACATGTCGAGCTGTACCATGGTTTGAAACTCAGAACACATAAGAAGTTCGGAAAGGTTTCCTGTTAAGTTAGGGAACAAGATACCACCATTTTGGAGCAAACAGCTGCCTGCATGTTCAGGCTAGGAGGGGGGGGGGGTTTACGTTATTGTACTTTACTGCATTTCTTACATGAACTGCACAAAATGAATTTGTTGTTTGATTGATCATATATGTCCTTCTATCCACATAACTTTATTTCAGCTTCACAACTTACTGTTGTATGTGCGTGGTTATACCTTATTTTGGTGAAGGGTATTTAAACTGAGAACGAACTGGTCAGATTAAATTTATTAAACATCACTATTGAGAGGCTAGTGCTGTTTCTTTATGTTATAGAGGTTCTGGGTTTGGTTTTAAGCCTAGATGTTGGTTGTTCTGAGTGTTTTTAATGGTTTTTATCAGTTTTTCTTGGGGTTTCTGGTAACAGGCCGTAAGTATCCTGGCTATTTTATTATTCACAGCAGTTATTCCATTTGATACTAAATGGCCATTGAAGATGAAATAGCATTGTTAACTCATTTAAGAACTAGCAAATTACTATTCCTGCAGTGTAACTCCTACTGTATTTGACTACATTTTGAACTTTTATCGTATTTTCCCTCAGACCCAGAGTGTGACGCAATACAGATGTCGTTAAGATACATAGTATCAAGTCTGAACCACGTGAAGCCTCATGAGGTGGTATATAAGATATATTTCATATTTTTCAAATGAGACTACATGCGCAACTTTTTCTTTGTGTAAAAAAGTTTGTCTGCATGCAGAGTACCCTTAGCAAATACTAGTAGCAGGCCTTCTAACACATAAACAGCAGAAGATAGGGTGACACGTTGTTGGCAACTTTATATAATGTAGCACTAAACTTGGTTTCGGAAGGAATGGTAGTAAAAGAACCATTGCTTATAAATGCAAATAAATCTGTGCGTAATCTGACAACGTTGTGCTCGCCAAGAATGTTACAGGTTTTAAAAACAGTACTGTTCACTTTGAAGATTGAAGGCAGAAAAGTGTGTTTAATGATCATTGAAGAAAAAACCAAGTATGTGAAAATGTCCTCTCAACAAGTAAGAATGTATCTCCAAAATCTGATAATAGATGATTTTAAATTTTCAGGTGATTTGATGGCTTTACATATGTAGGATTATTTGTGAACAGTGTAAACAAAATGTGTACATTCACCCCAAAATTGTGACTGCAAACCAGGCATATCTGGCACATGTTAAACTCTTGAGATCCAAACTCCTTTTCCGAAATACTAAATTAACCCTTCATTTACTGACTGGGTACAAAAATGTACCCAAGCATGGAATTTTCTTGAACAATTCTCGCTGGTATAAAATAACACTCTTACCAGTTTTTCTATTTGTTCATTGAAGTCCCACTGATACAAAAATCATCATTCGGCACATGTTGCATTTTACATATGGTATGTTTTTTTAAAATTCAACTGGACCATTTTGGTCCCATGTTATTAAAAAATGTCTCAAATATGTGTTCTGACAAAACTTATTACATAAATCGTCTAACATATGAGAATTGCAAGAGTGTCACCACCAGCTCCCCTACAGCACAGCTGACTTACAAATGAGCTCAGATTTTGCAGTCACATGATGGTAGCTGTCATCGCTGGAGTTGTAACTTGTGATTCCGCAACCACTCAGTTCAGTATAACCCGAATCATTAGAAGGTTGTGCTTGTTTGTCTGTGAACAGTATGGATCCTTCTAAAGCAAGACAGGATGTGATAGAGAAAATGCTGCTTGAGGAACTTGAAGCCCAGACTCATAACAGTGACATGTGTGACAGTAAAACTGACAGAAGTGACACTAGTGACAACGAATATGTGCCAAGTAAACATTCTGATCACGAAGAATGTGATAATGTCTCTACAATGAAACTGATTCTGATGTAGATAACGTGACTGCGTCAGGTGATAGTGACGCTGATAGTGAAACAGATGGGAGTTATGATGCAAAAAATGGACAAATTTGGAATAAACTACTACTGTTGTGTGTTGCTGCAGGAACCATGGTATAGTTATAGGGAAGCCAGGACTGACTGGTTAAAGGGAAAATATTTCAAGGTTAGCTGAGACCCTGAAACTCTTCATTACCATTGACATGCTGAATGAAATATATCATCACACTGATGCTGAGGGCATTTCCCGAATTCGAAAAATTTATAAAGATATCAGTTCAGGAGAGTTGTTTGCTTTCTTGGGTTTGTGAATTGTTACTGGCATTCTGAGGACAAGAAAGGAACCGGTAGCAAAGCTGTGGACAAAAAACACCGCCTTTGCCAGACCAGTTTTTCATGCAACAATGGTAAGAAATTGGTTCTTTCAAATTCTTCGTGTCATTCGTTTCGATGACAAAACTACAGGAAATGAATGGGGATCAACAGACAAATTAGCTCCAATCAGATATGTATTTGAAAGTATAATCAGCACATTTCAAATGGCATATACACCGAACAAACATACAACTATTGGTGAACAGTTAATGGTGTTTAGAGGTAAATGTCCATTCCATGTGTTTATAAAGTCAAAACCTGGAAAGTATGAGATCAAATTATGGGTTGCTGCTTATGCAAAGAATTTTTGTGCCTGCAACATGCAAGTATACACTGGCAAGAGTGGTGGAGTAAGGGAGAAGAAGCAGGACCTTCAAGTTGTCACATGTATGGAACCAGAAGAGGTGTTACTTCTGATAATTTCATCACAAGTTGTGAACTAACAAATTTCCTTTTGTCTAAGAATATGACAGTGGTTGGCACACTAAGGAAGAATAAGCCTGAAATATCAGCATTATTTCTCAGTAGAGAACAAAGAAATGTCCATTCTTCTTTCTTTGGTTTTACCAATGATCTAACACTGGCATCATATGTACCAGCAAGAAACAAGACTGCCATCCTCCTTTCATCATAGCATCATGCTGATACATGCATGGTAGAGGAAAAAGATCACAAACCTGAAATTATCATGCACTATAATGCCCCTAAAAGTGGAGTTGACATTCTGGACAAGCTTGTATGAGATAAACAAGTCATTGGCCTTTGAAACTATTCCTCAACTTGATTGATGTTGCTTGTGTAAATGCATTTGTACTGTGGATGCTGGAATATTCTAATTGGCAACAGAAGAAGAATAATCGAAGACACCTGTATGTGCTTTCTTTGGGAGAAGAAATGGTAACACCGCATATAAGAAGCAGAGCTGATAGTGGAAACGTTGACAGACATACTCGCAGGGCCATGAGAGCAGTAGATGTTGCTTACAAACAACCAGCTTCCGCTACAACTGTGAAGAAAGTAGGAGGAAGACAGCAAAGGAGGTGTGTTTAAGCTTTCATTGCTTTGTAAGCAGACTTTGCATAGGAGGAATGTATTTTCCTTCTCTTCCTTTTTGTTTTGATTTGGTCTGTGCCAAGTGTTTATCACCCGAGCAATGTGTGAGTTGTTGAATGGAACAGTAGCTGCCTTGTGCACCAGTTTTGCACTAGTGCATCGAGCATGAGCATCATTTTAATGTAGCTGGAAGGGCAGTGTGTGTTTAATAGTGACCATGTGCCCCCACAATCCAGAGATTTGAACCAAATACAGTTCACTTATAGCACCCTTATACATTGGTTCTCCTAAGCCGAATTGTGAGTTAGCATCGATTCTTTTAAGCATAGCAGGGAAAATAATTTCAAGCAAAAAAGAGCGCAATGCAGCATAGCACCAAGTGACAGTGTAAGCAGCGCAGAAGACGGTTTCCAAGCAGCACTGTTGCCAGCGTACGTAGATGGAACCTTGGATCATAGCAGCACATATATTGGTAAGTTGGCTCTTTCCTTTCCAGTCCTTAGCACCATGGATTCCCTAACATGCAAAGAATTAGTTAGAGAAAGGCCTGCTCTTAAGGCAAGACGAAATACATTGACAGCTTGCAAGATACTGTAGACATGCATGATGTAAATGTTAGGCTACAGTTGTTTGATAAGGTGTGGGAAGAATACAATGCCATATGGGATCAGTTGGAATATAATGATGATGATAAAACACAACACCATGAGCTAAATAGGGAAGCTTTCACAGACACATATTGTGTATTGAGAGATAGGATTGATAGAATAATTTCAGAAGACAGATGAGCAAGAGATGTTAGTTCAGCAGAATCGCAGATGCCTAGAGCACCTCGTGAAAATGGTTACTTTTTAGCGCGTAAGATTAAATTGCCCACAATGGAAATTCCAAAATTCGGAGTTCAAATGACAGAGTTTAAACATTTTCATGAGACTTTAAAGAGTTTGATAATTAATAACCAAACGCTGGGCGATGTTCAGAAATTTCACTATTTGTTATCTTTTGTAACCAACGAATCGCACCAGCTAAATTAGAATCTTCTAGTTACACAGCAGAACTTTCATGTAGCCTGGAATTTGCTATGTGATAGGTATTACAATGAGCGTTTAATAGCCGCAACTCATGTGAAGTCATTATTGTCACACCCAGTTATCAACAAGGAATCAGCCACAGACTTAAGAGCATTAATAAATCAGTTTCAAAGCAATTTGATTGCTGTTAAGGCATTAGACTTAAGCGTACCCTTGCATGAAGTGTTGTTGTCTCAGATATTGGTAGAGCATGTGGATGAAGTAACCAGAAAACAATGGGAAATGAAGGCAGTTTCCCAAGGAGTGACTGAGCTTGAAGCAATAATTAAATTCCTGGAAGGTAAATGTCAAGCCCTTGAACTAATTCGTGCAAGTCAGCACCCTAGGAATAATAACAGGAGTGGCATAAGCAAGCAAACCAAACATCCGCATGTAGCCACACACAGCCCATGTGCTTTGTGGAGAGGCAACCATCCTATGTATAGATGTAAGCAGTTCAGGAAAGCAAGCTCACAGCAGAGGTTGAATTTAATTAAGCAGAATCAATTGCGTTACATTTGTTTGGGTAACAGTCATAGGACAGCTCAGTGTAAGGTAGAATGGAGGTGTAAATTTTGCAGTAGGAAGCATAATTCACTGTTGCCATGTGAGTCTAAGCCAGCTCAGAAAAACAGTCATAACGATTGTAACAATGGAAGTCAGCTGGAGCCAACCAGAACTGAACAAAATAACAGCAGCCAATCAGGTGTAACAGTTTGTCATACATCTAAGGGAGGCCTGTCTTCACAGATACTGCTTGCTACAGCGATGGTTTATGTTAGGGATAAATATGGACAAGTAGTGAAGTTTAGAGCATTGTTGGATTCAGCATCACATGGTCATGTTGTAACAAAACGTTTAGTTCAGCAACTTCATTTGAGAAAATTTAAGCCACATGTACCTGATCAAGGCGTTAATGGGGTTACAAAAACAATTTATTATGCAACTTTACTGGAGATAAAATCCAGACTTAGCAATTGGGAAACCTAAATAGATTGCACCATACTTCCCAAGATAACAGGAATGATTCCAGCCACATTTGTAGATAGTAGTGACTGGGTTATCATGGAAGGGTTGATGTTAGCAGATGAGAACTTCAACGTGCCAAACTCCATTGACATCCTGTTAGGAGCTGATGTGTTCTTTGAAGTTCTTTGCCATGATACGAAGACACGACCAGGAAATTATCCAGTTTTACAGGATACAAAGATAGGATGGATTATTTCAGGCAAGATACCTTTGTCAGCGCCTGAAGAAGTTCCAAGGAAAAGTTTCTTCATCTGCAACAATAACAACTTAGATCAGCAACTGCAGAGATTTTGGGAAATTCAATAATTGCGTGATAAGACATGGACAGCTGAAGAAATTTTGTATGAAGAACACTTCAAAAAGCATACGGACCAAGATGATACAGGACGGTACATTGTGAGACTTCCTTGATGTGAATGTCAGGGCCGTCTAGGAGGGTCATATGAATAAGCAAGGTGATGATTTCATCAGCTAGAGTGACAGTTCCAGGAACATCCAGATTTGCTTCAGGCATATTCTGAATTTATGCAAGAATATGAAGATCTTGGTCATATGAACCAGACCATTGAAGATGCAAGCAGCGCAGAGGAATGGTGTTACCTTCCACATCACGCGGTTTTCAAGAGTTCCAGCAGTACAACACGCACTCGCATTGTTTTTGATGGCTCATGTCATTCGAGTAATGGACTGTCTTTGAATGATACACTTCTGGTAGGACCTACAGTACAACAAGATTTGTATTCTATCGTTTTACGGTTCAGAACATACCAAATTGCATTCATCGCAGATATAGCTAAGATGTACCACCAAGTGAGGATGCATCAAGATGATAGAAAGTTGCAGCAAATTTTGTAGAGAAGGTCTGTTGAGGAACCATTAAGAAGATATGTGCTGTCAACTGTGACATAATGGCACTGCATCAGCACCTTATCTAGCGACACGTTTACAGCAGCTTGCAGAAGATGAATCAAAAGACTTTTCACTAGCATCAGAAGCATTAGCAAATAATTTCTGTGTGGATGATGCTCTGTGTGGAGCTAACACCATAGAAGATGCATTAAAACTACAGCATGAGCTCATTGCACTTTTAGGATGAGGGGGATTTCACCCGTGCAATTTCTGTGCCAGTCACCCCAGCATAGTAGAAGCAGTCCCTCCTGATTGCAGAGAAATGGAGGTACCCATTGAACTGGACAGCAATGAAGGCATCAAAACACTAGGTTTGCTATGGCATCCATTATCAGATCAGTTCTGATTAGCAAGGGAACCTGTGTTGAAAAATTGGGAAAGCCTAAAAACCCACCTGTCAGCAAACATATTACTTTTTCTATTGTTGCTGCTATATTTGATCCATTGGGCTTAATTAGTCCAGTTATTGTTGTTTACAAAAATTTTCCTGCAGCAGTTGTGGCTGCACAAGCTTCATTGGGATGATCAACTGCCATCAGAACTTTTGAATCATTGGAAAGACATATATTTTTGTCTGTCACAGGTGATCGAGATGACTGTTGATAGATTAGTCTTAGCAAAGGGCCAGTCAACAGAAATACAGTTGCATGGATTTTGTGACCCCAGCAAGAAAGCTTATGGAGCATGTTTGTATTTGCGCTGTGTTAATCAGCAAGGGGAAGTAACAACTAAACTTCTTTGCTCCAAATTGAGTGTTGCCTGATTCAAGAAAATCACACTCTCAAGGTTAGAATTATGTGGGCTTTTACTCTTAGCACAATTGATTCAGAAAACAGTACCTGCATTGAATTTGAAGATTCCCAGAAATTTGTTATAGCCAGATTCTACGATTGTGCTTTCATGGTTAGCAACATCAGCCAGTAGGTGGAAAACGTTTATTGCCAACAGAGTCTCCTAGATACAAGAATTGACTGTAAGATGTGAGTGGAGACACGTTACATCTGTAGCTATTCCAGCAGATCTCATTTCGTGAGGCATGGATCCTGAGACCGTGAATAATTATGGTGACTAGGTCCTGAATGGCTGAATCAGCATCAAAGACTGGGGCCTAACACCCCATTGGTAAGGCATCCAGAACCACCACTAGAACAACAGGAGGTTACAACAGTTAAAGTTATGATTCAGTGTTCCCCAGCAGAGTTCAACACCAGATTTTCAATGCTATCAAGATTGCAAAGAGTAGCAGCTTATTGTTTGAGATTTTCTCACAATGCAAGAAACCCATTGTTATCAGCACAGAATTAAGAGATGCACTGCACGCCTGTTTTAAGGTAGCACACCTTGAGATCTGTGCTCAAGAAATTAATGACCTCTGCAAGAAGGGTTAGGTTTCGTCGAGCCAATTGCAACCTCTGCACCCATTTCTTGATAAGGAAGGTTGTCTTCTAGTTGGTGGAAGATTACAACATTCATATGTTCCATATGATTCCAAACATCAACTAGTATTGCCTCCTGTACATCATCTTATAGGACTGATTATAATGAATGAACATTTGAGGCTCATGCATTCAGGTCCACAATTATTGTTTGCTTCCTTGAGAAAGCAGTATTGGGTACCGAGAGTTAAGCAAGTCATTCGTCCTGTGGTGCATCGTTGCTTGCCATGTTCCAAGTTGAAGGCTGTAGCATCACAGCAGCTAATGGGTCAGTTACCTTTGGCAAGGGTAACAGTGGCACGCCCGTTTTTAAATGCAGGGATAGATTATGTGGGTCCATTTGAGATAAAGGGTGACTTTTGAAGAATTTAGCACTTTGTTTACACAAATAGAAGTGTGTTTGAATTCATGACCTCTCATGGCACTTTCCAGTGATCCTAATGATCCTAGTTATTTAAGTCCATGTCATTTTCTGATTGGTGCTCTGTTGACCTCCCTTCCTGAGCCAGACTTTACCAATACAACAATGAACAGCTTATCCAGATGACAGCCAGTTCATCGCTTCAATCGTCAGTTGTGGAAAAGGTGGTCATCTGACTACTTGAAGAGCTTGCAGCAACGTAGCAAATTGCACAGCAAGCAACCAGACCTCCAGCCCGGGATGCTTGTGCTGCTTCACGAACGTAATTTACCTCCCATGTCCTGGAAACTAGCAGTTAGCAGTGAAACATTTCGAGGGTCAGATGGACATGTAAGAGTAGCAACAGTGAAAACCAGTTATGGATAATTCAAGCGACTGATTCATAAATTAGTAACATTGCCTGTAAAATAATGCTGAAGTCTTAAACTATAGTGATATGATATACCATTGAGAGAGTATGAACTTTCGTTGCTTTGTAAGCAGACTTGGCATAGGAGGAAGGTATTTTCCTTCCCCTTCTTTTTGTTTTGATTTGGTCCAAGCCAAGTGTTTATTGCTCGAGCAATGTGTGAGTTGAATGTAACAGTGGCTGCCTTGTGCACCAGTTTTGCAGCAGTATATCGAGCATGAGCATCATTTTAATGTAGCTGGAAGACCAGTGTGTGTTTAATAGTGACCATGTGCACCAACAATCCAGAGATTTGAACCAAATACAGTTCACTTATAGCACCTTTATACAAGGTGCTCTATTTGTCCAACAGTTAAGGACAGAAAAACAGACAGGAAATGTTGCCAGTGCTCAGAATGGGTGTGCAAGGACCACTGTATCAAGACACTTCAAATAACATGTGGTAATTGCAAAGAATATTCTTACTAGAGACAAATTTCATTGACATTTATGTTCTAAACTATATTTTCTTATGCTCAAACATTTTATGTATTTCACTCTATATAATGACATGAAAAATGAAAAATTTGAATAAAAGCAACGTTTTGACTTCATTTGAGTCTATCAATTGAACCTTGAAAACAAATGTTGAGAAAATAATTTAAAAAATATATGTACAAAATGTACCCAGTTCCATAAAAGGAGGAGTTTTTTTGCTCCATAATCCAAGGGTTAAATATATATATGGAGCACTAATATTACCCATAATGATGTATGGGTTGGAAACTTGGGCAGTGACCATGAAAGAAACGAACATGTTCAGAATATTTGAAAGGAAGATTGTAAGTAATATGTGTGGACCTCTAAAAGAAGAATGCTGGAGAATAAGAATGAACAGGATAAAGGGCATGTTAGAGGGGGAAGATACAGTAAAATTTATAAAATCCCTCCAGCTTAGATGTTATAATCATGTTGAAATAATGTAAAACCATAGAATGCCAAAATAAATTGCAGTAGCTACAATGGAAGGGACAAGAAAAAGAGGAATACCACGTAAAAGGTGGAGGGACAAGGTAGAATAATATTTAGGTACAATGAGAATAAAAAACAGCCAGTGGCCAGAGACTGTCGGGAATGAAAGAAGTCCATTGGAAGCCAAGGTCCTCAGTGGACTGTAGTCATTGGGAAGTAAAGCTATCCCATTACAGGCCTGAACAGGCTCATAGGGCTTCAGAAGTTTGAGGCTTCCAGAATTATTAGATAGTCAACACATGAAGGTGGTACGGTTGTCAACCCTATGCACTTGCTGCCATTAGTTATTTTATTTTGGTTTAGTGAGTTAGTCAAGTTCATTTCTATGATAAGTGGGTCCCTGTCAGCACAGCATGGCGTGTCCTCACGTTGCGGATAGAGGAACCGCCTCCAGTATGGAGGGTAGCTGCAAATATGTTGAATAAGCAGTCGCGGACAGCTGGCAAAGGGTCGTCCTCCAGCTTGGAGGTTGGGCGAGGTGTTGACAACTCCTCACCATAAAAACTGGTTTTGTTACAAAACATGAACACCTTGCTTCAGACCTGGATTGATACTTTGGTACGGTCTAAACAACGGAAAAGGACATGAGATTTAGTATGTGGAATGTTAGGAGACTGTAAAGAGTGGGTTTATTTACAGAAGCAGCTGGGGAATTAGCAATATATAAATTACATTTAGTGAGTATGCAGGAGGTTAGGTGGGACGAAAGGAACACAGTAATTTTTTCTATGGAAAAAGGAAACAAAAATCATCAATTGGAAACAGGAATTTTTTTGTACACAGAATAGTATCAGCAGTTAAGAGAGTAGAGTTTGTTAGCAGTAGGATGTTATGTATAGTTCTGAGAGTTCTCTGGTGTAATATCATTGTTCTGAATGTGCGTGCAACAAGTGAGGAGGGAAGTGACAATTCAAAAGGCAGTTTTTATGAGGAATTGGAGCAGGTTTGTGATCATTTTCCTAAGTACCATATAAAAAATCTGTTAGGAGATTTTAATGCAAAAGTGGGGAGAGAGAATAGTTTCAAACTGACAATTGGGAATGAGAGTCTACATTAGGGTAGTATTGATAATGGTGTGTAGAATAGTAAACTTTGCCTCATCATAAAGTCTGGTTGTTAAGAGCACGATGTTCCTGCACCAAAACATTCATAGGTGCACCTGGACGTCTCCTGATGGGAAGACTCACAACCAGATTGGTCACATATTGATAGATAGGAGATGGCGTTCGAGTATACTAGGTGTACGAAGTTTCAGAGGAGCTGACTGTGATACTGATCACTGTCTGGTAGTTGCAAAAGTTAGGGAAGGATTGGCAGTAAGTAAACAAGCAGCACAGAAGTTTGATGGGGAAAGATTTAATCTCAGGAAGCTAAATGAGCTGGAGGTTAGGAAACATTATCAGATTTTGATTACGAATGGGTTTGCAGCTTTGGAGAACTTAAGTGATGATGAGGGCATAAATAGGGCTTGGGAGAAGATAAAGGAAATATCAAAACACCCAGACTCCCACAGTATTTTGGCTAGGTGGAGGAATTATTTCTCCCATCTCTTGAATGTATGTGGGGTTAATTATATTAGGCAGACAGAAATGCACACAGCAGAACCACTAGTGCCTGGGCCAAGTGCCTTTGAGGTTGAGTTGGCTATTGAAAAGCTAAAAAGCCACAGATCACCAGATATTGATCAAATCTCAGCAGAACTGATTAAAGCAGGAGGTAAAACAATTCCCTGTGATATCCATACTCTTATTTTTACTGTTTGGAATAAGGAGGTATGGCCTGAGGAGTGGAAAGATTCGATCATTGTACCTATCTATAAGAAGACGACAAAACAAATTGTAGTAATTACAGGGGCATAACACTTTTGCCAACTATGTACAAAATTTTATCTAAAATCCTGCTGTCAAGGTTAACTCCATATGCAGGAGAAATTACAGGGGATCATAAGGTGGATTTTGACGCAGCAGGTCAACTACTGATCATATATTCTGCGTTCGTAAAATTCTTGAGAAAAAATGGGAATACAATGAAGCAGTGCATCAGCTATTTATAGACTTCAAGAAAGCTTATGATTCGGTTAAGAGGGAGGTCTTTTATAATATTCTCATTGAGTTTCCCCATGAAACTGCTAAGGCCAATCAAACTGTGTCTTACTGAAATGTATAGCATTTTCCAGGTAGGCAAGAATTTGCCTGACTTGTTTCCTATTACGAATGGTTTGATTTGCAATAAGGTGATGCTGTATCGCCAGTGCTTTTCAACTTTGCTTTAGAGTATGCCGTTATGCTTTAGAGTATGCCGTTAGGAGGGTTCAGGTAAACCAGGATGGCTTGAAATTAAATGGTACACATCAGCTTCTGGTCTATGCTGATGATTTTTATATACTGGGAGGGTACATACTATAAAAGAAAAGCAGAATCTTTGGTAGTGGCTAGTAAGGAGATTGAACTAGAAGTAAATGCTGATAAAACTAAGTACATGGTCATATCTTGAGATAAGAACGCAGGGGAAGACAGAGTTTGAAGATTGATAATAATTTCTTTGAAAAGGTGGAAGAGTTCACATATTTGAGAACAATCTTAACAAATCAAAATTCTATTCAGGAAGAAATTAAGAGCAGATTGAAGCCAGGGAATGCGTGCTATCATTCAGTGCAGAATCTTTTGTCTTCCAGTTGGCTATTCAGAAATTTAAAGATTAACATATCCAGAACTATCATTTTGCCTATTGTTTTGTAAGGGTTTGAAACTTGGTTACTGACATTGAGGGAGGAATGTAGGCTGAGGGTGTTTGAGAATAGAGTGTTGAGGAGAATATTTGGGTCTAAGAGGGATGAGGTAACAAGGGAGTAGAGAAAACTACATAATTAGGAGCTTAATGATCTCTACTGCTCACCCAATATTGGTCAGGTGATCAAATTGAGAAGAATGAGATGGGTGGGGCATGTAGCATGGTTGGGGGAGACGAGAGACATATACAGGGTTTTGGTGGGGAAACCTGAGGGAAAGAGACCACTTGGGAGACCAAGGCATAGACGGGAGGATGGTATTAAGATGGATCTTCAGAAGTGGAATGTAGGGGTATGGACTGGATTGAGCTGACTAAGGATAGGGACAGGTGGCGTACACTTGTGAATGTGGTAATGAACCTTTGGGTTGCATAAAATGTGGGGACTTTCTTGACTAGCTTTCACACCGGTTAGTTCTCAAGAAGGACTTTGCTCCATGGAGTAATTATGTAAGTCAAGTTCATTTAGTCAGTCAGTTGGTTAGTCACCGACTGACTGACTCACTCACTCGCTCTCTCACTCACTGTTTACATGTGAATATATGGCAAAGTATAGGTATGTTTAATAATGAGGCATTAGAGCCATCGTGTATTTGTAAAGCCTCCTGTTCTAAGAACATATGAGTAGATGTTGACTTGGAAGTTACCTGAAGAAGTTATAACTTGTCTATTGATAAGATGCAAGAGTGGAAGTATATCTGTGCACACCTCTTGAGGAAAGGTGTGAAGGGAAGTACAGTGGATTCCCAGTTTGTGGTTCTTTCAAATAGGATTTTCACTCTTTGAAGGTTAATTTTTGTACTCCTCAGTCCACCTTCTTCCTTGGTAGGTGTAGAGATTTCAAAAAATTGTTTTGCCTACAGAATGAATTTACCAAAAACCATCCTTGGGAGATTCTGATGTCATCCATCCATTCCTCTAGGTTTTTGAGAGTGCATGGTTATTTTGGGTTCCCAGCAGTGGGAAACCTGATCCAGAAGTCAGGTCTAGTGGAGGGGTAATTGGAAGGCTTGACGTCCAGATCAGGATTTGCCACTGCTTTCCAGTAAAGGTGAGTTTAATTTGTTGTTACCTATAGTGTTACTTCAGGCTAGAATTGTTACTCTATCCTTGCTTTGTTATATCTAAGAGCTGAAGGTTCACCCCAGGAAGCTAGAGTTTTTGAAGGCTGCACTTTGCAGTTGGCGAGCCTCTCTCATCACAGTTTTGCTCACCAGATAATCCTTCACTGCCAGCGACATATCAAAATTCCACTTTATATTTCAGAAATTCATCCAGTTATGCTCCCCTCCTCCCCCCCCCCCCCCCCCCCCACCCACCAACAAATAAAATCAATTTATCAAATTCCCCACCCCCAACACCAACCATACAACTCCCCCACTCTACACA
>Ga0123355_10007024_pt1 | contig 16773 bp, 8 predicted proteins | sample TergutEmb28metaG_3_FD_89872 | JGI IMG/M metagenome (GOLD analysis project Ga0123355, IMG submission 89872) | Embiratermes neotenicus P1 segment gut microbial communities from Petit-Saut dam, French Guiana - Emb289 P1 | ecosystem: Host-associated > Arthropoda: Insects > Digestive system > Gut ...
AAAAAATTAGAGAGCTAGAAAAGCGTGGGGTAGAGGAAAGAAGAGGTAAAAGGGGCAATGTATGAAAAAAGAACCAAAGAAATATATTGGGAAAAGGGGGGGGGGGGGAGGTGAAAGAACAAGGAATGAGAATAAAAAGGTAAGGAGAAGAAAAATACTACCCGACTAGACGGCTCCATTATCCCAGAAGACAGAATACTTCTAATGCGTAAAGATTTTGAAATAAAGGTGAAATTAAACATGATTCCCTGCTTAATAATTTGCCATGGCCTTACGTCATGCAGCAGAATGAGAGGCAGATCTAAGTGTTCCTATCCTCAGCACTGAGCAGAAATATGAGATCTGTTCCACGGCGCGAAAGCTTTAGGCTCGGCATCCACTAAATATGACTCACTGGTAAAGGAAAACTTCTCTTTCTCCTGCTGGGAATCGAACCTCGACTCTTCCGTCGTTCAGCCCAAAACTTTATTACCTATGGAGCGAGCATTGCCGTCTCTCAAAAGTGTTTAATTTCGTTTCAAAAAATGAAAAATGGTATTTCTATCTCAATCTTGCAAACATAACGTTGGCTGGACGTTAAGGGAAGTTTTCCATTACATTATCCGCTCTGTAATTTCCTGACCACCTCGGAACCTGAAGTTTTCTGATCAGCATACAGTAAATGTGGTTTTGTTTTGTTGGGGTAAGGCAATGGGCCGTGAACGTATCACTCAAAATGCTGCTAGATGACGCCTTAAATACGATATCGAGACATGTGCGCATTTCCCTGTTTCCCTTTTTTACTATGGTTGATTTTGCCATATTTCCAGTCCCAAAAACAGCACGGTGTACACGAACAGGTGACAGTTGATACTAAATTGTAATTAATTTGAAAGAAATAATAGTCGTGCGATGTCTGAACTTAGAATTCTTGGCCCAGTAACAAACTACCATGACTGAGTAGTATTCGACTGTTGCACTTTTTATTCTAAGTTCTTTATAGTGTCGTAAAAGCGCATACAAAATACGTTCGTAAATAAATCTACTAATGGATACGAACTTTTGTCATATAATTTACGCCGTTCGGAGTAAATATGTGAAGAAAACTAAACATGACCTAAAGCAAAAGTTACTTCCTAACATCTTCAGAACTTTGATAGGAGGCTGGAATTTATTGTGGCAAAATTGTTTCAACCGAATACATAAAGCCTCTTCCAAGTCACGGATTTACAGTGTTCCAACGACCTGCAGGACCATAATAAGGGTCTATGAAACACATTCTTGTGGGCGTACGCGTAGAACTATGGTGTTCTACGGTATGCATATTTCTACATAATTTTGATTCTAACTCGAACCCGAAATATGCAGGGTTAGGTAATTTGAAAATCTTTATGCAAGAGCTAATTTAGTCAGGTTTTGTAACAAAGTGTACACCCTCCCTTGCATTCCGATCTCCTCACTGAAATTCCACGAGTAAATTTATTTTCTACTATAAGTGGTACATGCCTCGTCCACCACATTCAATTATGAATTTCCCCTCGATGCAGATTTCTTTATCCTCATTTACTGATGTCCTTATGCTTAAAATATTTTCATCTGGAGCTTCTGCTCAAATATTCCTGGATGTTCACTTCTCTTAACAAAAGAGTCCAAGTTCACATCCACATAATTTCCACATAAATCACTTGGTAGTTTCATGATTTGTGCGTCTTAATGTAAGTTTTTATTTCTGAAGACATCCGGGATTCTAAAAGAGAAATTCCAAAACATAGAAGAGGAATAGTAACACACCACCTTTAACTTTGGTACACATTCACCTCACAGTGCTAAAATACCCAAAGGAATTTTACTCAACGCTATAATACTGGATTACAAAGTTACAACATCAGAAGAGCAAGCTATGGTACAGTAGAGACAAAGGAATCTAGAATATCTATTCAGAAATTTACATTGCAGACGAAGGAGCAATTACAAAGTAAGAAACTGGAATGCCAACTTAGGAGACGAAAGGTAAGTATAGAGAAAATTCAGCTTAAAGCGGGATGCCTTTTGCGATGTAATGTCGTGTAGTCTAGTAACGTTTATCAACTTTACGGAGAAACCTGTTGACTTTACTTTCCCTGAAAATAGACGCAGTAGGTTCCTCCAGACAGTTGTTGAAATTACTATAAAAGTACCCGGATTCACATCAAGTGCACGAAAATCTATCCATAATCGCCTCAAATCTCATTATGTTATAAAGGGAGACTTGTCTACCTAAACCCGTAGATCAAAAAAACCATATCTTATTCCCAAGATGGAAGCAGTACATTTTTCCCCAAACCTTGACAACTTTCTGATATGCTATATATGACGCTAACCTCAGGACACACTATTCTTCATAATTACGTGTCTGACACCTTCAGCCCATATAAACGTCACTGTGATAACAAATTCTACTTGCCAACACAAACTTCTAGTTACTCCTGTAATATTTGTATGTTCCGATGAAAGACGGATCCACATCTTGAACGGTGCAAGGTAACACTTGTTTACATTACGTTACAGACTGCTCGCTTTGATTTGAATTATCCTACAAAAGCTTAATATTTACAACTTTCGCCATTCCCTCCAATTTACCATGAAAATAGTGACCGAAGGATGCACGCAGTGGCGTGCTGGTAGACGGACTTGAAACTAAGAGCAAGATACTTCGAAATGCTTCTAAACCAAACGCCTAGGCCAGTATCTCGAGGTATTTCCAGCTCTTCTTCCCGTACCTCTTAACATTCGCCTGTCATGAAGAAAGAGGCACCAGACCGCTCCAAACGTGAAAGTTTCTGACTTTGTGGAGTAACGTCGCAGTGCGCAGTAATTTTCTTCGTCAACGCCGTAAAAAATTTCAAAACTCCCGTCACAACCAATGAGTTCAGCAGGAAGAGAGAGTTTCACATTTCAAGTTTCCCTTCAGTTATTAGTAAGACTGTTGTCTTCAGAGATATGAAATAGTACAGTCCAATTACACAGGTGCCATCTTTGGTAGGGATCCGCTGCATCCATATTTCTGAAGTTGGCAGTAATAGGATTATCCCGAAGTGACGGTAGTTGTGTCACAAAATGCACAACGTTACATCCCAAAAGGCATTGGATAGCAATGCGTGCTTACATAAAGTGAAATAATTGTTATACCACACATTTCGAGCTTGTCAAGGTTTAATATTGTATTTTATTCGTAAAACTAAAATTATGAATCTTGCATCCCAAAATTAACCGCAAATGTAAGATCGTTTCTTTGCGTAGTGTTATAACTTTATTTCTCAAAACTCTTTTTATTATTATATTCATGGAAAAGTGTGCTTAGACGCTGGCCATTTACGGCAATGGCTGTCTTATTTTATGAACTAACGAGAAGCCATAAAACACTAAGCCATTAGAGAAAATCTCTATAAATGAAGTTCAGGTGTTCTTTAAAATTACAAAATGACGGTAGGTTAACTTTAACAATACTCTGCCAATAAAATAAAAGTTTAAAATATGAAACATTAGTTTAAATAAACAAATGAAAGAATAAAATAGAAGCTAACAATATGTGACTATGTATCGCATTTTAAAAAATCAACCGAGTGCATTACGGAGGATTATTCATCGCTTTATGAAATTTATTTATTGATATGTTTGAGAAAAAATTCAATTTTTTGCGCTTTAGCAAAATTTTGAAAGGCGACTATTAACTTCGTCATGTATGTCCGTCCGTGTGTCCGCATGGAATAATTCGGTTTCCACTGCGCGGATTTTCATGAAATTTGATATCTGAATATTATTCTTGTAACTGTCTAGAAAATTCAAGTTTCGTCAAAATGTGACAAGAATAACGGGTACTTTACATGAAGACCAAAACAGATTTCTTACCACATCTTGCTCAGTTCGTCTTAGACTGAGACATGTTTCAGAGAAAACTTCAGAGAATATCAAAAGACCCATTGTAAGATGAAGAATTTTTCGATAATCGTGCCGTTCATGAGATAATGTGGAAAAATAATGTACAGCCGAACAGGCCACAGACGACAATATAGCGCATGCACAAGGCATGTTGGATACCTAAGGCTATAAGCACATAATCAGAATATGTAATATTTATTGCTTTTTCACTGCAACAATAGTTGCAGGAAATTGCTTCAGTGTTACGTCATTAAAGGTACAACAGCCGTCTCCTTAAGTAAATAATGTCGCGTAACACTTAATTTAAGAGTAAAATGAAATAATGTCCAATAACATGACACAAATTTGAATTTTGCTGCACGTTGATTTCCAGAATTGCAAAAACACAAACTTTCAGTAAGATCTAGACTTGTTTATAAACTTTCAATTTACGTCAAAATACTTCAGTTGGAAACGTGGCTTCTAAGTCACCTAATTTTAACGAGGCAGTAATACGCAATCACAAACTGCTGATGCTGGTGTTAGGAGAGGCACTACGGCAATTAAGATCAGAGATTACCAAAGCGGGACTAATAATCCCCTAGTGCGAAGCCATTCTTGTGACCAAGGATAGGTACAGCTGTAATGACAGCTATAATACTCTACACAGCGATACTAAATATTAAGTAAACAATCCACGTATAATTTCATCTGCGTAGGAAGTAATACCATAATTGTTAAAAGGGCGGAGACGTAATCCATGTGGGATTTGAAACAGGCAAATACACCTTATTATGACGAGGCCTCTGGATTTTGTCCATCCGTCGTGTTCAAGAAAAGAATACAAATATTTGCGAGTTCAGTGGCTGTAAGTAACCATATCAAACACAGTTCAGTAGATGTTTCCTACCTGTTCAACTGAGGAAGAAAACAGGTCCAGTTATTTAAATATTTATTTTGTTTTTATTTATGACGATGGTCAAGTCCAGAACACTCGTAATCCTAAGACACCATTGTAACTTGTTAAGTCCAGAATGCTGGTAATTCTAAGCACAAGGCACCATCGACACATGGTAAGTCCAGGTAAGTCCGGAATGTTGGTGATCCTAAGTATAAGGCACCATCGACACATGGTAAGTCCAGATAGGTCCAGAATGTTGGCAATCCTAAGTGTAAGGCACCATCGACACTTGGTAAGTCCAGGTAAGTCCAGAATGCTGGTGATCCTAAGTATAAAGCAACATCGACACTTGGTAAGTCCAGCTAAGTCCAGTATGCTGGCGATCCTAAATGTAAGGCAACATCGTCACTTGGTAAGTCCAGAATGTTGGTAATCCTAAGCGTTAGGCACCACTGTCAGATTCCCTTAGAATTTACATGTAAGTTACAGTTGAAGATTACACTAAAGCAGACATGACGCCGTGTAGTTGAGCAGCTAAACATTAACACTTGATATGTGTATGGTGTCTTCGCCTTTAGTCATGTCTCCAGCACTGAAGATGGGGGCAGCAAGCTCCGAAACGAATGTACCTATTTGCATTTAGAAAACAGTAGTCTTCATAAGAAAACAAAAAGATTTTAGCTCTAGATTTTTCAGACGTAACGCTAAATTCTAATCGATTTTCATGCCGCTCTACCAGCATGTAAATAGAACATAGACAGAACGGTATACTGCGTGGAGATTGAAGAGTGATTAGTAGCAGCAAAACAGACAACCACGAGATTAATTATTCCATTAAGTATAGACAGCCCCTGGTAATTCATGATTTGTTAGATACTATTCATTTTGCATGAAATGGTACGTTACATTGCGTCAGTTTAGAAGAGTATGAAAAATTAATGGGCAACTTTGGCAATTTAACCCCACAGTACCGATTTCACGTACAGCCTTCCCACTGATCCGCTATTATGAACTGCAAATCTTGACTCGCGCAAGCACGCACACGCGCACACACGCGCGTGTGTGTGTATATGTATATGTGTGTGTCTATATATAAATATATATATATATATAATATTCTGATTATGCATGATAATGAACTTAAACCCCTCTACAAGGACAACTTGAAAGTAAAATTGGTTCACTGTGTAGTGGTAACTTACTCCATGGGACAGAGACCTTCTTGAGAAGCTAACTGGTTTTCAGCTAGTCAAGAAATTCCCCGCATTTTATGGAACCCGAAGGTTCATTACCGCGTATAGTAGTAACTTTTCGGCACAAATCGAAACTAAGGTACTGGCTGAATTATAGGTACGTTCATCTGTCCATAAAGGATCATGATGTTATTGCTAAATATTTATTGCCTTTTGTGAATGTAAGTTTATGAAGGCGTTGTCTTCAATTCATTACCGAAAATTTATGACCCCGAAAGCGGCACTCCTGTAAGCGAGTGACTTAGACAAAAGTTTGTACAAATTACAATTTGTTTCATCCTCAGTTCTTAAGCCACAACATCAATAACTTTTGATACTTGGCTTCGCGTGGTTCGGTATGAAATTACCGACGATTTAGAGAGGAGTGTTGTATTTTTATTTACTCTTTTGGATGGAATATTGAGGAAACAGGGTTTTCCAAAACGTCTGTACATTTCTACCAGACTACACAGTATGGCACCAGAGAAGACCTTATTCTTCACATTCACAGCCGCTACAACCTCAAATGTGACCAGTCTCGTGGTCTAGTGGCCAGTCTCTCTGCCTACTAATCATGAGGTCCCGGGTTGGATTCCCGGTTTTACCGTGGGAATTTTCCCTGAAGGGGAGGATTCCCGCGGTGACCATGGTCTGCGTAGGTTAGTAGAATTTAGGTTTAAGGGCCTTCCTGGAAACCTCAAATTTAACATTTACTACCTTACTAAAAAAAAATATATTTCGTCAAATTAACACTAATGTAGATTGTGTGTACTCGTCTAACACGATTATATTTATTGATAGAATATAAAGTATTTTCTACATAGGGTACAACTACATGTTTCGGCGTTTGATAATGGCCATCTTCAGGTTGTGCATGAAATACTTATTAATCAGTTCATGTACAACCTGAAAATGGTCATCATTAAGCGCCGAAACATGTAGTTGTACCTTATGTAGAAAACACTTCATATTCTACCAATAAACATAGTTGTGTTAGACGAGTACACACACTCTACATTAGTTATTTCATAGAACACAACGGTGATGACGAACCTCATGGTCAAATTAACACCTAAAGCAAAGGTGGAGGCGCAGGAAATTAATAACTAGTGTTTGTTTCCATAATTCCTTGACATTATCAGAAGCTAGTTCCATTAGGCATTTCACTATTTCATTCAAAATATTTCAAATCAGCGGATGTTTGGCAAGGTCAGACTTAAGTTATTTCAAACGTTAAAATCTAAACGCAGTCCCCTTATTGGATGCAGAGAAAAAGTCCAAACTTTCGCAAAAGGAGTCATCAGCTTTTATTTATCTACTGTTGTTGACGCTCAAGACACAGAGAATAACACTATAAAATGTAAAGCAAAGTAACCGCACAAACCTTTAAGTTCTGGGACTTGAGTTTTTCAAAGCCGTGTATGTTAAGAGTACGTCTTTATCGTTGCACCGTGCATTTTGTAATTTATTTAAGTAGCACACCAACAAATGCACGTATATAGTTGACTATGACTGCTATGCCCATCATCAGGATGGGCATAGTAGTGCCCGAAACATGTTGAGCCTATAACAATAAAATAATAAGTGGCGTCTAGTTGGTTTCTATTCTTCAGTTACCACAATGATGCTCGGTCCAACAAACATCAAATGCACATATATAGGCTTTAATAATCTAAAATTTACATTAAAACACTTTAAACGCTCCTGCATGTTTCGATCATACGATCATCCTCAGGGAGCATACTTTGTTCCTTGCTAAAGTTACAGTTTAAAATACTCAGTGATTTATAAAAAACTGCATTTGTCTTTAGTAACTTTAGCCTGGGGTCCTTATAGCTGTTGCTTAGTGTTGCTTGTTGGATACTAACTATCTTTAACGTTGCACCGTGTATTTTGTAGTTTATTTAAGTAACACGCCAACAAATGCACATATATAGTCTTTAATTATCTAAAATTTACATTAAAACACTTAAAACGCTCCTGCATGTTTCGATCATACGATCATCCTCAGGGAGAATACTTTGTTCCTTGCTAAAGTTACATTTAAATCACTGAGTGTTTTAAACTGTAACTTTAGCAAGGAACAAAGTATGCTCCCTGAGGATGATCGTATGATCGAAACATGCAGGAGCGTTTTAAGTGTTTTAACGTAAATTTAAATTATTAAAGACCATATATGTGCATTTGTTGGTGCGCTACTTAAATAAGCTAAAAGTGCGGTTTATAAGCTATGGCGCCAAATGTTCTTTCATTCAATTGAGAAATTAAATATATACATGACTGGAATTCAAGGGTAAACTCCTTTTAACGTTTATCCTGCTAACGTGGAAAATATGGTGAGTTCCTAATAATGCCAGCAGATGGAAAATGGGATTTAACGCGGCATTTAATTGGTTAATCTCTAAATGATAAATTAATCTCATAGGAATGTCAGCAAATTGTTGATGCTGAAGAGGCACTTGGGGGTTTTTAACAAAAGAATGCAGTTGATACTAGTAGGAAAACTCTGTTCAAAATTCGGACCAAGGCAAAATCTAGTTTAATTTTATACGTTTAAATATTTAATGTTCATATTGCTGTAATTTTTGCTTATTATTACAGCACTGACTTCGTTACGGACGGACACTGGACGAAGCCAAAGACATAGAGATGAATGCAGTGAACTCATCTGAAACGTTAATAAACCTCCAGCAGACTGTTCTTTTGTATGGGTGTGAAACTTGCTCTCTCACACTGAGGGAGGAATGTAGGTTCAGGGTGTCCAAGAATAGGGTCCTGAGGAAGGCATTTGGGCTTAATTGGGCCGAGGTAACGGGGGAGTGGAGAAGACTACATACCGTGGAGCTTTATGCTCTGTACTCATAAAAAATTATAGGAGTGACCTAATGTATAAGAATGAGATGGGCGGGACATGTGGAACGTGTGGTTGACAGGTGAGGTGCACACAGGGTTTTGGTGACGAGAGCTAGAAACCACTTTGAAGACCTGGGCGTAGATGGAAGGATAATACTAAAATGGATCTTCAAGAAGTTGATGTGGATGGACTGGATTGCTCTGCTTCAAGATAGGGGCAGGTGGCGGGCGCTTATGAATGTTGTAATGAGCCTTCAGGTTCTATAAATCGAGGGAAATTTCTTTAGCTTAGGATCTTTTAGCTTTTCAGAAAGGTTTCTGCTCCATGGTGTTATTTAGTCAGACTACACAGAATGACATCCTAGAAGAAAGCGACCTTAACAGTAAGTGTCATGACAAACTGGAGGTCTCAACGAAGGGATTAACATCCGTGTCTTAAACATTTTTGCAGCAGCAGCGTTTAGATGTTTCACAGCTCTCATATCTTGCCTGAAGTTTTGTACGTTCATTTCCATATCAAATAAACAAAATCTGTAAGGAAAATATCCAAACCCAACAGGGAGGAAGTACGAAAGGGACAAATAGGATTGCATGGTAAAGAAACGTCACAATTTGTACTCATCCCTGCGTATTAATAAGTTCATCAAATAAAAAAATAAGAAAGATGGGTAAAAGCAAACATAGATGAAATGATAATAATATTATTATTGTATAATTATATAATATAATATAATATAATGATAATATTAAGATACCTTCTAAAGGAATATTATGAGCGGATGCTGTCTGGATGCATCTGGTCCAAGATAGGAACTTGTGGCGGGCATTTGTGAAAAATGTATTGAACACCGTGGCTTCCATAAAAAGGAGAGCGTTTAAGTATCGTTAAAACTCTTAGACTTATGCAAAGATTTCTGATCCATGCAATTACTTAAGAATATAGCATTGTTTTCAGAACTGTGATTTTACTGATAGTTCGAGAGATTGTCGCAGTATCTTCCTTTAATTCTATCACAATAACAGATAAAGAATGTACAGCCATATCGTAACATAGCATTTATACGTTTCTATGAAGAAACTGCTTTGCCATTTTTCACTGTATATTACCCATTCCGTTATATTCGAAGAGAGAGAGAGAGAGAGAGAGAGAGAGAGAGACAAAGTAATAACAAGACAGGTACATTACTGAAGGTAATAGTAATGACTGACAGGTAGAATCTGCCTAACGAGTTCCCAAAAAGCCCAAACACAAGTAAATTAAAGTTGACCACAGAAACACGAGTTTCCTTTTTCCACAGGATGGAAATAGCCAGTGTATTGGGTTGGTTTACATTCTGCTGCCGCTACAGCCACAGGCTTCACGTCGCTGTCAGTTCAGACCCCCGTGGAATTAACTGCAGTGTCACGTACCTCACGCAATTGTGCAGCAAACTGCCTCGAAACATTTTCGCAAATTACCTGACCACTTCACTGTCCACGGGACGAGATACTTGGTAAATCGTAAGTACAGAATGCGTTGCTCTCACACAGGCTACAGTTTTCATAGCATTCGCCCAATGAGTACCATGACAGTTATTCATCTTGTGATCTCTGAATAAGTGATCTGGAGTAACCTACTCAATATAATGACACATCTACTGGCTGGACAATCGGGAAACCGGGGCTCGATTTCAGCCGGAGGCAAAGATTTTTTTATTTTCCATATACTTTCTAAACTTGTCTGGGTCTATGCAGTTTTCTACGCAATGAGTGTCAGTGTTCATTACTCTGACATGATGTGGCCGAGGTGTGAGGCTCACCACTTCCACTTATAGCAGAGGTTGGTAACGTGCGTTGGTAATTTGTGTAAAGTGGAACAAAATTCATAGAAGGTAGTGTTTCCTGGGAAACTGATGGTCAGTCAGCTAGCCAATACATTTGTCGCCTTCCTGAGAACGTAAGGTTTATCACACTTTCAACACACCCGTCCCGGACCCTATTTTGTTTCACTTAGATCCATTTAAAAACTGAAAATTATTACTTTAAGATTAATTTTAATATAATTTTCTCATTTAGGTTTACGTTCCCTAAAATTATTTTTTTTTTCAAATGTCCCAAATGTATTCATTTCTCTTCACTTAATGTTTATTAAATGCCCTTCCATTCCTCCGTCATTTGATCGCATTAATAATATTTAATGAACAGCAAAATTATTAAATTAAACATTACTAATTTTCTCTAAAGAATCCGTTTTAAAGTAATGGATCTGTTTCCTCGCACGTGCTTTGTAAATATCATGATACGCTGGAAGAAATATATTGTGACCCTCTTTGAAAATTGTGCTACAAGTTTGTTAAATATTTATGAACACTAGAATTTATGTAGTCCTACTGAAATTCAACTCATAAAATAATTTCCCAGAACAACAAAAGTAAATATTGCAACCAACCGATACAGTAAGGATACACTCTTGTTTTGTACCTGGTATTCACCGAAATACTAAACACTTTGTCTTTTCTTTCCATGGTGTTAGAGCCCATTATCGAAATTTCACGATCACACTCAGACACATCACATTCGGTAGGACTCCTCTCGAATAGTAATCGGTCCGTCGCAGAGAACGCTACCCGACAACACACAACACTCACAAGAGACAGATACCCAGGCCCCCGGCGGGATTCGAGCCCCCAATGCCAGTAAGCGAGCAGCCGCAGACCAACGCCTTAGAACTCGCGGCCACTGGGATCGGCTCTCCTCTCTTATAGTGACTAAAAATAAGAAATAATTTTCTTATGAACAGGACGAGTTGATAAGTTATATCGTAAGCAAAGCGAATGAAGTGGTCATAAAACAGAAGGGAAAGACATACTATAAGAGTTTTAGGCCTTTCGTTTTTATTACCTCCCTGTGATGCCTCTGTTCATTAAAGTAATAGGCCATTAATGCAGACTATGATATAAAGGTGGGTTTAAAGTCGTACGAACGAGATGTGACGTCTATGAATTGTTCAGAAAAAGAGCTCGTTTTTTTTGCAGATCAGGAACGATGAAATATTTTAAGAGACAGACGGACAATTACAGGGTGGTTTGTGCATACAGAGGCATAAAGTTTTCACCTACACATAGCCTACGCGTCAAATAATATTTCATCGCTAGTTCTTACCGTGATTCATACATTTCTCTGAAGAAATTTATTCGATGCGTCATGAGAGGCCTCCCTGAAAATATTAATGTGCAGGTATCACTAATTCGCTAAGGACCTACTTATATAAGTAACAAAGAAGAGGCTTGAACTCGTTTTCTACAGTTCAAATACCAGATCGGTTAGGCAGCCTTCTGTACATTTTGAATTAACTGATTTGGTCTGATATGAGCAGAATCATAGGATTGGAGGCCATTCAAAGCACGTATATGGGACCCTTACCGTATTTGTGTGTTCGTGTTTTTCTGTGTGGGTGAAGACTTTGTGATGAATCAGATAAAGGACTCCAAATGTCTATAAGATATAGTTTCAACAGTTAACTACGAATCGGAGCAGAGCACAAGGCTAAAACTGTGAAAAGGAAAGGGAAGGTTGGCAGCGAGATAAGCAACGCACGTACAAAGTAAAGTAGCGGCGGATTCTTTTAATGCTTTTACCCCTTCGACTACCCTACGAGCCTCAGATCATTTCAATCAAATAGAACGATTTTATGGCGATTTAGCATCTTCGAAAACAAAAAAAAAATCTTACTTAGATCTTCACTTAATGCTGGATGTTTCTGCTCGATTGTAACCAAACTTGTATTTTTCAGACAGGTGTTTATAAAAGTCTGCAAGTTTAAATTTCATGGAAATCCTTTGAGGGGGCGACGTGCTGATACACACGGAGAGACGCCTAGACATAACGACGCTAATAACTCTTTTCGTGACTATGCGAAGGCGTTTGAAAAAATGAATTTTCTTCATTCTGACCACTATGTGTGTACAACAGTTCACTCTCTTTTTGACTGCCTCGATTCACCGTTCGTGATAATACGAATTTACATCCAATTATGTGAAAAATTGGCGTCCTAAACAGAAACAACGCCGCTTAATAATCTACTATATCTAAAAACCGCATCGTCTGATTCCAAACCTCTGCCTTGACGAACAAAAGCATGAAGCTATTTTCTCCGAAATATCGGTCAATTTCTACCAGACTAGACATGGACAAGTCACAAAATAAATCAAACATCATATTTATTCTAATCGCACAATAAACAATTGTAAATAAACCGTTATATCAATGGAATATTTTTATTTTTTCCAAGTCTCCTGTATATCGCATTTCAACTGATATAATTTCGAGCGTTCGGTGTTTTCGAAATATTCTATTCACACGTTTGTGACGACTGGTGTGGAAATACGCATCATGCATGGCTCGTTTATTCCTTTGCAAATATAAACGATATTCGTTGTGGTGGTGATATTGTTTTATTCCTCTTTCTGTAGGCTGTTATATACACTTCGTACTGAGCACTTGAATTTTATTAGAACATGTTCGGACTATCAGTACACAATAAATATGATGATGATGATAATAATAATAATAAACAGCTCATGTGAATGTAGAAACAAAAGTGATACCAGTAATAATAGGGGCGAATGGGACTATTTCAAAGTCATTCAGAAAATAAGTGAGCAACATACCAGGAAAATATGAAGTCAAGGAACTCCAGAAAACAGCCATATTGGTCACTGCACACATACCTCGGAAAGTACTTATGTAAAAGTACATTACATTCAACACTGAAACTAACAATATAAACACTATGAATAGTAACAACAGAATAGCTGCAACACTGTATTCCTAGGGACATAGTTTGTTTCAGGAATATAAGTATAAATATCCTACATAAAGGTGATGATGATGATGATGATGATGATGATGATGACGATAATAATAAGAATCAGTCATACATCCAGTCCAATAGAGTGGACAAAAGTGTGAACACTAATTTGATGGTTTTGACTCATTCGGGACAGGGGTGTATTTTTCAAGTTTTACCTATGAACATACGGGGTGTACCAGGAGATACATGCGATACTAGAGATGAAGGTTTCTTGGGTTAAATGACGTCGATGGAATCCGAAGCTGAACTGTGAAGGCGAAAATGAGGAGATAACATTTAAAGAATCCCACACATAAATGCATGGTACAGAAAATATATATTCAAACGAGGGCATTTGTGTTTTCTGTACTTTGAACATTTGTAAATAGCATGTACTAAACATACGAGTCGATTAAAGACATTAATTGGACTAAAGAATGTTATTTACCACATATTATTCTGTCACACCAAGTCCATTATTATCACTTCAATTTTGCAAGAATATTTCAAACCTGAACGTGCGATACATGAAAACATTACCTCTGACTCGCTGTCCTTAAATATTACATATATCTTTGTAAAATATGGCGTATGAACTAATCCATGTTAAAAAAAAGGCACAATTTAATATTTTCCGACAACTTTTAGTCGTTTCATGGAATTAGATACTGGATTATTTTTCTAAAATCCCCCAAGAGAATTCAAGATTCATTAAAATCTGACTAGGAAAAACGTGTACCTTACATGAAGACCTATGTAAACCGATGACAATATCTCACTGAATCTTCTTAAAATGATGGAATATTCAGACGAAAGTTGTAGAGAAAATCAAAATACATTTTATGGTCAATAATTTTTTTTTCCGTTTCTTGCCGTCTATGTGATAATGTGGAAAGACATGGTAGAGCCAGACAGGTCACAGATAACAATATACTACGGCCCAGCGCATTGCATGCTGGATAACTAAAGCTACAGACACATAACCTAAATATGTAACATTTATTGCTTTTCTACGGCAACAATGGTTACGCGAACGCGCCTCACTGTTACGTTTATACGTACACTGCCAGCCTTGTTAATTCATTACATGACAATGACGTTGGGCACAGTCTAGTACCTCTAATATATTTGATAAATACCACTTTTCAAAAGTCGTCTGTCGAATGCATCGGAGCACACTTCCATTATTCGTGCTTAAGTCAAATGTTCACATATTCTTTTCCGACCATTGTCAATAACTACAGTATTAAAAGCAATATAAATTAAATAATGTTTTAAAACCAGTCACTTGAACATGTGAATGGAGAGAATTTTCGAAACGTCCTTTTTGCAATAACATAAACCAGACAACGTGTAATATATGATAAAATACTGGCGTAATAATGCAAGGACGGCGATGAAGTACGCTTCTAATTTACGTCTTGAATTCCCCATCTTTGCAGGAGTTCGTAATTATCCGAGTTTTAGAAGAGCCATGAAGCGCCGTAACTTGGAGATGAGGTAGTATATTATCCAAAATAGCTTCCCTCTGATCTGCTCTCGCACGGAGTGTTTCATATCAGACCCTACGCAGGCAAGACGCTGCCTATGAAATCAACAAAGCGCGGAAAGCATGTCTGTGTTTTGAGTCTATGAAGTCAGTGATGAAGATGTGTTCCTTGCTTTGAATGTGAAGTTACCTTGATCAAATACCCTTAGTCTGTGATCCGCGAAACAAATTGTGTTACTAGCTAAACAACTTATTCGAATTTTTTTGGCTGATACTGCTATTCTGATAGATACATGCTCTTCTGTATTACATCAGTCTCTCTCGGCAAAAGCCGGACTAGCACTTCCAAAGAGGCCACATTGATATTCCCACTCCTAATCATCTTATCGACTTTTTCTAACCTAAGGGAAATGCGCAGCTAGTAATTAGAGGAATAAAATTTATTTATTAAGGCAGAGCAACCAAATTCTGACTCCTTTACACATACGTACGTACCAACCAGCTAATGCTGTTTCGAAGTACATTCACTCCGTTTTACTAGGATTAGGACAAACATAAAATATGTCGGCGAAAGGAAGAGGCATTTAATGTTAAATCACGTGGTGCACTTAGTAACCACTGTGTTGTAAAGGCTGAAGTAATATAATAAAATCTACTCTACGCTACACATTTATTGTACGTTATACACAAAATAGTAGTAGGTCTGCTGTTATGTTTAACCAACAAATGCACAAAGTGTTGTGAAGTTTTCCATTCCGTGCTTTCTAGTGTATTAATCACTTCTTCAATATTCCAAACAAATGCACATTATATATTTGCTACAAGTGACAGATGTGAGCAAGTATAAGATACTCTATCTGAGGATGATGAACAACACACCGAAACGTGTAGAACAGATTTGGTAATAAACATATGTAAAAAATATATAATGTGCATTTGGTTGGAATAATGACGAAGAGATTAATAAATATACAAAATATTTATTAACATATTTATTTCTTATAACTCCAATATGTTTCGATACTTAAGTATCATCATCAGGGAGCTGTTAGTGTGCTAAAGTTACAAGCCAATATGTTGGTCACACATAATACAAATCTACAAAATACGCGATACACGCTGTATCAATATAGCAGTTCCTACACACTTTCAGCCACTCTTATGATTAACGTCAAGGTATCATTTTCGAACACGAAAATAAAATTTATTTAAAAACTTCAAAATATTTATTTTTATATATAAATTTCTAACAACCCCGCCTGCTGTGTGTTGTTACCAAACAATCCCGAAGAGCAGAAAAGAGTGACAACATAATGTACATTTCAACATTACCACACTGCATACTTGTACTACAAATTTCGTAGTGCAGCTGTAAGCATTATAATCGTTTATTTATTTATTATTTTATAAGGTGTAACACATAAACATAAGTGTAGTTGCCCGAACAGTACTTAGGCTGTTCCGAGCAAGCTTAATTTTGCGCAAAAAAAAAAAAAAAAAAAAAAAAAAAAAAAAAATATTGCGAACAATAACAGTGCTGAGAAATGTCCACTAAAATCTTTTGTGTAATCATGATTGCGTATTGTTAAGC
>Ga0123355_10007025_pt1 | contig 16773 bp, 8 predicted proteins | sample TergutEmb28metaG_3_FD_89872 | JGI IMG/M metagenome (GOLD analysis project Ga0123355, IMG submission 89872) | Embiratermes neotenicus P1 segment gut microbial communities from Petit-Saut dam, French Guiana - Emb289 P1 | ecosystem: Host-associated > Arthropoda: Insects > Digestive system > Gut ...
GAAGCGACAGATGCACCCCTGTATAAAAGACATGTCCACATAAAATAATAAACCCGGGGGTGGGAGGGGGGGGGAGAACACCTTTAAAGCCCACTTAAACTCATTCTCTACAAAAACAAAATCCTTCTAAAAGTTGCTGTATCAAATGTGCAAATATAAAACAAACATTCTACTTCTGGTAAAAATAACCAACACTACATCTGTAGAACCCAAAGTTTCAACACCACTAATACCATGCTCCAACACCCACCTCTCATCCTCAAAATCTATCTCCCTCAGATGTACCTGAATATTATTCTCCCATCTCCTTTCCCAGTCTTCCAAGTGGTTGGTCCCCCAAGAGGTTTCCCTACAAAAATTCTGCATACTACATTCAAGCCACATGCCTAGCCAATCATAGCCTTACAGGTTTCACTACCCTCTCAAACTTGGTGACCTGTATAAATTACACAGTCACTTGTCAAATAATATCCTGTACTGTTCATTTACTGCATCTTTCTCAGGTCCAAACGTTATCATGCACACTTTGTTCTCATGGCTTCTGACATTCTTCTCACAAAGCAAAAAAATGTTTCACACCCACAAACAAATCTTGCAAAATTACTGTCGTACATATCCATGGTAACCTTCAGAGTATAGGCCACTTTGATGGGATCATAATAGTTTTTGAACTATCGGAAATATGTAACCAAAATCCACAGCACAAATGTCATCTACACTTCTTATTTACTCGTGGGGTATAAAATACCCCATATTTACATTGTGGACGGTTCACAGTGTTCATGCATTTAAATTACTTGGCACGCTGTTTTTCCAGTCATAATATTTAGGATATATAAGGGGCGTCCCAATAAGAGCGCAAGATTTAATTTTGTAATAAATGTTGTAATAAATTTTCACAATAATAATGTGTTGTTCCTTAGTGTAGCGTTCAATGACTACTAATCACAAAAATGACAAATGACAGATGCTAAAGTTTCAGTGCTGCCAACCTAACAGAATGACAATGGCACGCACTTTAAATCTTATGCTCTTGTTGGGACACCCTATAGCATCCTCATTCATTTTTAGTTTTTTCAGTACCATTATCTCAACTAAAGAGTACCAAACACAACACTGACTTGCAGGACATGCAGTTCCCCATATTTAACCCTCTCAGGGGTTTGCAGTACCCCATGCTTATTTGTGGGTCATGCAGTAACTCACATTTGAGTTATGGGTTTGCAACCAGGCTTAAAGAATCCTATGCACCAGGTTGCCATGGTGCCTAGAAAATCTGTCATGGTTCCTAGAAGTTAGGAAATATGTAATGCAAATTAATGTCTCTTTTTTTAAAACCAGATACTAAAAATTGATAACCTGTTCAAACGGAGAAATATTGAGCTATGCAGTGAGTAAAGCAGTTAAGCTATTCAATGATGGGATTGTCGCTGAAATATCCTGGACAAGAAGGAAGCTTAACACATTCAGTTTGTGACCAATAGATCACCCAGTGGCATATCACACAAGAATATAGCCATGGCTGAAAGAACAGCCACCCTGCACTAAGAGGGTTATCTTAGGAACTGCAATATCACAATCATTGTCACTAGCATCACCACTGTCATCATAATAATAATTATATTCATCATCACAACCATCACAGCTGCTAGTTTTTTAACAGATTCCTCTCAATGCAAGGTTGAGCTCCAACCATTATTCCGCACGGTCTACCGATTCAGCAACAGAAAATCTGTTTTCATTCACCCCTTCTAGGCAGAGGAACCCGTTGATTTTCTTATTCATGTATTCTGTTCTGAGGTTAATACAATTAGTTCAAAAGTGACTATTTTCTGACACAGTTCATTCACCTTTAACCTGCAACAGCCTTCAGAATACTTATTTCAGCTGTCTCAATTTGGCTGCCATGTTGCTTAGCTAGGGTTACATGACTGGTGCACCAATTACTTTATGCAAAAGGCAGTCTCTATTTTTGCTCTACCACACAGCATTCTGTTAACTGCCATGGACCACACGACTCTGTTACAATATTTGGGGTACACAATAATCTGTCAGCAGTTCGCAGCGTACGAAACACACTGCTCATAATCTGCGGTACATACAGTACACCATGCCTGATCTGCAGTATGCGCAGTGGCAGCAGCACCATGCCCTAAATTTGTATTGTAAACAGTCGTAACACATATAATCATCTTCTACCTTGCCCTTGTCAGCAAGAAGGCTACAACACACCACAACATAAAAATAAGTGTATTTCGTTGCTTCCTTCAGGAACGAGATTTTGATTAATTTGTGATCAGAAACCAATGAGGAAGAATTCAGTATGTTTCAACAAAGTGTGACAAAATTTAAATGACATGATAACTGGTTCAAAATGGTAAATGGATGCAGGAGGATCATCTGAAACATCACTACATATATACCAGACCACAAGGCATCATGTTAAGGGGACTGCCATATTAACAAACTTTATATTGCCTGTAGAAACATCACAAATGTGATTTATCTAAAACACATAAATATTATTCACAGCAGAAAACAAAAACTGCTCCAAACCTCAAGCATATAGCAGTTAAACTATCTCAAACACACAGTTTTTCCACAAGCCCTTCTTTCTGCCAAGGTAACAGTGTAATCAACCTAATGTGAAGCCAAGTGCAGAGCAATCCACAAACACACACCATAAATCCAGGGGATCAAGTAAACCCTACGGTGAAGAAAGAGATGTCACTCAATGGTATTACTGACACCGTATGGGAAGCTCGCCAACCAATGAGCAGACACTGCTACAACCTATGCACAACCCACTTCCAACATCTAACATGACAGACTGAATATGTGATAAGAATAAAATGGAAAAAACTTGTGATCACACTGACTGCTGAACCAAAACAGAGTAGGACACTAACAGGTAAGCAACTCATGAGGAGGCACAAGTGCGAGTTTGCAAACTATATATTAATCAGATAGATGAACCAGATGAACATGTGTTTCCCACCTACCACCAGAAATTATTCCATCCATCTGTTGTAATGCAGCTTCCAGCATTTTGCTTGCCTCTGAGTGCGGACTTCCCAACCCTACTTCTGTACGTTCTTCAAAATGTTGTTCAGCTTTGCCCATATTCAGGTTTGTTGTTCTTTTCCTCTGTATCTGATCCAATCTGCACAAAAAATTATGATTCTTATTATTACAGCTATACTCAACATAAAGTTACACTTTTAAATGTGGAAGTTAAGTGTCATTCACTGAATCTTAAACCCATTCCAAGAAAGAGTTTATTCTGACATAACAGGAACAACAGAACTGACAAATGAAAGGTGAAACTGTTCCCACACCAAAACACCATATCATGAGGCAGTAAGTGCTGGTACAAACAATCCGCGCAACACTCAGCTGACACATCTGGTTGATTTCACACTGGCTGAATATAACTTTGTTCAATTTATTATGTTTTTATAAATACTTTCAAACTTTAAATATAATCATAATTCTGTAATTATCAAGCACTAGCATCATCAGTTTACTTCAGCATAATGGGAAAAATAACACAACATACAATGAACAGTGACTTTTACACATTTTCATTCAATTATATATAATAATTAACAAAGTCTGTCTACTGTACACGGGATGAGCCAAATGGACTGTGTGTTGAGTGCAAAAGTGGTGAACAACAGCAGCTTAACCCAGCAAATGAAGAAGACATTTTGAGACTAATAATACACACATAAAAGACAAATTCACTGAATATTTTACATGCAAATATAAGGCGTTTTGGTCAGCAAACGGAACAATTTTCTACATATGCTTAAGAATTATGACAGTTCACTCCAAGTATCTACATATTATATATACATAGTATAACTATAATATAATATGAATTATATTACTCATATTTTCAATTAAACTAATCAAAAGTAAGTGCTCAAGTGTACAGCTCTTCAAAACAAAACCACAAATGAATTCTCAAAACAATTTATTCATACATGAAGAAAAACTAAAATTCTTGGAATTTATACTTCCATGTGTGTATTGATAAAGAAAAGTCTAAGGTTACCACAACTGTTGGTATGGTTTTATCTCAGCAGATACACAAACACAAAGAATAATAATACATAACAATGAGCACAAAATCACATGTTAATGCATGAAGTGCAATTACATGATATTAAAGTTGGCACATAGTGTTGTTACCGATGATCCTTGGAATGAAGCCAGATCAAAAGTATGCCCAGCAGGTAGAACGAAACATTCACATTTGGACGAATTATTTCAAACTTTTTTAAAACTTCCAGTATAACAGGATACTGTCCCATACAAGATACAGTGGCACATTGGATGGAGGTTTAGTGCGCACAGCAGGGGTTTGGACATCAAGGTTATTGACATTTTCTCTAGAAAAGACATTGTTGTTGATTTTATGACAGTACAGAAGCAAAGAAGGCTTCCACCTGCACTCAGCTGAAGGTTGGTGACCTCACTGTCTCTCTAAGTCCCTTGCAAGCAAAGATATCCTCTGCAACTTTTGGCTATAGCAGAAAATTTAAAGCACATCTGTTTCATAGGTCGACAAGGCAAGGTGTCCTGAAGCTAGCCCCAGTTGTGTTTGCACAAACACTTGGTTGCAGGCATTCGTAGGCACCAGGCTAGACTGTGATCAGTGGTGATAATGTGTTCCAGTGCCATACACAGTCAACATCAGATGCAGAACAATAACAATATAAGCAGTGGTATTAAACAAATTGAAGTGTCTCACATGCTACTATTCTAATAAGTTAATTGGTAAACCTGCATTTATGTCTCCGTGCTTTCAACACGTAAATATTCCCTGCGTGAAGGTAATGCTCAACGGCTGAGATGTTTAAACGGTTTAGTGTTGTCATGATGGCTGGCTACAAGTGCAATGGGGTCTAAGAAGCCCATTTTATAACCGGGCCATATGATACGTTACACACTCTGAGAGTATTCTCAAACACCAGTAACAATTAAATACCTTGTTCAGAGAGTGTTTTGGGTGACAGAATAACACACTGGAGACTGTAGCCTCTTTGTTGACAAGATCTGAACCCTTGCAATTTCTAGATGTGGGGCATGTTCAAAAACAAAGCATATTGTGATAATCCTCATACTGAAGATGATCTGAAGAAAACATTCAGAATATAGCTTTTTCCAATTTCCCGTGCAATGGTACATAAGTTTGCTACACACAACACATGTCTGCAAGCCAATGGAAACCACTTTCAGCAGACTTTATATTTTATGTACTGTGCAATGGGGATCAAAGGCTGGTATTGGCCCCAAGGGTTATTATCGATGCCGACAGATAATATCCACAAATCTTGGGAAACACCATCTGACATGACATCGGTCAGCTCTGGCAGCAAATCCGACTTCCTGACATCCTTGCTTGTGATCCCTGGGCAATGCAACTTTAGTTGTAGCAGAGAGGAGCGGATGAAAGCAAGTTCTCGGTGCCTCAAAACTGAGACTTTTGGCTAAGGGAGCACACCCCTACAGAAAACAGGCATGTTTGGAGGCCCTGAGGTTAGCTACCAACAAACTTACTCAGCGAGAGACTGGTTATCCATCCTGAGGACACCCTACTCAACTCAGAATCTCCAGAGGAAGCACAAGACTGATTTACACATGACAACTAAGGCGAGAAAGAGGACAATGAACCCAGGTTTAATGAAAATAGGTGTTTGGAATGTCAGAGGTTTATATGGCAAAGAGAAACTGCTGCAGGAAGAATTAAAAAAAGCAAATGTAGATATAGCAGTGACACCAGAAAAAAGAAATTAAAGGGTTCGCAAAATTTGGAAGATGATATTTTATTGTACAGCAGTGTCCCAATGAATAAAAGAGCAGCTGCAGGTATAGCAATAATGATTAAAGCCAAATTTAAAAAGAGAATACACAGTTATGTGTTTGTAAATGAAAGAATTCTTCAACTAAGATATAAATTGCAAAGAGGGTATTTAACATTACTAGCTGTCTATGCCCCTGAAGAGGGGAAAACTGAACAAACAGAAGAATTCTATGAAACTCTCCAAGATCAGATAGACAAAATAAATAAAAACGATTACATTATCGTTGATGGTAATTATAATGCAAGAGTTGGAAAAATTCCTATTGATGGAATTTTGGGCACAAATGGTGAAATTACTGTTAACAATAATGGACATAAACTAAAAGAATTTGCATCAGTAAATGAATTAAAAATAACGAACACATTCTTTAGACATAGAGAGATTCATAAAATGACGTGGAGTGCCTGAGGTTACAGATCCATTATAGATTAAATTTCAACAAATAAGAAATTATCACCTTTAGTAAATGACACCAAAGCTTTTAGGGGATATGATGTTGCTACAGACCATTTCTTATTAATTTCTAAAATTCGTTTAACCTCAAAAATGGTGTACATCTATTAAAAGATCCCCACAATAAGAAGAAATTTTTAGAGTACATTTGTTAGAGGACCCAAGAAATTATTTTATCAGAGGAGATTAGAGCAAAATTTGATGCGCTCACCATGCAGCCTCAGTATTACTGTAGAATGGCAAACTTTAAACAATACATTACTACAAGCAGTGAATGAAGCCTTAGGCAAAAGGAAAAAGAGAAGACACAAAAGGTGTTTAATTTTATGGAATGAGGATATCAAAAACTTGATTGAAAACAAGAAGAAGGTTTATTTACGGTATTTAACAACACGTTCTGAAACTGACAAAATAGAATACAAAAGGTTAGTGGCAATTGCGAAAAGAGAAGCAAGAAAAATTAAAAGGCAATGTTGGGAAACATTTGTATCGAGAATTGAGCATGATTTACATGGACGCCAGATAAATGCATATAAAATTATTCAAAATTTAAACAGAACTGAAAAGGATAATTTGTAACTTAACCCAATAACTGAACACATATGGTTAGATTACTATAAAAAATTATGGAATAAACAATCTTATGATAACACCACAGAAAAGAAATGTGCAAAATTAACAGAGAACTGTGTTGACTTAATCACAATGGAAGAACTGGAAACAACCATAAATGCATTAAAAGCCAGAAAATTCCCAGGATCAGAATGGATGAACGACGAGTTGTAAAAACATGCACCAAAAATTTTTTTTTACATACATTTCTGAATTTTTTAAATGTTTGCTGGATTTACAAAGACATTCCTGAAGAATGGAGGACAGCCATTGTTATACCAATACACAAAAAATGAGACAGAAATCCAGATAACTATAGAGGTATTAGCTTATTAAATACTGGATATAAAATTTATTCAAAAATTATTGCAAAGAGATTAACAGTACATGCAGAAGCCCTATTATTAGAAGAGCAGAATGGATTTAGGAAAGGTAGACCCTGCATGGACTGCATATTTTCAGCTTCACAAATAATTGAAAAACATAGAAAATTTAACATTCCCACATATATGGCATTTATTGATTTTAAAAAAGCCTTTGACTCTGTGGACAGAGACAAATTATGGACTATTGTGTTAAGTAAAGGAATTCCAACTCATCTAATTACAATAATTCAGAAAATATATATGGAAAACACTATAACAGTTAATGCAGGTAATGGAATATCTGAAGATTCTAGAGCTACTACCCAAGGGGTGAGACAAGGATGCCCACTATCACCTGTTTTATTAAATTTATATTTGGACGAAGTTATTAGGATTTGGTTACAGAAACTAAAAACTAGTAAATATTTTAAAGAGTTAATTTCCAACACACTGTTATTTGCAGATGACCAGTTTATTATTTCTGACACAGAAGATAACTTACAAAAGGCAGTCTATTTATTATATAACATATCTAAAGAATATAATTTGGAAATTGCTACAAAAGAGACAAAAGTATTTGATTTCATTGGAACAGATCAACCTAAGAACAAAAATTATTATAAATGATGAAACACTAGAACAAGTTAGCCAATTTACTTATCTAGTTTGCAGTATATCTTACCAATTTTCCAATGATGCAGAATTTAAATTAGCAACATTTTTACAATTAATAGGTACTATTAAGAGAAGTATTTTTAAGAAAGTGAGAACGGAAACTATTTTGAAAACATACAACACACTAGTTTTACCTACATTTTTATATGGGTCAGGAAATTGGCCTCTAACAGCCTCACAAAGACAAAGAATTGAAGCGGCAGAAATGAAGTTACTGAGACCTCTGGCAGGCTACATCCTTTATGACCACAAGACAAAAGACTACATACGCCGCGAATTACAGATTACAGGCATACTAACCAAGATAGATGAATACAGATGGAACTGGCTTTCACACTTGCAAAGAATGCCATAAAACCAAATCCCTTTGAAATCATACCACTACAGACCACACGGAAGGAGAACAATTGGAAGACTGAAGAAATGTTGGAGACAGCAGTTGTAACTTTGGAGATAGAACGATCAAAGGGTCCAATCCTTGATGTTTATGATGATGATGTACTGTGCAATGTATAAAATTAAGTTATAAAACCAACTTCACATGCATACCAAAACATGCAGGAGGTTTACTAATGCCTGATGTGTATACATTTTGGTGCATGTAAAGTTGGTTTTATAAATTAATAACTTTTATATTGCTCATTCCAGGCATTATCAATACTAAATCATGATACTAAACCTATGAAATACATTGTATGTCTAGTGGCTCAGTCAATAGTGAGCTGGTCTCTACACCAGCAGCCCATGTTTGATCCCAGATGAGTCTGGAATTTAGTGCCATGGAAGTGGTAGCTGCAAGTTAGAAGAAGCTCCGGAACGTACGAGATCAACTGCATACTGTGCTGACTGTCTTTAAGTATTTAGGCTGCTTCCAAGATACTCTATATCAAGCTCCATCACATTTATACAACTACTCTATAAATAAATGTCTATATTTTAACCATCTGACTCTTTTACACCATGACAGCTGTGTACAAAATTGAGTAACTTGGTTTTATGCTGTATTACTTTGGTTTGACTCCCTGATGATGGTCCCCTGTGGACCAAAACATGTACGAATATTCAGTGTGATATTGTAATATAAATAACTAGGGAACAAGTCTGTGCATTTTGTTGGTTTAGTATTGTGAATCACTTCCAATGATGTTGCTAAATATGGTCAGAAGAAATGATATTAACAGCAATGCATTGAATTAAAATTTCCCAGCAACTTCTATAAATTTTGTGGGAAAATATGCCATATTAACTATAACACACTGATCTAAAAGCCGTGAACCCCGACTCACGGAAAATTTAAATTTCAGCGAGCGAGGCATTGCCTGCAGTCTCGTAAAACGACCAGTGAAGTGCGAATGATATGGACCAGATAAAAGTTTCTGAAATGGGATAACATTGAATGGTCACGGTCCACGCCGCAAATTCAAACTAATGTGCACTGACGTATATGTATAATTTTAACCTCTCGAGTTGTTAGTGGTCTGCCTGACCCCGAAAATGAAGGCAATACTCTCCCGAGACGCTGGGAACTACTTACCAGTCAACATGGCCTAAACATTCAATATTCATTAATTTTAACGTCATAATGCTGGAATAAAGAGACACCATTTTGCCGGGTCATTTTCCGACACCAGAACGCTGGTATAACCTTGCTTCGTCTACCCTAGGAGTGACACTGACAAGCGCAACACAAGTCGTAAATAGACTTCAGTCCTTATTCGCAATAGAATATGAAACGCATACTTACACATATGGGAAAACTGACTTTCCTGTTTGCTACTCACTTTAAACAAACTAAACAAATAAAAAAACACAAAAAATTTAAAGTATTGTTCCCAGAACAAAACGAAAACAATTCACACCATTGCACACTGACTCTAATCTATGACTCTATCTTATCTGTGATCCCAAACGAATGCCGAATTGATAACCACGGATGAGAGATACGAGAACCACCTGTAAGACATGGTGCAGTGGGCGTAATATGACGTTGAACATGAAAAATATATACCGAGACAGAATCTGTTGTTTTCGTGAAACGGGGAGGTGCTATTGCACCCATCCCGTCTTATGGCGTAAATGCTGTGTATATTAGAATAACATCTCAATGTATGGGAACAGTTTTGTCCATCTATCTCCTGGGTTATGCTACAACGAATTCTGAAGATAAATACAGCAAGCTCCCGCAACGTCGGTAACGAAATAGTAATCTACACGACTCCACAAATCGAAGACCGAAATTTTCAAACGCCGTACACCTTTACAGATCACAGTTCATTTTCATATACTAACTTTTGGTCACGCAACACACAATACATGTCAGCAGGTGCGTGATCCTACGTTACAAAAATTAAAAAATTCCGAATGAATGAAGTTCCTACAAATATATGAATTAATACAATCTGAGTGTGACGTGCGGTGGATGCAGAACTTTTGCAGAAATGGGTTCTGCTATTAATAACGTAATATCAAAGAATGAGCATTTTGTATTGATATATATAAGGCCTTATTCCCACATACATTTTAAAACTCTCTGATGATTTTACATATCAAAATTAGGCATGCAACACTTTCAAGTTTCTGGAACAAGGAATTTTTGGACAAAACAAATCACTAGACATAGGGCAAGTTTATAAAACAAATTCTGCATTTATTAATTTTTCTCAAACACCACTTATAATATGAATGATGTCGTATGGACAAAACACCTTTTTCTTCAAGACTCCATTGTTTCCACTTAGAAAAAGCAACGTTATATCGTCATTCTTCTTCAATAGCATTTGAAAGTCTTAAAATGTCCATGTTATATAGTCCAAATTCTGTTGACTAGAGCTGAAAATAATTATTTTGATGAATAGACAATATTTAAACAACAATGGCACATAAATTTCAAGGCTTTTTTCTTTGATGATAATATTAGCAGTATGACAGTGGTTCATCATTAAAGGTTCAGGGTGGAAATGGTATAGGTAACAGATTTATCAGTAAAGCAAACATTCACAGGTTAATTTTTCTTATATACAACTATGAAAAAACAAAATTGTTAGAAAATACGTAGTTCGTATTTTACAGTCACATGTCATTTACTGTTCACTTTGTAGGAATTACTTGCACACTGTACAGTATCTTACACAGCTCAAGCAAATTTGAGGCATGGGCTTTTAAAAATCCTTAGAAATAAATTAGGAAAACTTATGTGAGTGTAGTTACAGGCAATGAGAACATAACGTAACGGCTCCTTTTGATATAGGACACCACTTTTTCTGGACTTGCTGTTAATCCCTAGAACAGTTTCTCTTAATACCAAGGACTTAGGGATTTTAAAAATTCCACAAATATGTACATCATTCAAGCTGAGTGCAGAAAAATATTTAACTTAGCTATTAATGTGAAACTGTAAAATCACATTTCAAACACTTCTCATAGTATCCAATACCATAATTACTATAAATACTGTTTTGGATCCTTCCTGTACTGCTAAAATAAATAAGGAGGTGAAATGTGATCGAAACTTAGCACTTAAATATCATATATATACCAGCCATCAAGCACTACTTGCTCCCAACAACAACAGATCTACATTGTACAATTTTGTGTGGTTATACTGTGTGTAAATAGGTGACTAATAACACATAATTTTAATTTAATGCAGGATTCATTCTCCTCTTTATAACAAATCATAATTAAATTTATGTATGTAATGGGGCATTGTCATGAAAACTGATCTCAGAAGGAAGACTGACCAGATCTTTTGAAGTTAAATCAGGCACAGTTAACCACTGTAGATTTCATAGAGATAAAACGTGGCCATTCACATGAGAGCAAAAAAGAAAACTGAAAAGTATAAACCTTTGTGAATGATTGAAAGACAATAAATTTAACTGTTTCAGTCCAACACAACAATATTTTATTTACCATACATAAAATTTAAAACAGGTTACATGTAGTGCATATTAAATTCACTGTCATATGGGATCCCATAAATCTTACACCAGTGTTTAAAAATCTGTTAAAATGGTGAGTTATATTGCCTGTGATATAACAAGAGTTGTGTGAAGATCTGAAATGTAATTGAATTTAAAATTGATACATAATAACATGACACTTAGTTTGGACCCGTTAAAATTACAAAGTATAAATAAGTATACAATATGTATATATATGTATATATATATATATATATATTTATATAGTCTTTAGTCACAAATAATGGTATATGTTGCTAGGCAAAGAGTTCGTATTTTTATTCTGTGTACGCTGAGTATTGGGTGGTGCTAGTAGATCATATGTATGTATAATTTTTCCATGTCTCCGTATGACTAGAGATATCTACTGTATTTTCAGTGTAAAATTTTTTATAATAAGATAGCAACCATAAGTTTTTGCGATGTATTGGGATGTCTCAGCTTATGTAGGCGTGCATCTAGCATATCCGCTTGTGGAATCTGTCACAAATAATGTCTCGTCAGCTGTCATTCAATGTCATGAGAGTCATGCAGGAGGCCAGAGCATCTGGTTCACAAGATAAGATTGTCCTGAACATTGCAATTTCAAGGGTCAGAATGGTCAAAGGACCTCAGAGATTCTATGCTGCAATGGGCATCATTACATGGGACAACCACCCCACAACAAGCCATGATGGGAGTGCTCACAATCTACGAAAACCCCGATGGCATTTGGACGTCTCAATACCTAGATGGTGTGGGCACTAATACCTGGATGGTGTGGGCACTAATACCTGGATGGTGTGGGCACTCGAGCATGTTCTGAAAGGGACCAATCAAGACTTCCTGGAAGCAGGAGGAGATGCCAAATAGAGAAGCCGCAGCAGGTCAGCTGCTGGTGCGGACAGATGGTAAAAAATAATGATGCAGTCTGCAATACCAAAATATAAAGACAGTGAAAAATATTAATTTTTTTTAGTATCTTTATTTTGGTATTGTAGACTGCATCATTATTTTTTACTGTCTTTCCTCATCAGCTGCGGCTCCTGTCACGGCATTGCCTCCTGCTTCCAGGGCGTCGTGATTGGTCCCTTTTGGAATGTGCCAGAGTGCCCACACCATCCAGGTACTCAGATGTCCAAATGCCATCGGACTTTTTGTAGATTGTAAGCACTCCTGTTATGGCTTTGTTGTGGGGTGGTTGTCCCATGTAACAGTGCCCGTTGCAGCATAGAATCTCTGAGGTTCTTTGACCATTCTGATTCTTGAAATTGCAATGGTCAGGACAATCTTATCCTGTGAACCAGATGCTCCAGGCTGCAGCATGAGTCTCAAGACACTGAATGACAGTTGATGGGACTTGCGACAGATTCCACAAGCAGCTATTCTAGACGCACACACGTATATGCTGAGATACTCCAATACAATTCAAGAACTCATGTTTGCTGTCTTATAAAAATTTTACATGGAAAATACAATAGATATCCGTTGTCATAAGGAGACTAGGAACAATTATAAATACAATCTAGTAGCACCACCTAATACTCAGCATGTACAGAATAAAAATATTAACTCTGTGCCTGGCAGCATATACCATAGTTTGTGACTAAAGACACTATATATATATATATATATATATATATATATATATATACACACACACACACACACACACACACACTTTTTAATTTTAACACAGTCCAAACTAAGTGCTCTGTTATTATGTATCAATTTTGAATTCAACTCCATTTCATAACTTCACACCACTCTTATTATATCACATGCAATATAATTCATTGTTTTAACAGATTTTTAAATACTGTGTAAGTTTTATGGAATTCCATGACATTGAATTTCATGTGCACTACATGTAACCTGTTTTAAATTTTATGTATAGGTGGCCTGATGATGGTCTAATGACCCAAACTAGTATATTAGCCAATAATGTAAAAAAATAAAATAAAATATTGTTGTGTGAGACTGAAACAAATAAATTCATTGTTGTCTTTCAATTCTATAATACAACAGGATACCCTTAAAAAAAAGAGTTGGATGATGATGATTATTATTATGAGAAGTGTTATTTCCATGCATGTAAGACAATTTTCAAGTCCAAAGAGTGGCTCATGCAGAACTGCATGCACAGACCATACTGGAATACTTGGATGACCCCCATTAATAACCATCACAACCATACTTATTGGCAAGCATATGGAGTATATTTTGTAATGTCATTGGGTGTTCTCTGTTAGGTCCCTGACAGGAAAGGGGAAACAGAAGATACATAGGTTATCTTTTGTGTATTAGGTAAGTTGATGTCACAGTTAATGAACAAAGTACAATTACAGTATTTTGGTGCTTAATTTCAGTCAGTCAACTTAGAGGTTATGTTATTGAGAACAGAACCTAGGAACCATTCTTTCTCCAAACCAACACAGTTACTTCAAGATTCCAAGGAGGGAAGTGTAACAACTTCTGAATTACTGATGCCCATTTTGCCAGTTGTGATATATTATCTATCCGCAGTTCTGTATCATAGTTGTGTTAAAATGAAAAGAGAACTATGCAACTTAGTGAAATTAAAACTGGCATATGACAAGAAAACTTATAGTCTTAAATTTATATGATATTCATCAGTTTATTAGTATTCCATGGCTCTGAGTATGTGTGTGTGTATCACATATATGAAAGTTAACAAAAACTAGAGTTTATCATGAAATACATTACTCCCATAGACCAATTTTATTAAGCTAATTGTAGATCTATTAATATATTTTAGCTGTCCAGTACATGTCAAACAATGACAGCATTTTGAGGTTAGTACGTATAGCACAACACTGTATGGAGACCATATATCTCATCCCTACTGAAAAATTCCTGGGCATGTAAAGCTTTAGCAAACAACCTTTCTTCCTGAAGAGTAACATGTGATTTTGCCCACTTCAGTTTCTTTCTTTCCTGCACAATAATTCCACTTCTCTTACCTCAGAAATTAAGCACAGATTATCTGGATAAATCAAGCCAGCCATTATGTCACACAGTATTTATTTTCCACAGAGAATGTATTTTGTTCACTGCCTGTAACATCTTAAGATACATAAATACAAAATTCCATTTATGTCTTGGGTCAATAATATCAAAATTACAGTACAGGAAGGACCCATCGCATAGCATATTGTGATGAGGCAGATATACCAAGGTGCTGATGTGACTGAAGCAATGGACAAAGAAAATTAATTACTATTCTCAAAAATAATAACAAAAAAAAAGATTAAATCTTTTTTACAGTGAAAACAGTTATTTAACACAATACATATGCTTACATTATCAGTTCAGACATTCATACATGTACACACATCATATGAGCATTAAATTCTATCTTTTGGAGTGAATCCTTGCTTGCCATAGTCTCTACCCTGTTTGCATTTTAATCTGTCATTAATTTTGCATTTTAATGTCCAGAATTTCACACTTAAGAGCTCCACCACGTGACTCCTTAAAAATGCTGAGAAATAATAGGTCTTCATTAAACTTTGATAAATACATAATTGTCACAGAAAACTTAATTATAAACACCATTTAACCATATTTCATTCAACTTTAATCTCACTTTCCATGAAAGTTATGTCAGTCACAGTTTTATTCAGACATTTTTATCTCGACATTCATGGAAAAGTCATGAGGTAGAGTCAGCTGGTGCATATTTCTGGACATTCTCTATAAACAAACTTGAAGGTACGTTTCAACAAAATGTTCTGTTAACATACAAAAGTTACAATGATAAGCCTTCAGAACAACACTTTCATTCCAGCTTCCAAAGCATGTATTTATTTTATAATGATATGCTCTGATAGATGTACTGACAAGGAAAAATTGTTGTATGGTGAATAAAAACTATTCACCTAACAGAACATGTTACATAATCTGAACAGTATGACTGCTGGACACTAAGAACAGCCCTTTGTCACATGCTGGATAACCACTGTCGTTGGGTGGGATGTATCTGATAAACATGTTTACAATTAGTAACTTACTAATTTCCATTTGGAATTTCATCACTGCAATATAAAGTGCAAGGTACGGTTGTTCCTCTGGCATATGTGGGTATGGAGGCATGTCACAGATTATGAAACTCAGAACTAGAAAAAGTGACTGGTGAACTTCATGCTCAGGCCAGTCTGGACACTTTCGAGAAGAAAAAAACTCGTGCTTAAAATGGTAAATAAACTACAATTCCTCAGTAATCCAGCTCACAGCTTTGTCACTATACTGACTAAGCCATCCTAGGCCCTCTGTACTCTCTGTGAGTTTCACGTGTACTATTTAACAGCACCATCAATAACTGAGAACTGAAATACCTGCAGTGCCACTCTACTTATCACAAATTGCACACAGACTAGCCCAGGATTGAACCAAAGTCTCTATGGTGACAATGACTACAGCGCTGGGCCATGGCATGGGCCTATGTGGTTTTTAAAAACTGAAGCTGATACTGTATTTACACAAACTTATTAAAACATGAATGCCTAATGCCTACCAATGTAGGAACTGTGCTTTCTTGGCTCACACTTTTTAAAATGAACACAAAGTGGCAATTTATAATCTGTCCATCTAACTCCGTGCAACAGAGTTATTCTTGAGCAGCCAACAATCACTTTCAGTCAGTTAAGAAATTCCCCACATGTTATGAAAACCTTAGGTGTGTACAAACCAACCAGGACCAGCCTCGTTGTCTAGTGGTCAGAGTCTCTGACTACTAATCATGAGGTCCCGGGTTCGATTCCCGGTTCTACCATGGGAATTTTCCCTGAAGGGGAGGATTCCCGCGGTGACCATGGTCTGGGTAGGTTAGTA
>Ga0123355_10007026_pt1 | contig 16772 bp, 15 predicted proteins | sample TergutEmb28metaG_3_FD_89872 | JGI IMG/M metagenome (GOLD analysis project Ga0123355, IMG submission 89872) | Embiratermes neotenicus P1 segment gut microbial communities from Petit-Saut dam, French Guiana - Emb289 P1 | ecosystem: Host-associated > Arthropoda: Insects > Digestive system > Gut ...
CTGCTCACGCTGGTAGCCGGGATCAGCTAGACTTCTCGGGCGGTCAGCGGGGTGTAGCGCAGCTTGGCAGCGCGCTTCGTTCGGGACGAAGAGGCCGCCGGTTCAAATCCGGCCACCCCGACCCATGAAATACCAGGTCAGAGATCGACGGTTCTCCTGTAAGTCAATCAGCCTTCCCGCTGGTGTCCGATTTTGGGAGCGAAATGGGAGCCGATCTTGATCTGCGGCGTCTCCTGAGCCGGTAGGAGTGCATCGAGTGCGGGCACGATCGAGCGCGGGGATAGCCGGGCTCGATCAGCGAGGGCGGTGTCCCAATGCTCCTGGAGCAGCGTGGTCAGCACGGTTCGCATGGCCGGCGTGACGTGACCGTAGACCCCCGGGGTAACCGTCGGCTTTCCACGGACGGCCACGGACGGGCGCTGGTGGCGCGTTCCGAAATGGTTGTTCCGCCACGTACCGTATTGGAAGCCGTCCTAGCTCTCGCTCTCGAGGAGGCCGATTGCCGTCTCGAGCGACGGCGCATCGTCGTCGATGGCCGTCAGGGGTTCGATCTGCCTTCCACCGGGGACGTTGCCACTGGCGTATGTCTGGTCCAGGCGCATGCCGCGCCGGATCATGTGCTGGTCCACGGCTGCCCGCAGTTGTTCTGCCCGCTCGGGCTGCCCGGTGACAGCGAGTGCCCGCGCGCCGTTATACAGCACTGCGAGGATGCTGCTGAGGTCGCCATCGCGGCGGAACCGCCGCAGGGCACGCCGGAGGACGGGCAGCGCCGGGTCTCCGGATGCCAGCAGATGCTGCGCCAGCATCAGTTCACTGACCCCGGCGGTCCATTCCATGCCGCAGGCCAGTGCATCGCGGATGGCCGCATGCAGTTCCTGTCGGCCTTCGGCGGCACGGCCCAACATCAGCAGCGCCGCTCCGCGCATCATCTCCGCCAACGCAGCCAGCCATTCCAGGCCGAGTTCGACGCTGATCCGGTGTGAGTCCGTCGCCGCGGTCAGCCCGGTCTTCGGATCGCCGTCTGGTATTTGCAGCATCGCCTGGTAGTAAAGCGCCTCGGCGTACAGGACCCGGTCTTCGCGGTCAGCCGCGGCGCTGAGAGTCCCGACCACGTCGGCTATCGTCCCCCGGGCGTGACTGGCGTCTCCCGACACGTACTCCAGGGCGGCGTGCGCCGCGCGGGCGCGGGCGATGTCGCTGGCCGGTGCGTGCGGGGCGGCGTCCAGGCAGCGTTCCAGCATCCGGCGGCCCTCGGCTGGCAGGCCGCTGCGTACCCAGAGCCACATGACCTGCCCGGCTGTTCGCAGTGCCGCTTCCGGGTCAGCGGTCAGGTCGTGCGAGATCGCCGCGCGGAAATTGGGCAGTTCCCTGATCAGCACCCGGGCGCCATGGCCGGAGCGGGGACCCAGCAGTTCCCGTGCGGCCTGTTCGACGTAATGACGGACGAACGCCGCATGAGCGGCCCGGCTGGCCTCTGGCGCCGGATCATGTATTCGGCAGTACGTCCGGATGATCTCCAGCAGCCGGTACCGACTGGGCGCCACGGTCGTATCCGCAAGCCCAGTGTCTCCGAGCACGGGGTCCGACACCGCAGTCTCCGTGACCACAAGAGAGCGGCTGACCAGCGACGACAGCGTCTCCAGACTGGATTCCCACGACTCCACAGCCTCCAGCGGGAACCCGCCCTCGAACGGCCACAGCCGCAGCAGCATCGCCCGGTCGGCTTCCGGCAGCAGGTCGACGCTCCACTTGATGGCGGCCTCAAGAGTGGTGTGATGCGTCAGCGATCCCGCGGGAACGCTGCCGAGCACGGCGAGCCGGTCGCCCAGGTGGGCAGCCATCTCCTGGAGGCCGAGGACCGGGATGCGGGCCGCAGCCAGTTCCAGCGCCAGCGGCATCCCGTCAAGCGCGCCGGCAACGTGCTGTATCGCGTCGAGATCCCGCCCCCGCGGTTCCCACGTCGGCCGTGCCGCGCGGACCCGGTCGGTCAGCAGCGCAACTGCTTCTGCGATTGGCAGCGGGCTGAGCGGCAGCAGGCGTTCGCCGTCGATGCCGAGCGGGACTCGGCTGGTGGCCAGCAGGTGCAGGCCGGGAGCCCGGTCGAGCACAGCGAGTACGAGCGGCACGACATGATCGATGAGATGCTCGCAGTTGTCCAGCAGCAGCAGCCCCCGGCGACGGGACAGGGCCTCAGCCAGCGATTCGGGAGTAGCGGCTGCTTCCCCGGTCATACGGAAAGCGGCCGCTACCGCCGAAGGCAGCACTGCTGCATCCGTCACATCCGCGAGCCGCACCAGCCATGGCCCGTCCGCGTCGGTGCGGGCGGCGGCGTGCTCGATCGCCAGCCGGGTCTTTCCAACGCCCGTCGCGCCGACCACGGTCACCAGCCGGTTCGCGGCGACGAGCCCGGCGAGCAGGGCGAGATCGGAGTCCCGCCCGAGGAATGACGACAGCGGCCGGGCGATGCGCTCGCGAGGAACCGGATCATAGGAGGAACTTCTTGGTTCGGAGAGCAGCAGGCGCGGGTCCTGATGGAGTACCTGCTGCTCTAGGTGCTGCAGTTCGGATCCGGGCTCGACGCCGAGCTGGTCGGCGAGCAGGCTTCGCACGCGGCGTACGGCGGCGAGTGCCTCGGCCTGGCGGCCGCAGCGGTACAGGCCGAGGACCAGCAGCGCCCAGCGCCGTTCCCGGTAGGGCGCGGCGCGTGCGAGCGCGTCCAGTTCAGCGACCGCGTCGGCCTCCTGCCCGGCCGCGAGCCGGGCGGCAGCTCGATCCTCCTCCGCCGTGTCTCGCAGCTCCCGCAGATGCGTACGGGCAGCCGACACGCCTGGATCCTCCGGCAGGTCGGCGAACGGGTCGCCGCGCCATAGCCGCAAGGCCGCGTCGAACGCCGGCACCGCCTTCTCGCTCCGGCCGGCGGCCGACAGCAGCCGTGCTGCGCCGACCTGCTCGGTGAACTGCTCGACGTCGGTGACGCCGGGTTCGGTGACGAGACGATAACCAGCCGTGGTGCGGCGCAGTGCGTTCCGGTCGGTGTCACCCAGCGCGCGCCGCAGCCGAGACGTATACACCTGCAAGGCGGTCTGCGGGCTGGCGGGCGGCCGGCCCTCCCAGAGGGACTCGCTGAGCTGATTGTCGGAGACCGGCCGGCCTTCCGCTGCCAGCAGCGCGGTAAGCAGACGGCGGGGCAGCGGTCCACCGAGTTCGACGAGCCGGTCACCATCGCGTACCTCGGTCGATCCGAGCACTGCGAAGCTTCGCACGCGTAAATCGAAGCGTCACTGTATGGCGATTGCAAGTCGACTGTATGGCTCACCGGGGAGACTTGCAGCGCCTACGGCGCGCCAATAGCCGTTGCCGTCCCCGCACCGGCGAACCACGGCGAGGCGCATTAGTCGAACGAACCTCCGGATGGATATCCGGCGCATGTCAGTAGTTCGTAGGCTCAACGAAAGGACACCATGGCAAAGATCATCGTGGCAGCTCCGCCTATCACCGGGGAACTGACACCGCTGCTGCAGCTCGCCGGGGGGCTCTCCGGGCGTGGCCACCACATCACGATGGTGACCGGCAGTCGCTTCCGTGCGGTGGTAGAGAGCGCCGGACTCGCCTTCACGCCGGTCGCCGGCCCGGCCGACTTCGACGACCGCCTTTTCGGCGCTGACCCTGAGCGGGCGAAGCTTGCCCCGGGACCGGAGATGATCAACTACGACTGGGCGCACGCCTTCGTGAACCCCGTCCCTGACCTGCACTCGGTGCTGCAGCGGCTGCTCGAGCAGGACCCCGACCAGTACCTGGTCTGCAACACCCTGTGGCTCGGGGCACTGCCGGTCGCGCTGGGCGCCCCGGGGCGGCGGCCCCGCAGGTGGGTCGCGGTGACCGCGGTGCCGCTCCCGCTCAGCAGCGACGACACGACCTTCTTCGGGCCGGTGCCGGCCGGGCCCGACGGGGACCAGAAGGCCGCTAACCGGGCCGCGAACGCCCAGTTCGCGGGGATGCTGCAGCCGACCCAGGACCGCCTGGTGGCGCTCCTGGAATCCCTTGGCGCCACCAGGGACCTCCCCACGTTCGTTGATGGCATCTTCACCATTCCGGATGCGACCGCCGCGCTGGCCGTGCCGGGGGTCGAGTTCGCGCGCGGTGACGCCCCGGCCTCGCTGCACCTGGTCGGCCTGCTGCCCGGGAGCACTAACCCCGGCTGGCAGCCCCCGGCGTGGTGGGCGGAGCTGGACGCCTCTCGCCCGGTGGTCGTCGTGACCCAGGGCACCCTCGCCAACCGGGACCTGTCCGAGCTTGTCGAGCCCGCCTTGGTCGGCCTGGCGGACCGGGACGTCACCGTGGTCGCCGCGCTCGGCCGCGAACCCGGCGCGCTGTCGATATCGGTCCCGGCCAACGCCCGGGTGGCCGAGTTCATCCCGTTCAGCGCCATTCTGCCGAAGGCCAGCGTATACATCACCAACGGCGGCTACGGCGGTACCCAGCAGGCGCTCGCGGCCGGCGTGCCGGTCATCGTCGCCGGCGTTACCGAGGACAAGCCCGCCGTCGCCGCGCGGATCGCCCACCACGGCCTCGGCATCAGCCTGCAGACCGGGACTCCTACCCCCGAGGCGGTCGCGGACGCGACCGGGTCGCTGCTCAAGGACGCCACGATCCGCGACAACGTCGCGAAGATCGCCCAGGTGTATGCCGCCCACAACGCGCTCGACGAGATCGAGCGGCTCATCCTCGGCTAGCCCGAATAGAGAGGAAACCCAGTGTCCATCAGGCTCGGCCTTGCGCTCCCGGTGCAGAAGACGTTCAGCATCGGCCGCGACATACCGGCGGTGGCGAAGGCCGCCGAACAGATCGGTTATGACAGTCTCTGGGCCGGGGAGCGCGTGCTGGTCCCCGAGTCTCCCGTGGATGGCCTGTTCGGCGTCCCCGGGCTGCCGTGGTTCGACTTCTACCGGAGCAACGCTGACCCGCTGGTCGCGCTGACGCTGGCCGCGGCGGCCACCGAGCGGGTCCAACTGGGTACCAGCGTGCTGGTCGCGGGACTGCACCAGCCGCTCCAGCTGGCCCGGGCGCTGGCGACGCTGGACAACGCCAGCGGCGGCCGGGTGATCGCGGGCCTGGGCACCGGGTGGTCCCGCGACGAGTACGAGGCCGCGGGCGTCGTCCCGTTCGAGCGGCGCGGCGCGGCCCTGGACGAGACCCTCGACGTCTGCGCGACGGTCTGGGGCCCGGACCCCGTATCCCACTCGGGCACCCTGAGCGCCATCGCGCCGTCGGAGGTAGGGCCCAAGCCCGCCCGGCCCATCCCGGTCCTGCTCGCTGGCAGTAACCCCGCCAGCTTCGGCCGCATCGTCGATCATGCCGACGGCTGGATCCCGGTGGCGACCGACCCGGAGTTCCTGGCCGGGCAGTGGAAGCAGCTGCAGGCCCTGGCGGCTGAGCACGGCCGCCGACGGCCGATCGGCCTCAGCCTCGTCACCAGCGTCACTATCACCCCTGGCCGCGCCGACGAGAGCAGCCGCCAGCCGTTCCAGGGCAGCCTGGAGCAAGTGACCCGCGACGCGATCCGCTTCACCCGGGCCGTGCCCGCCACCGACCTGGCAATGTCCCTGTCCGGTTCACTGACCAACGCGGGGCAGCTGATCGACATCGCCGGCACACTGCACGCATCACTGCGGGCCGCCGGACTCTGAACCCGGCACTCGGACTGGCCAACGACTAGCCTGTACACTCAGCCGCTGCCTGCACTAGGAGCCTGCGGCCGAGCCTGGCGCCGCGACCGGCGCCGAGCTGCTGTGGCGCGTCAAGTCCGGCATCCGGCTCCCCGTCCGGCAGGGCGGCGGCATGGCGAATCGTCGGGACAGGGCTTGTCCGGCCCTATGACGCCGCCGTGTCGGCACGACAGGTCTTGTGGTTGCATCCCTGGCGTCGGATCCACGCGCGGCCTTCGGAAGCGCATGAGATCCAGTGGGTGATCACCGGCTTCGACGTTGGGTACCCGGCCGACCCTGGCTACCTGTGTTACCGAGGTGCCTCATCGAAGACGGGCCGCCTCACCGGGAAGCGGGACCGCGCCGGATCGAGTGGAGCGTGCGGGTCTCGGCTCTGCCGGCTACCGAGTTCGAGACCAGCGACGAGGGAGGCGATGATAACGAGTAGGAATCCTGAAATGCCAGGTCAAAGCACCAAATGCGGGCGGACGGTCGGTGTAACCGCTCCCACCGCCCCCGTCCGTGGCCTTGTCCGCCCCCGTCCGTGGCCCGCGATACTAACAGAACGAAACGTATCGTTCTATGATCCGGAACGTATCGTTCCGATGGAGGGCCGAGGCAAGTACGATGCCGTCATGGTCACGACCGATGGATCGTCGGCAGACGGGTCTCGAAGCGAAAGAGCGCGCAGCGCGATCCTGGGTGCCGCCGCAGAGCTGCTCGACGAGGTGGGGTTCGCCTCGATGACGATCGAGGAAGTCGCCGCACGGGCCAGCGCTGGCAAAGCAACGATCTATCGGCGCTGGCCGACAAAGGGCGCGCTGGCAATGGACGCGGTGATGGCCGAGATCGACACAGCCGCGCCCTTTCCCGACACCGGGTCAGCGATCGAAGACTTCCGCATCCAGCTCCGCGCGGTCGCGCGCGTGTTCAGCCGTCCCCGCATCCGGCACACCCTGACCGGCGTCGTCTTCGAAGCGCAAAGCGACGCCGAGCTGCGCAACGCCTTCGCCGATCGCTACATGAACCCGCGCCGCGACCAGGCGCGCGCCATAGTCAGGCGCGGTATGGCCCGAGGCGAGCTCCGCACTGACTTCGACGAAGAGGTCCTGTTCGACCAGCTCTACGGAGCGCTCTATTTCCGCCTGCTCGTCAGCGGCCAGCCGCTCAACCGCCGTTTCACCGACACACTCGTCGACCAGGCCTTCAAGGGGCTTCGCCCCGCACCGCCGTTCCAGCGCTGATCACGTCGGAACGTGCCGACTGTCCGACCACGGACCCGGCAGCGGGTACTGGGGGCATCCAAGGCCGAGCTGTATGGCGCGCACAGTGCCTGACCCTGCGCTATACGCCGGCAGCGCCGTCGATTCGCTCCCGCAGCAGATCGGCATGGCCGTTGTGACGGGCATACTCCTCGATCATGTGGACGTAGATCCACCGCAGGCTGACGTCCTGCCCCATGAAGCGGCCGGTGCCGGCCAGGTCCCGCTCAGCGCAGATCTTGCGGGCACAATCGATCTCCGAGCGCCAGGTGGCAAGCGCATCGCACAACGCGGCACCGCCAGCAATCTCGAAGCCGCCGTCGGGACCATCCGGGTCAGCCCGCGGGTCGTAGATGGGCGGAGCCTGCTCTCCGGCGAGCACCCGGCGGAACCAGTTCCGCTCCACCTCAGCCATGTGCTGGACAAGCCCGGTCAGCGTGAGAACAGACGGCGGCGCGGAAGCGGAGGCAGCCTGCCCGTCGTCCAGTCCATCGCACTTCATGGCGAGAGTGACACGGTGGAAGTCAAGCCAGCTTTCGAGCGTAGTGCGCTCGTCGGCATTCAAAGGCGGCATAGGGCGCTCGATAGTGCTCATCGCACGGGCGGGATGTTGTAGTTGACGCGGAACATGTTGTCCGGATCGTATGCCGCCTTGATTTCCTGCAGGCGGGCGTAGTCCGCCTCGTCGAAGGCGAGCCGGGTCTGCTCGACCGATGCGTCCGGCGCAGTGAGGAAATTGCCGTGCTTGCGGTCGCTGAGCCACGGCCGAAGGCCGTCGAGCAGATCCCGCCCGGCCTTCCACATGACATCGGCCTTCTCGACCGGCGCCACCCCGAGGGCGAACATCACGAAGCCGGGGCGCGGCCGGGATACGGCACTCGGCTGCCCCGCAGGCGCCGTGAGCGCTCCGCCCAGCTGGCGGATGTCGATCACCGTGATCGGCGTGTCGGCGTCCGGGCCGGCCAGCCGAACCAGCGCGTCAACCGTCGCCGGGGCCAGATCATCGAGCAGGACCATGCGGTCGAAGGACGGAGTCGGCTCGGTCGGGCCGGGGCTGATGACGTCGAACGTGGCATAGCCTCGTTCCTGGACCGTGTCGGCCAGTACCGGAGCCGCGGCCCGCAGCGGCGCGACCAGCCTGGCGCCCTCGGCCTCGCTGCCCAGGTAAGAGAAGCGGACGTTCACCGTCAGCTTGCCGCGGATGACCTCCGGGATCGACGGCCGGTCGGGCATCCGGAGCAGCGCCACCGAGCTGGTCAGCTCGTTCGGCGCTAGGCTCGTCAGCTCCCGGAAGGCGTGCAGTACGGCCGCGGTGTGCTCGCCGGAGTAGAACAGGCCGCCGGCGAACAGCCGCGTTACCGGAAACAGGCCGAACTCCATGGCCGTCACGACGCCGAAGTTGCTCTTCCCGCCGCGCAGCGCCCAGAACAGGTCGGGACCGGATTCGGGAGACACATGCCGAAGCTCGCCGTCGGCGGTCACCACGTCGAGCGAACGGACATGGTCGGACGCCCAGCCGTAGGCGCGGCCCATGGTCACACTCAGGCCGCCGCCGAGCGTGTAGCCGACCACCCCGACGGTCGGCGACGATCCGACGAGCGGGGCGAGGCCCGCCGCCGCGGCCTGGTCGACCGCCTGCCGGGACAGCACGCCGGCTTCCGTCCGGGCGACCCGGCGTGCCGGGGCGACCGTCATGCCCGTCATACGCCTGGTAGTGATCAGGACCGCGCCGTCGGCGACGATCGAGGGCCCGTGGCCGGTCGCGGCGACTGCGGCCGGCAGGCCGTGGTCTCTGGCGAACCGAACTGCCTCCTGGACGTCGCCCGCGTTCGCAGCGCCGACGATCAGCGCTGGCTGATGGCGGAATGCGAGGTTGAAGCCCGCCGCCTCCCCGGCGTAGCGCTGGTCACCGGGGCCGAGGACCGGGCCGGAAACGAGCCGGCGGAGCCGGTCGATGTCCTTCGCCGTCACCGGCGCCGCTGGTGTCCGGGCGACGACGCTTTGCGTGTTGTTCATGCGCTCCAGCATGGGGCAGGCCGCCGCGGCGATGCGAGCGCGTGTCCGCTCAGTGGCCGCGGCACCGTGCCGGATTCACCCCTCCGGGGGATTGCGCGGCCGCCCTAGTCACCCGGAAGCTGGAACCGGATTCAAGCCGGACGACGGGGGAGGGCCCTTGGCTGACGAGGGAGGGCCATTGGCTGCTGACCGAGAGAAGAACAGCGCCGCCGGCGCGGTGTCCGGCCCGCACCCGGCCCGCCCGCCGGGCGGCCGTGGCGTCCTGGAAAGCGGCTTCCGCATCATGCGCGCGCTGCCCGCCGCGGATGAGCGCCGTCAGGTGTCAAGCCTGGCCGAGATCACGGCCATACCCCGGACCACGGTCTTCCGGCTGCTGGTCCAGTTGCGCCAGAACAAGGCGGTTGAGCTGCGCGCCGATGGCCGCTGGGCCGTGTCGGCGCACGTGCTGCGGCTCGGCAGCCCGGCGCACCCGTTCGACGGCATCCGCACCGGCGCGAACCGCGTGCTTCAGGAACTACGGGAACAGACCGGCGCGACCGTTTCGCTGGTCACCGCGGCCGGGGCGTCGCTCATCGCGCTGGAGATGATCCCCGGCCGCGAAGAACTGCCGATCGACGCCTACGCGGGCGTTGAGATACCCGACCTGACCGCCGCGGCCATCGTGCTCGATCCGCGGCACAAGCGTTCACCGCGGAACCGGCCGTTCGCCGCCGCCGTCGACGAACAGGACCTGGTCGCGGGTGTCACGTGCTACGCGCGGCTGCTGACCATGCCGGATGCCCAGCAGGCGTCGCTGCAGATCGCGACCTCCGCCCGGCGGCGGGCGGAGAACTTCGCGGCGAACGTGCAGCGCGCCGGGAACGCGCTTGAGGCCCTGGCGGCCGCCAAAATCACGCAACCCGGGTGACCTGCCACCCGGGTTGCCTGGAATCGGGCAACGACGCCTTGCGTTTTGTTCATGCGCTTCATCATCGGGCAGGCCGCCGCGCCGATGCGAGCGCGTGTCCGCTCAGTGGCCGCCGCACCGTGCCGGGCAGGCAGATTCACCCCTTCTGGGGATTCGCGGCCGCCCTAGTCACCCGCAAGCAATTGCGGCGTCAGGCGCGGCACCGCCGGCGCGGGCCACTCGATGGTTGATCACTCGGCTTCGTCCGGAATAGCACAAATGAAGTCCGCGACCGGGCGTTCCAGCCATTGGAAGATCCTCATGACCCGCGGGAACCCGATGTGGGTTCCGCCAGCGAGCCGGGTGAGCATCCCCGGGTTGAAGCCCGCACCAAGCTGGTCGGCGACGTCGCGCCAGGTGAGCTCCTCCTTGGCTCGCTTGTCGTTCAGAGTCTGATAAATCGCTCGGGTGTCGAGCGCGGGCCGACCGGTGTCATCGTCGGGAATCGGGAGCTCGAACATCTCGTGCAGCCCGGGGACGAAGCTCTCCGGAGTCCGACCGAGCCAGCGCAGCGCCTGCAGCACCACCGTGTCTCTGACCGCGCCGCGCCGGGACATGCCCTTGAACGTCGACGCCGCAATTCTTCGGTCCGATCCGCGAGACGGCCTGTCGGTCACTTGAATAGCGAGCTCCTGCCAGGTCAGGCCCAGGTCGGAGCGCTTCGCGTCGAGCGCCTCAGATAGCGCCGCCAGGTCGAAGTCCCTCATCACTAGCACCGTAGATGATCGACGGGCCAAAATGCCGGCGCAGCCGCCCTGCTTTCGCGATAATCGTCCCCAGAGCTGGTACTGCGCTCCCGGGGGGGATCGCGGAAGAGCCGCCTTTGGGAGGCGAGTACGCATGACCGATTACGCAACTGCAGTAGGCCACAGATTCGAGACCTGCACGGAGCCGCAGTGCGGCGAGGTGCTCTGCGAGCACTACCGAGCTGGCCTGGCCTCGGGCCATGACTTCATGCGGGAGACGGCAGCCGGGCTTGCCCGCGTCCGTGCCGCAGCAAAGGAAGCCGCCGAGACACCGGAGCCGTAAGTCGTCTCCGGTGGCGTGACTGCCGCTGCCAGTCCGGGGGTCCTGACATACGCTTTCCCCGGACTGGCAGGCATTTGGCGACCTGAGGGCCCAGGTCCTGGTTCCTGAGATCCCGGAATGGCGTTGACGCCAATCCCTAGAGGGCGGGCATCCTGGTCTCCTGACCACGATCAGAGGGAGAAGGGCATGCTGATTACCAGGGACAACAACTTCGTGACGCTGATCAACGTCTTCGAGACGACTCCGGAGCAGCAGCAGGCCCTCATCGATCAGTGGGTTCGCTTCACCGAGATGATCAGAAGTGAGCCGGGCTACGTCGGGACAGCGTTACACAAGAGCACAGACGGCACGCGCATGCTCAACTATGCCCACTGGCGTTCCCAGGAAGACTTCGATGCATTCCTCGGCAGGCACGCTGCAGATTTCGCGCAGTTCACCCAGAACGCGTCGCGCATTGATCCGCATACCTACACCGTCGTCCATCTCGACGAACCCGGCAGCTGACAGCGCTACCCAACGGGTTCTCGTGGCTTCGGGTAGCCATTCGCGCCGGGAGTAATTCTCCCGCCTGGCGCATTGACCGCCGGGTAGGTGCTCGCGGCCGCCGCTCCGTTCAAGCGAGCCCTGACACGCCGGACGGTCGAGTCCGACAGCCCGGTGATGGCCGCGAGCTGTCCGGTGGTCATTCCCGGGTCGGCAGCCAGGGCACTGCGGATCGATTCTTCGCTGGGTAGTGCCCCCGTGCGCACCTTTGTACCGGCGGCGGGCCTTGGCGTGCGCCCGCTCGGCCGGTCCGGGATGGCCTTCTGCGCTGCGGCCGCGGCCTTCTGCAGGGCCACATGCCGGGCCACGGCCAGCTGGTAGACCTGGCGCATCAGTGCGGCAAGCGCGAGCATCGCGGCGATCGGAGGAACTGCGGCCGCCGCGTAGTGTGTCCAGCGCAGCCCGGCAGGGTCGACGTGCAGCACGTTGGCGGTCACGGACGCGGCGAATCCGAGCGCCAGGTACGCCCAGGCTGCCGGGTCCTTTCGCCGGCGCAGCGCCGAGATCGTGACCCCGGCCTCCCCGGCCGCGATGAAGAGGTCAACGCTCGACGGCCACGCCCACGCTTCCGGGCCGGACAGCCCGGCGTGGACGGCGAATGCATGCAGCCCGTCGTAACTCAGCCAGAACCCGACGCCGGTAGCGGCTGCCACGGCCACGACCATCCCGGCCACGACTCCGGTCACGGTCCGTTGCGCGAGAGCTTTGCTGCTGGCCGTCATCGGTGCCTCCGATCGCACGTCGTCGATAGCTCACGGGACACGCGCGCTTCGTCGAGAAGGACTTGAGCAGAAGCCGGCTCGCGGCCGGCACGCGTTGTCCCACGCCATTGCACCGGGCGGGACGCGCACTCGCACTCCGGTTTGCTGTGGGCACAATTCGGTGAGGCCGGCAATGTCGTGACCGCCGCCGGTTCGGGCGCACGAGGCCCGCCTCGTGTCGTAGTGACGGCAGCTTCGCGCCCGGGCGGGTCACGCGGCGCGCGAAGTCCTCGCCGGGAGCCCAGGATTCCGCGAGGCGGAAATGTGCCATCGCCTGAAACGGCGAGTGCGCCTAGCGTACGTACTGCCACCTCAGACAGGAGGCCGCGCATGACCGCTGACACGCTTCCTGACGGCTCGCTCGCGCCAGGCGACCGCGGCTACCTCCGGATCGCGACGGAGGAGGCATTCGCGCCGGCTGAGCTGATTGCGACCTGGCGCACCATGATCGAGACCGGCAGCTACGACGACCCCGGATTCATAAGCCTGGTCGGCTTCTACACTGCCGGCAAGACAGAGCGCAGTAAGTTCGTATTCGATCGGCTGCAGGACCTCGGTGAGGACCGGATCGCCGACATGGACGCTGCAGGCGTCGACCGGCAAGTCATCTCGCTGACTGCGCCAGGCACCCAGGTGCTGAGCCCCGGCGACGCCGTCGCCATGGCAACGCTGGCCAACGACCAGCTCGCTGAGGCGTGCCGCCGCTATCCGAACCGGTTCAGCGGCCTGACCGCCATCGCCCCCCAGGACCCTGCGGCAGCCGCCAGCGAGATCGAGCGCGGACACGACGAGCTCGGCTTCAACGGCGTCATCATCAACGCCCACACCCACGGCGACTACCTGGACGACCCCAAGTTCTGGCCGATTTTCGAGGCCGCCGAGGCCATGGGCACGCCCATCTACCTGCACCCCAGCACTCCGCCCCGGAACATGATCGGCCCCCTGCTCGACGCAGGTCTCGACGGCGCGATCTACGGCTTCGCGGTGGACACCGGCATGCACGTGCTGCGGATCATCACTGCCGGGGTCTTCGACCGCTTCCCGGCGCTGAAGCTAGTGGTCGGTCACCTCGGCGAGGCGCTGCCGTTCTGGCTCTACCGCACCGACTACATGCACGCGGCGACGGTGCGCGCACAGCGATACGAGTCGATGAAGCCGATCAAGCGCAAGCCCAGCGAGTACCTGCGTGACAACATCTGGGTCACTACCAGCGGCATGGCCTGGGCACCGGCCATCATGTTCTGCCGCGAAGTCCTCGGCCCCGGCAGGGTCCTCTATGCGATGGACTACCCCTACCAGTACGCCCCGGCTGAGGTGACTGCGCACGAGAACCTGCCGATCTCCCTGGCAGAGAAGGCGGACCTCTTCCAGCACAACGCCGAGCGTGTTTTCGCCCTGCGAACCGGAGTGGAGTAGCAGCGCCAACCCGTCACGCTAGTGACCCGGGTGGTGATGCCCGAGGACCCTCGGCCAGTCGTACCCGAAGCGCTGATGCCGGGGCGCCCACCAGACCTCCGTGCAACCTGGCGCGCTGCACGCCACCTTGAGGTGACCTCCGCGCGCGGCCTGGCTGGCGGGGCAGTCGCAGGGCTCCCAGGAGATCGTGACGCTGCCTGGCCGCCACGGATGGTGACTCCGGCACTCCTGCGGAAAGCCAGGCCACCGGTTGCCACTCTCCTGCTCCACCACATTATTCAAACACATACTCGATAACGAGCGGGCAGACTGCTTGCTGTCGGGCTCGGTATCGGCACCACGGCTTGGGCTATGGCAGATGGCCGGCCGGAATGGGACGCCGGCCGGCGAACCCGTACGCCACAGGGTGGTACCAGCCGAGCTCCCGCTCGCCCTCCAGCCAGCACAGCAGCACCGGCTCCCCGGCCAGCTCGGAGGGGAAATCCAGCAGTATCGGTGCGATGCCCTTGACCTCGAGTCCCGCGGCGCTGAACCAGCTGACCAGCTCGCTCAGCTGGGCCTGGAACCCTTTCGCCTCGGGCAGGCCGCCAAGCTCGGAGCTGATCCCGGTAGCTAGCGCAGCCTGGAGCTCGACCAGGCTGGCCCGCACATCGATCAGCTCGTCAGCTCTGTCCCGGACCTCTGACATAAGGTCACGGGCTTCCGCCAGGGTGAACGTCCGGTCCATAGCTCCAAGCCTGCCCGAGTTGCACGACCTGCGTCCACCAGCCGCCGCAGGCCGAGTGCCCGCTACGGCTGCGCGCCGCCGCTGACCAGATGGGCGGCGCCGGGCACATTACCCGCGCTTTCCATCTCGCTGGCCTCGTCGCCGTCTCCGGCCAGGTACTGGTCGAGGAAGCCGATCGTCACCTGTGCCACGATCGGCTCGGGGGCCTGGTCGCCCTCGTAGGGAGGAAGGTGCTGCGCGCCGTAAAGATCCAGGTAGTACCTGATCCCTGTGGTGTCTGCCTGGTACATCTGCATGCTGGCGGCGGGCGGATTGATCGTGTCGGCGCTGCCCTGCACGAACAGCATCGGCGGAGTCGGCGCGCCGAACCAGCGGCCGGCGAAGGCTGGCCATTCGGCTCCGGACAGCACGATCGCCGCCCGCAGGCCCGGATACCTGCAGCAGCTCATGGCGGCCATCGCCGCGACGGTGTCGCCCCCGTCGGAATGCCCAGCCACGGCGACCCTGGAGGTAGCGATAAGGCCGGCCAGGGGACCCCGGCCGTGTTCCGACAGTCCGTCGAGACGGCTGATGACGTCGGCGACATCCCGGGGCTGGTGGATCAGGTCAGACTCGTTCGGATTCGGCGTATGGCAATTCGTCTCCGGAAAATTGACGACAGCAACGACGTAACCCGCGCTAGCCCATTGCGTCAGCAGGTCGCTGTATACCACACCGCACTGCAGGAAACCCGGAGCGAATATCACGAGCGGAAATTCGCCGGCTCCCGCCGCAGCAGCCGGACTGGCCTCGCCGGATTGCCCGCTCACCGGATAGCGGACCAGGACCGGCAGGATCCGCGTCCCGAGTCCGTCACCGGACTCGGTGAAGATGAACGACTGCTCAGCTACCTGGAAATCGCCGGCCTGGCCCTCTGGCCGCGGAGACGCTGCCGGTGAAGGGCTGTCGCGGGCGGCGGCTGGCCTGCTGGCCGCTGGCTTGCTGGCCGCCGGGTGCTGGCCCGGCGGAGCCGTCAGCTGCCTGACCGCGTAACCGGCGCCCGCGAGCAGCACCGCGACGGCCGCAAAGACAAGGGTCAGCCGGATCGCGTGACCGTGCACCGGACGGCCGGCGCGGAACGCTCGCCTGCGACGATGGCGAGCGGCGCGGTCAGCCCGGGGCGCGCCTGACAATATTCTCTGCAAGTCCGCAGACCTTAATGAAGTCTTCATTAAAAACGCTGATGTTAACTAGTTCTGAACTAGAATCTGGCCGAATCTGAATCTCCTGAGCTTGGCCTGTCTGACTGCGCTTATTAGCCTGCCAGAATGGCAGTTAACGAGGATCCCGATAACCGGACACCGCCCGACCGCCATCCGCTGACGGTGAGCGGAGCTCGCTGGCAACGGTACGTCTGGTCGCGACGTGCCCGCACCTGGGATCAGCATTCCTCGCCTGCCCTCAGCAATGTCACGTCCGCGGTCCTCGCCGCAGCCACCGTGCGGCCGGATGACGCCGTGCTGGATCTCGGCTGCGGCACCGGTCAGATCAGCCTTCCGCTGGCCGCCCAGGGCGCTGCAGTACTGGGGGTGGACGTCAGCCCGGCGATGGCGGACCGACTGCAGGCCGAGGCGCGACGCCAGGGCCTGCGGAAGGTCACGGCAGTCGCGGTGCCGATTGAGAAGCTTGCGCTCGAACCGGCCAGGTTTGACCTGATAGTGTCCAGTTACGCGCTGCATCACCTGCGCGACCCCGACAAGGCCAGACTGGTCCGGGCTTGCTACGACTGGCTGCGGCCAGGGGGTCGCCTCGTGATCGCCGACATGATGCTCGGCCGCGGCAGCTCAGCCCGGGATCGGGAGATCATCCGGGCGAAGCTCGGGACGCTAGCAAGAAGGGGACCGGGTGGCTGGTGGCGCATCGCCAAGAATGCCGTGCGCTACCTGGTTAGAGTCCAGGAGCGCCCGGTCTCCATGGCTGCCTGGACCACGCTGTGTGAAGCAGCTGGATTTGCTCCGGTCGCGGCGTTCCCGATCGTTGCGGAGGCGGGCCTCGTGACAGCGCGCCGGCCCCCAGCACCACCCCCGCAGCTGGCCGGGCAGCGCACAGCACCCCGGGCAGTCAGGCAGTGAGCTTCCGGTTCGGCCCGGTCGGTCCCCGCGGGCTAACAGTGCTGAGTGCCACCGCAATCGTCGGCGTGCTGCTAGCCAACCACGGCTGGTCGACCTACCACGGAGCGACGACTCCCGGCTCGCTGGCCGGAAGTTCCACCGCGCAGGCCGCTGCCAGCCCGAACGCCAAGTCCGCCACCGCCGGCAGTAACAACTCTGCCGCGCCGACGGGCGGCGCAGGCAGCTCAGCCAGCTCGCCCGGCCCGTTGCTCTCGTC